>Ga0222712_10000857_pt1 | contig 38951 bp, 24 predicted proteins | sample C33_657DmetaG_FD_165043 | JGI IMG/M metagenome (GOLD analysis project Ga0222712, IMG submission 165043) | Estuarine water microbial communities from San Francisco Bay, California, United States - C33_657D | ecosystem: Environmental > Aquatic > Marine > Unclassified | place: USA: California... | reverse complement strand
GACGAATCTACGTTAGTAGAAGCTGGACTTGATGTCATTGATTCAGGAAATTCAAAATCTGAAGATCCATTAGCCGATTCGGCTACTTTTTCAGTTTTAGCTGGAGCTTTTTTAGCTGCTGGTTTGTTAACCACGTTATCTAAAGAATCTCCTGGGTTTAAATAGTTTCTTAAGATACTATTAACGAAATCTAATGTTTCATTATCCCATGCTTTGTATTCGTATGGTTCTAAACTTGGAGCTGCTTCTAATTCAGCTTTAATAGTTCCCATTGTTTCTGCATTTCTTTCTGCTGGAGTACCATTCATATCGATTGGACTCGTTTTAGAAGAGAATTTAGATTTATCGTAGTTGTTAAAATCTCCTTGACGAGTAATAATCAACTCAAAGTTTTTACCTGCAAATAAGTCAAATACTTGAGTTGGCTCACCAAATGCTGGTTTTAATTCTTCGTCGATTTTCTCTTTGATTTTGTAACCAAATTTAAAGATTTTGTATTGACCTTCCAATTCTGGATTTTGTGGGTCTTTAATAATCTTAACAAGGGCGAAATATTGTTCACGTCTTTTAAGTTTATCACTCATTTTACGGTCAACAGCTGAATCACTTTTACGTAATTTAAAGAATACGTCTGCTATAGGGCATTTGTCACCAACTGTAGACGGTGAGTCAACCATTTTACCGTCACCATTAGCGTTTGTTAACCAATGTACGTACTTTTTTACTAATGAATTTCTTGGGTTTGAAGGGTTCGGAACGAAGCGAATCATTGCTTTGTATGTTCCATCTTTACCATCGTCTGCTGTAGGTTTGTAAAGATCGCTTCCAGATGAAGCTTGTGTTTCGTGAGTTTCAACATCGGAAACTCCTAGATTAAAAATGTCAAATTCTGCCATGTCTTTAATTGCTTTAATTTTTGTTAATACTTTAATTGTTCTAAGTTTTTAAGGGCCCTTTAATTAACTTATGATAGTTATATAGAGAATGAATATTTTGTTTCACTTTCTATAATAATATATATCTTTTTTATTCGGGAATCGTGACACCTGAAGACTCTCTTTTTTGTTTATAAAATATTTTTAAGTACTTTTGAAACAAAAACACACATAGTGAATATAACTAAAGTCTTTAAGCCTCTGGGTAAAATAAACTTCTAGCTAAGTGATTTAAGAAGTAGGCATCGACTAAATCGTCCATTGGTTTTGGAACTTTTTTAACGAACCCGATTTGAGATTGACAGAATGCAAGCAGTGACGAGTTTTCCAATGACGAATCATTAAGAACATTTTCCAGGAATTTAACCCAAAGTTCGTCTTTTTTCATGTTACCCTTTCCAGCATGTTTCTTAATTGTCGAAGGAGCAATTGTCATCATGTCTAAGACTTCAAGCCTCGACATCATTTCCATCTTTAAGATTGCGGCTCCAGCAGCCATGTCAATAATATTATTAGTTCCTGCCGAAGAACCATAAGAAGAACCTTCAAAGGCAATCACAAAAGGAGTTTCATTGCCTGCAATTTCAATAATCATATTAATGATATCGTTTGCGGTTTGAGTATGCCTTTGGATCTTAATCATTTCGCTTTTTGAGTAATCTTCGTTATTAGTCCAGTCAGGTTGATGAGAGATCTGTGTATCTTCAAGTAGATTTAATTCCTCTTGAATCTTTTGTTCTGCTTTAGTTCCAGTACCCGGTTTTAAATACCCAATAAAATTGTACTTGTTATCTGAAAAGATACAAATACCTGGAGAATTTAAAGAAAAGTCAATTGTTACGAAATTCATGTACTGATTATTTACCAAGAGAAGCACCAAGAGCGGCACCAACTAATCTTGAAGTTAACATATCGTACATTACACCACTTTGAATTCCTAGGATATTTGCAACAGTTTTACCGATAGTTTTACCAAGAGCAAAACCAGCAAGACCTCCAAAGATACTACCTAAAAGTCCTTCATTAGTAATCTCTTCGTTGAATCTTTGAACATTGTAAGTTCCGTCCTCATTCTTATAAGTCTTTGAGAACTCTTCTAAAGCTGCATCAACTTTAGCTTCTAGTTCTTCAGTCCATTCAGTTTGAAGAGATTCATTTAATATCTGTAATTCGACTGGAGTTATGTTCTCTTCAGCCATATAATCTAAAAATGTTTTCATATACTTATATATCTTAATCTATTTCTAATGCTAAATTAAATTTATTATAATAGAAGTTAACATCAAATGTTGTAAATTCTGCAACGTTAGAACTCATATTCAAATCAAGTTCAGAAATCGAATTCATAATTGGCTTTTCAAAAACAGCACTGATGATATGAATTCCTTCAGCATCCATGATTTGAAGTTTAATATCGTTAATCCAAGGTTCTCTAACCTGTTTTGAATAATAATAAAGAAGAGTATCTTGCAGGATCCAATAATTAATGTAACCATCTAGTAGTTGCATCGTAACTTTAAACTGACGATCAATTGTATTCTGTATTGGAATCGCTCCTCTATGATATGTTATTGTACCATCATTTGGAGAAACCTGTATCGGATCAAACGAAACTCCTGGCATATTTACACCTTGAATTGAGTAGTTAACAAAATCAATTGGTTCAGTAATTAAATTACCTGGCATTCTATTCAAATACTTTCGATACTTGTCAGCAACTTCCTTAGGAATAAAAGTCCTTGGGAATTTAAAATTGAATAAATTATTTCTACTGTTTAAAATCATTATACGATGTTAACATTTCCAAAGTACAATAATGATTCTGTACTTCCATTTTTAATATTGATGTAAAATTTATCTGCATATTGATTAGTGTCTGACTGATCAAATCTAACTGCAACTGCTTTTGGTATTTTAAAGAAAACTTCTCCAGCTCCCATATCTACTCCTGGAAATCCAGGGTCATGTGAGATTCTTTGTTCAATAGTTCCACTTTTAATAATTAGAACCATATCTTCAGCATTTACTAAACTAATAGACTTTAAAGTATCTCCATCTGGCTGAACAACTTTAAATTTAACAAAGTTATCTGATACTTTTGAAAGATTAATAGTTCCAACTCCTTCTTTCTCATATACAAAACCGTTTGTTGAGTTTGCATTTGCGCCATCTATAGTAACTCCAGTACTTCCAGCCATAATACCGTAAGTATCAAGGGCTACAGGAACATATTTAGTTTCTCCAACTGTTGGTCTAATAGAGTTAACAAACGAGTTAAGTTCTCTATTAACACTTGTATTTGGAAGCGTATTATAAACAACTGTTGGTGAGAAGTTTGAATTTAAGTTTAACTTTAATAATTTCTTACCGTATTTTTTAGGTTGTCCATATATTAAAGAAGCTGTTTTTACAATTTGAGTATTATCTGTTTCATTATAAACTCTCATATTAACACTTAATAAAAAGTTACTTGAAATTGAAGAGTTCATAATTACTGGTCTGAATACGATTGGTTTATCAAATTCAGCAGTTTGTGTAAATGTATTTGTAAATGTATTAATATAATTAAGACCCAATTGCTCGCTTACTTGAATTTCATAGAAAACTGTTAAATCATCTCCTGAAGTTTGCATTCTAGTATTAATATAGTTTTCAAATCCAGCGATAGATCCATCTTTTGTTCCAAAGATATTGAAGTAATCTCCATCAGTCGCATGTTCTATATTAACTGATAGGTCGACAAATTCATCTTCTCTTGGAAGTACTATTGATTTTCCCTCTCCTAATTTTATGTATTCGTATCCATTATCTGTAAAAACGCTACTGATTAATTTAAAATCAAATTCGTAGTTTATTGAAGTTGAAATCGAACCTAAAGTTCCTTGAGTACCAAAGAAAGTATCTTTAAATTCTTCGTTTGTATTACTTGAAAACATTTGAACCAGCGATGGAACTTTGATCTCAATATACTTTGAATATGAAGTTTCTCCTAATATAAAAGGATTTGGATTTTGAATCTCAAAATTTGAACTATTTAAGTAAACTGTAGAGTTAAAATAATTATAGACTCCAGAATTTCTTTTAATTTTCGTTTGAAATAAGAATCCATCATATCCACGCCCACTGAAAGAATATCCAGTTCTTAGGTGTAATTTTATAGTGTCATACCATACTGCCTGAACATCATTCGTTGGAACAACTGTAAGTCCAGAAGTATCTGTACCTAACCATTCAGTAGAATCTAAATAATCTAATCCATTTGTAAGAAGAGCCATTGTACCTTCGATACCTGCAGGAACTGCATAATATCTTCCAATTTCTCCGGCTGCTGTTTTAATATCGTTTCCAGTTTGTGCTAATGGAACTGAGAATAATGAGTTTGCTCTATTTGAAACTTCAATTTGACCTCCAATAAATGTAGTACCTGCAAGGTTTGTATATTCATAAGAATATTTACCATTAGTTGTTGGAGTATAAACATAGATCTGTCCTACTAAATATCCATTACCGTTTGGAATATTAAATCCAGCAGTGTTATCAATACTAGAATCTGTTAAGTCGAATTTGTATGTCTTTCCGTTTGCAAGTAATAATTGTCTACTTGCGAAATTATTTACAACAATATATCCATTTGAAGTAGTAACTGTAAATTCTACAACATCAGCTCCAAGTTCGTGAATTAAAAATCTAGAAGCACTATCATCACCGTCAACAGTATTCAAATACTTAAGTTGACTTCCATTATTATCATTTTCGATCTTTACCAAATCTACATTTGATTGATCGTGATAGATGAATTCCATTAGAACGTCATCGTCTATTCTTAGGAATCTTGATGATTTTGCCATTTCTTTATAATTTTTTAAAATCTAAGCCACTTTGGAGACCAATATAATCCGATTCCAATTTGAGGTCCTACTGTTATTACGCTATTTGGTGTTAAATTAATTCCATATCCAGCGCCAATTCCAATAGAAAATCCAGCTTTCTTTTCATTTTTTTGATTTAGTTTATCATTAACTAAATTAATATTTTCAATATTTGTAAATTCAATTCCAGGGTAAGGTGTTGTTATCTTTAAAGAATTAACTCCGTTTTCATTTAAGATAGCGGCTTTTAATTCAATACCTTGTTCAAAATCAAATCGACTAGAAGTAACTGAAAGAGCATTTGTCTTTTTATTTCTTAAAACATCTAGGGTTCCATTGAATCTTCTCCAGTTATATTTATCCCAATTTTTATCATCATCAAATTTAATTGTTGATGTAGAATCTGTTAATGTAATTACAGTACCTTTTGAATTGATTATTGAATCTTTAACTCTAATCTCAGTTCTTAGTAGCGAATTAATATTCTTAATGTCTTTTGTTAAATTAAGAGCTCTTTGATAATCTGCAATTGCCTTTTTATTAGAATCAGTCAATGAATTAATATCGAATTCGTACGCTAATTTTTTGGCAACTAATTCACCGTTTTTATTTCTTTCAATTCTAATAGTATCTTGACCTGCTTTATAATTATTAAGTTCTCTGTCTGCTACCATCTGAACTTGTTTGATTTCTCTTTTAAGAGAAGCATTTGAGTTACATTGTTGTAATAGTAATAAAACAAGAATAACAACCCCAATAAAAATTAAGGTTGTTCTTGAAATTTTAGACTTTAATGTCTGATAATATTCTATGTATTTATTCATAATCTATTTATGCTCCTAATTGTCTCCATGTTACTTCGCCATCACTAGAATATTGAACATCCAACGCTGCACTTCCAAAAGTACCACCAGCTCCTGTGTTAATTGTTGGATTACCACTAAATGTTAGAGTTGTGTTATCTACAGCAGTCCATGAAGATGGATTCGCAATATTTGTAACATTTCCTGTTGTAGTTATATATGGGAAATTTACAGTAGAAGTAACTCCATTATTTGAACATTGCGCGGTTCCTCCGCTTATATAGTTATAAGAAATTGCTCTAAATCTTAATTTAACTGTTCCAGCGCCGGGTCTTAGTCTTACAAGACCAAATAAACTTATTGCTAAATTACTAGATCCTGATGTTGAATAATTTAAACTATTTGAAGGCATTCCACTTCCTGTTGAATTAACAGCGTCTGTATATGATGTTGCACTAGCACTAATGTATAACATTTGGTCTGTTGATCCTCCCGGATTTGTTGAACCAAAGTTATTATCTTTAATAATCAAATCAACATAGAAATCACTATTAGCGGTAACAGAATGTACTGTTATATTTGTATTAGTAGGAGAAACAATACCCATCGTAACGTTAGAAGTTGAAGGAGATATAAATTTATAGAAATAATCATCAGCCTTAAGTCTATATTTAATATACCTTACAGTTCCGGTTAAAGCAGTAACACTTCCAGTATACGTTAATGTACCGGCAGAATTAGGATCAGTTCCTAAATCATATACTTGATGAACAGTTCCATTAGTTACTGCATCAATCGACGAGTACCATGAAGGATGAGCATATTTAACAGTACTATTAGGATACGCTACTATTAAACTAGAAGTATCTATTGTTAAATTAGCAGTGTTTCCAGCGGCAGGTTGAGTATCTACACTAATATCTAATGTTATTGTAGTTGGATATGTACCTCCGCCCATCGTTACTGTAACTCCATCTATATAAGACGGTTTTCCAATAACAGGAGATGCTGACCAATAATATCCAGCAGGAGCTGTTAACGTTTGTGTATGTATATATGAACCTCCTTGTGTATATGTCGCAGATCCTAAACTCGTAGGATTTGGACTTAATTTATTTGCTCCAGTATTTGCATCAGTAATTTGGAAATTTAAAGAAGTTGCGGGAGCTTGTCCACTTCCGCTATCTTGCCAATAGCATCCACCTTCACCTAAATAAATTATTTGAGGTAATCTTTTAATTTTATAAGTACTTCCTCCAGATGTAGTGTCAATGCTAACAGATGTTGTTGCTCTAGTTGATCCAACACCATAAACTCCAGGTGCAACATTAGTTGCTGTCATTGATAAATCAGCACCTCCCATAATGTGAGTTTCTGGATTAGTTACTGAAGCAGAACCCTGACTGTTAGGATCTATACTATTTGTATTATCTCCAATCGTATATGAAAATGAATTTAAGTCTGGCACGATATGATCGATCGTACCCTTCCATGTTTTACCATTACAAACATACCATCCTTCGTAATCGCCAAGCCCAGAACCCACTCTAATCTTCAATAAATCAGTTGGACTCGCTAAAGTTATAGATTCTCCGGTAATAAATTTTGAATTATCTGAAAAAATAGAAGGAAGTATTGAAATTATTGTGCCGTAAGGAACAACTCCTCCAAGTTCTTTAATACTCTTAAATGTTATTTTACCAGAAGAATCTGCTGAAACTGCAATTTTATCAGTAGCAGCTCCGGAATTTCCAATAATCAACTGCTCTTTTACAGTAACTGGTCGATTAAATTCAGTATTTACATTATATTCTATTGAAGAATCGGAAATAGTTAATAAAGAATTTCCAGTAATGTTGCTTTTAAATATATGATTTTGAGCATACCATATGAAAGATGAACCAGTTGGAGTACCAAATTTCATTATAAATCTATTAACAGAATTTGGTGCATCATTTTCTATTCTAAAATCTACATAGTTATTTAAAACATCACTACTTGTAAATCTTAAATTAGAAGCAAAGTGATCTTTTCTATTAATTATCCATTGGTATGGAACAGTTCCTCCTCCAAGAGGCTGCGCTGTATTATATTGAGTATCAGTGCTAACAAATCCTACAGAAACAACAGGAGGATAATCCATGGATGGCGTCGGAGGTGTAGTTGTTGGATTGTGAATAGGTACTATCGTATCTGCTGATAAACTTCCAGGAATACCTTGTATATTTTTCCAATATGCTGATGTGTTTATTCCCGGCAATCCTTGAACACCAATAGGTCCTTGAAATCCCTGAAATCCTCGAGCACCGGTAACACCTTGAGCTCCAGTATCTCCTTTACTTCCAGTAGGTCCTTGAGGCCCTCCTCCATTAGCAACTAACTGATCAAAATTATAATTAATTTTGTCAAGTTTTATATTATCGCTATCGGCAAGGTTTAACTGTTTCAGATTTATTATCATCTTATGTTTCTTTATTTTATAAAGTATATATTCTCTTTATATTATCGCTATTTATACAGCGTCTGGCGCTAGCGCATTTTTTAAATTATGTGTTAATATTCCATTAGCAATAAATAAATCGTTTTCTTCAACATCTAATTTATAAACTTTAAAGTTTCCTATAAAAATATCTATAATTTCTATTTCTATTTCTTTACCGGTTTGGTCTAATAAATAATCTCCAATTTTAATTTCATCACCTCGAAGAATTCTCCAAATTCCATTTTGCTTAATAACATGTAAATGGTCTTTTGATGAAACTATTGTTTTATTATTAAATGATAGAACAGTATCTACTTCAAATAATTTTATACTCTTTAATTCTACTGATTCTTTTTGTAATTTAATATCTCCGGAATTTCTCCAATCTAATAAAGTTTGATCCTCTTTAATTGGCATTCCTTCAATTAATTTACTAGATAAACTATCTCCAACCTTTAGATTTTCTATTTTATTAGTAGTTCCATCGGCCATTAATATATTTGTTCCTTCTATTAAACACCCAGATCCACCAGTTCCTCCTGTACCTCCAGTTCCTGAAGTTCCTGCAGTACATAATGTAGGAGTGTTAACTATTCCTGTTGTTTGGTTAATTGAAGCAGTTACACTTTCAAAATCGCCATTATGATACACTCTCTTCCATGTTGTTGTTTGTGATGGCGCATTTTGACTTATAATATTAACAAGAGCAGGTGTAGGTTGTCCCGGAAGACCGATCCAGTTTTGAGGTACCCATAAAATTAATCCTATGATATTTGAAATATCAGTAAATACTAGCTCATTATCAGTTGCAACATAAGATTCGTATCTTGTATTCGATGCTCCACATGCAGTAGAAACACTAGTTACCATATTAAATCCAGTATGATTTCCGGCAGTATCTTGTACTGAATACACATAATCATTGGTGAATCCAACTCCTTGGAATGAAGATCCATTCCAGTATCTTCTTCTACCAGTAACAACGTCTCGGTACCATCCTGCTGCTGCAACGCCATTGTTAAATCCGTATTTAAGAGTAGTTGCAAATTTAAAATCAGAATTATCTATTTTAAACTGTAATGGAATCGTAAATTGGCTAACAGGACCGTTGATATATTGGTCAACTCTATCTGAAGAAACTAAAAATATATTAAATGAAGGAATAACAACGCATGTTGTGGGACTAGAAAAAGTCTGTGTTGTTGCATTCCAATATCTCCATATTCCAGTTGCTACATCTATATAATATCCAGTTGGCGCAAAATTGGTAGTATTGTGAGAATACAAATAAACTCCTCCATTTGATTCATTAAACGTTGACCAGCTTCCTGAAGTTCCATTCCATGAATAAGTATTAGAAGTTTGTACATCACAGATACCATTAGGTGACGGTGAATTTAATAAAGAATATCCTAAAGAAATAGGAGTCGTTACTATAGTTGGAGGTGCGACATTAGACTTAGACCATGTAAGGCTTGTATTTTCTAAGTAAACTATATGAACCATTCTACTTACATACGAATCTGTCGGAGATGATGTACCCATATCGATAGTAACATCTCCGCTGTTATTGTCATTCCATGTATTTGTAAATTGAACGTTATAACTATTATTAGCACTGTTAAAAGCAGCGTTAACGTTTAAATCATAACCTCCAACGATTATTTTATCATTGCTTCCTCCGTTCGTTATTGCATTTTGTTCTCCTCCATTTGATCCAATGTTATAATTAAAAGAATTCAAATTAGGTGTTAAAATGCTATTAACTCCTGGTGAAATTTCCCAAGATTCTCCGTTACATAGGTACCATCCCGCAAAATCAGTATTCACCTTTCCTCTACCAAATAAATTTTTAAGAACTGGTAATGGGCTTCCATTCTGATATTGAGTTTCATTTAAATGAAAGTTAGTTGAATTAAAATCAGATTCTCTAATTGAAATAATAGAACCTATTGGATAACTACCAAATAGTGAGTTTTTATCTCTCCAATTTGACTTACCAGTTGAGTCATCCGATACTAAAACATAATCTATCTGAGCCCCTTTACTATAATTAAAAGTATGGTTTGATCTAGTATGTTTTCCTGAAATATTACTAAGAGCTGCTGAAGCTGTTACAGCTCCGTTTTGAGATGGTCGCGAGTTAATTTTTATTAAAGAATCGCTTATTTCGTGAGTGTCAGTTGTGTTTCCATTTTGTGGTGTTATTGAACGCAATTTTAAATTTTCAGAAGGATAAATTATTTCAAAACCAGATTCTCCAGATGCAAATTTACCAATATGTAATTCATCAATGCTACCATCGATCGTTATTTTTTTTGTTAATTTATAGTCTGAAAACTTTCCATCACTTTGCAGTCTTAAATTTATTTTAGGACTTTTAGTATCTAATATATTAGGGTTAACGTTTGATAAAACAACATAATCGTAATAAGAACTCGGAACTGTATATCTGGAATCGTTTTTATCAATACCAATTCTCATTACTACTGGAGAATACTCTAAAGTAGAATTAATGTTTTTCTTAACAAATAAATATCCAGTGCTACTTATAGTATCTGCATAATAAACCCAATCATTTATCGCGTATTCTCCTTGTAATCCCTGAGGTCCTTGAAACCCTTGATAACCTTGAGGTCCTCTCATTCCAATTGGACCAAAATCTCCATCAGGTCCTATAGAACCCTGAGGCCCTGGCATTCCACCGTTAGACAGTAGACCAAAATTATAGTTAACTTTATCTATCTTGTCTTCAGACCACCATAGTGTACCGTTAGGATCCAGATCGCTTCTAAATAATTCCTTAATGTTAATAGCCATTATTATGCTTGTATTTTCACATGGATTTTAAAATTATAAGAATATCCAAGTCTTTTATTATATATTAGTCTAAAACTCAAGCCATCATTTTGATAACTTTGAATGTTAAAATTAGTCAATTGTTTAAAATTATCTGAAGTTAAATCAGCAACTTCTAAAACTGAGATAAAATCAGTTTGCAAATCTTTACCCTCTATTCCATAAATAAAAATTCCATCAGTTATGAATCTAGGCGAAATATTTGATTTTGCATATAATTTTAAATCATCTTCAATCGTTGATTTGTCACCAAATGAATTAGCAGAATTTACGTATTTATTAAAATATTTTTTAATACCATCTTCGTTTAATTCATTTAAGATAGCATCTGGTAAATAAAAATCTGCTATAACTTGAGAATCATCTTCATACCAATGGATTGTTTCAATGCTTGCATTATTGATTCTTATTTTATCAAGAGCTTCTATTGACTTTTCTTTGACATTAGTAAATTTAGTAATGTCATAATTGTCTCTAACCTTCATTATCGTAGAAGCTAAGAAACTTTTCTTTTCAATTGGGCTTAATGTTCCATATACATTTTCAGATTTTCCAGCAGCTAATGATTTTGTAAAATAATCAGTAGCATATTTAGATTTAAAAATATTAATGTCCTTTTTATCAATTGCAACTTCTCCAATCGCCGGATATAATGGTAATTTATCTGAAGTTTGAGATAATTTTAATATGTTTTTTGAATCCTCATCATTTGTCTTATGATAAAAATAATTTTTAATGTATCCGTATTCTATATTGTTTAACTTGTAAGAATCAAAAGAGATTCCAGTGTCGTTGAACTTATTATAAATTATTTTGCTTTTACCTGAAGATAATCCCTCTACTACTTTACCAGCAGAATAAACATCCGAAAAAGTAACTATGTTATTGAAAAGAGGATTGTAATCTCCATTCATTCTTCTCAAAATCGTGATATATCCTCCATCAGTTCTATCAACAATAACGCTTCCAATATCTCCAGTAGACAATTGATACGCCTTTGGTTTTTCAGGATCATTTTCAGATTTAATCAATGAAGGCTTGATAACTTCGACTCCAGATTCTATTGATAGTACATATTCATTATATGAAATATCTCCATTTTCGGCAATTGTAACATATTCAACTTCTCCGAACTTATTAAATCTTTTAGCAAAATTATAAGCATTAATTTCGTTTAATAAATCTTTGAAGCCGTTTTCACCTCCATTAAAATAATAAAAATCAGATTGAATAGATATTAATGAAAACTGGGATGGATTAATTCTATAACTAGTGTTAACCTCTCCAGTAAAAGGATTAAAAGCATACGGGTGTCCGGAAACTGTAATTGTTTTTTCGTCAATAATATTAACAACCTTAACAGCATATGTACCTCCTAAAGCTGAAAAATAAATCCAAGAATATTCACCATATTCGTTTTGTTTTACAAATTTATTAAAATCAGGAGAAACCAAAGAGAAATCAGAAGCAATTAATGTTGCTTCCTCGTTTGGATCTACTGAACTAAAAGATGAGTTAGGAAAATCTATATAAAAATCAAGCTTAGTATCTATTACCAAATTATTAAAGTTAATGTTCTTTAAAGTATACAAATCATACCTATCAATATCTTTAACATCATTGTTAACAACATTAAGTTCAATCAAAATACATATAAATTTAAACTTGTCGTTTTTAACGGAAGTTACATTTAATGAATTAGTTGTAATTAATGTTCCATTAGCATCGTTTTTAACATTATATGAAAATACCACACCAAATTTATAATCGTTTATGTTTGATTCCGCTATAAATTCAGTAGGCGTTTTACTTGTAGTTTCTTTTCTCTTTAGATATTCATATCTAAGTCCTCTAAAAACAGTTGAAGAGTTTTTCTCAGAATTACCTATATCGAATTTCGTCCAAAGTTTTTTATATTTATTGTCATACCACTTCGATACCTGCGCTTCGGGCGCCGTAACAACCGCTTTATTTTTTCCAAAATAACCATTCCAATTAAAATGTCTATCAAAATAATTAAAATCAACGCTCTTCAATTTATTAATTGTTATTCCTCCATCATCTGCAAAATCAACGTAGTTATTAAAATCAAATCCATTAACTCCACTATTGTTTTTTAACGTTGCCGGTATTTTATTAATATGGAAATGTTCCATGTTCATATATTCAACCTTTCTAGGGGAATCAATCTCAATATTAGGAGATAAATTATCTTCACCGAAAGCTTCACTAGCATTTAAAATGTATGGTAAGTTTCTTGCATTAGATGAATCTTTAAGTTCAAATTTGCAAATAGTAGGAACAACTCTGCTAAGTAGAGCAGTTTCTTTTAATTGGTTTTCATTTAATCGATCGTATTCATTATTAATGTTTTGTTGACCAGAATCTGTGTCTATTTTTTCAGATTCTAATACTCCGCTCAATCCTAAATAAAAAGTGTCTATATTTCTTGTAGGATTTCCAGAAACTATTTTTTCATCAAGTAATAAATCACCTAAATCTGAATTTCTAGTAGAATAAAAATCGAAATCGAAATCTTTTATATCATATGCTAAAAATCTACCGTGTATTATTGAATAGATGTCATAAATTTCAAATATGCCATCGTTCGAAACATCAGCGACAGAATTTAAAATAATTCTGTATAAATCAGTAGCTAATGGATCTTTTTCTATTTCTATAATTTGAATAAAATTATTAGAGTCTTTTTGTTTAACCCATTCTCCAACTAAAACATTTCCAATTTCACTAGATTGTACAAGAATGCATTGACCTTCACTCGACCCTCCGATCATTGTATATAAATTCCAGTCAGTAAATACAGTATTTGTAGTTGAAGGTACTATTGAATTTGTAAGTCCAACATTGTTATATTCTCCTGAAGTAATTTCAACGAAATCTACTAAATTTGGAATATAAACACCAAGTACATTTTGTCTTCTTCTATTTCCAGCGGCATAATCTTCAATAATAACCGAGGTATCTGAAACATACGTTTTATATGATACTATTTCTCCATTATTAATAGCGGCAGCAATTGCAATTGCAATTTGTTGCAAACTACCTTGATTAGAAAATTTATTGCCATTCGCCCTACCTGCTTGGATATTATTAGAAGCAATAATTATATAATCTCCTAAATTATATCCAGATATTTCAAGCTCGGTTTTATCTGCTATAAATATCCTATCATTTATCGAAGGAACATCTTTAACCGTAATTTTAATAAATCCTCGAGGGTTTACGTTACCCTTTACCGAAGTTATTTTTTTACCATTTTTTGAATAACCTTCAAATAAATCTAATTTGGTTTTATCAAGATTTATCAATAATTTTTTATATGGAGAGTCTCCTGCCCCCATTAAATTATAAAAATCACCATTTTTGTCTTTAACATATCTAAGTGCGGGAATATCAAACTCAGAAGAGCTTGGAATCATACTATCATCGGTTAGTGATGTTCCCTGTAAATCATAAAAACTTTTGTATGTGTTTGATTTAATACTAATTGCGCCGCCTTGATTAATACCATCTGAATAAAAAGATCCTTCTTCTACTTCATCGACATATAGTCCAAAATATCTGTATATTTTATAGTCAACTGCATCTGCATCATCGAATAAAAATTCTAAGTTTATTAAATTGGCTGAAACTATTCCGTTTCTTTCAAATCCATTCGTGATTATTTCATTACTAAAAATTTCAGGATAATCTACTTGAGTATAATATTTGTCAAACTGTTCTGCCTTTGAAGTAAATCCACCTTGTACGATATCAATACCATTGTACGTTGACTGAGATCCTTCCTTAAAATTAACACTAAGAGGCGCTATTGGAAAGTATTTGTCATTCACGTGATTATTAAGATATTCTCCAAGTTTTGAAGATTTTCCTAAATCAAATGTTTTTATAATAGTTGCATTTTTAAGAAGTTCTAAAATCCTTGCGGTTTGTCCATCATTATTTTCTGGATAAATTGCAGAATAATCAGTGTTTTCAACTCTATAAATTACAAATTTTGTAGGTATCTTTTTTTCTAGCCACAGCGGAGCAAATATTTTATATTGCTCATCATATAATTTAGTTGAATTTTGAATTGCACCTGCAATATACTGATCTTCATATTGAAATGCATAGTCAGAATATACTGTGGTATCTGGATACGTTCTAAGAGTTTGGTATCTTTGAGTCAAAGGGAGTCCTTTGTAAAAAGAAGCAACATCATATGAATATCTTCCTGTATGATTCACTTCATATTTTTGATATTCGATTCTTGAAAGTTCTTTATTTGCTCTAAATGAACTTAAAAATAAATCACCTAAAGAACTAACAAGTAACTTTACATTACTTGTTAGTTTTGGATTTGTTCTTAAAACAGCAAATGATTTGTTGTCTATTAAATTATTTTCAATACTAGTATTAATTGTAGCCATGTAGGACACTCTTTTTATTTAGATTATATATCCAAGTTTTATGAATACAATCTAAAAGAATGTTAGTACATATTAATATCTGGATATGAGAAGTTAATTGTATTATCTGTTAAATACTTTCTTCTTCCACCGAATCCATTACCTGTATTGTAATTTGTCGCATAATTTGAAAGCATTGTACTTGTAATATTATTAATGTTTTTACCTTGAGTTGTATATTTAGCGTAAACTTCAACATCAAATTGGAAATCAGTTTTTCCAAGACCTAATATATCTATACCTATCTTTTTTGAGTATGTTAAATTAGTCAGTGTATTATCTAAAATACCTCCAACTCTACCAGTTCCTGTGTCTCCAACTCCATAATAATCTGTCATTCTATATTGGAATACCAAGTCTACCGAAATTGAATTAGCGCTTCCTCCAGGTATTATTTTCTTACCATTTTTATTAGGGGCATTAACCACTAGTGAATTTAGGTTCAACGGTGAAAGATATAGGAATGATCCACATGAATATCCACCCAATAAATATTGATCCTCTGGTGAGAAAGATGTTTTAATCGTTGATCTAAATCCTGGAACTCCTGCTTTATTAATTGTTTTTAATAGTCTAAACGGCGTTTGTTTTTTACCATTAGAATCAGTAGATCTTAAAGGTGCTGTTTTTGTCATTCCGACTTGTCCGTTACTTACAATTGTTTCAGGCGTAATTACTCCGTTTTGTAAAAGAGGATGTGAAATATGCATAAACATTCCTTTACTATATGACGCATTTGTAATCGTAGCAACTGAAACTTTATTAGGAGTTGATCCTGACCAACTTCCATTCCATATAAAATCATTAACACCGTTATCCGCAGCGTATGGCGTAATTACAGCATTTTGGAAAGACGTTACTTTAGATGCAGAAATCGAAGGTTGCGTTGAATAATTAAATTTAAGGCCATATTCATAAGTATCGTACCCTGTTAAAAATGAATTATCGATATCTCCGGCAGCACCTTCCGTAATTACGTAAAGATTATCGTCATTTGCTGCATTTCTAAATCTAGAATATAAAAACTGTCCTTTAAGTTGAGTTGACTGATTTCCAAGAGTAAACCAATCGTCAGACGCAGCTCCAATGTTTTGATAAACAACAGGAACTAGATCATAATTAGCTTCGGTAGTATAATAAGAATCTGCACCATAAGTTGGATCAATCGATCCTGCACCAGTACCTAAACCAAATATTGTATTCGCAGTTGAAACTGCAACTGGTTTTGTAGTATCACCAACAATTCTAGCAATTAATTCTAGATCAGTCGCTTTAGTATTTGATAATTCAATTTTAAAGTTTTTAGTAACAATATATCCTTTACCACCTTGTGTTGGAATTTCATTAACATAATATCCAGCAAATAATTCAACTGTTGTATTATTCGTTACTGGAGTTACATTACCATCTTCATCGATAATTCTTACCATTAATTCTCCAGTAGTACCTTCAATTACAGCTCTTAAACTAAGGACTTCATTTTGTAAAGCCAATAATTTTTCATAAACAGTAATAGGAGCTTGCTGATCTGTTAAAAACCCTGAAGCAATAGTATTTGCATTATGAGAATATGTAGTATCTCCAACCGTGAAAGATTCTCCAACATGAGTAAATACTCCAGCAGCTTCTAAGTCTTGCTGAATTTGTACTTTTAAAGCATCCATTTCGTTTGCTTTAATTACAGATCCCATAGCATCTGTATTAATTTCTCCTTGTGGGAATTCAATTCTATTAATTTCAGACCATTCAGATTCTACTGGATTCGCAGGGAAACCAGCTTCTGAAATTGATTTAATCATAAACTCAACAACCTCACCAGGATTAATTGAAATGTCTAATGAATTGAAGTTAACTGCGTTTGCATCTTCTTCACTTTCAATAATCCATTCATATTTTCCTTCAGCATTCATTTGTCTCTTTCTGACTGGTCCTAAAACCTCAATCCAGTTTGAGAATGCTGCTGTTTTTTCAGTTTGATTTGTTGAATCAACAAATTTAATTTGGTCAACCGTTGCAGTTTTACCAGTTGTCGAAACATATCGATATCTAATTTTAAACTGAACAACTTCTTGGGAAACTTGATTCCCTATTTTCTTAGGTTCTGGAATAGACCAGAATCCTCTAACTTTATATTTTGGATCAACTGTTTGTAAATCTGCAGATTCAGCTGAAGATTTAATTTCAGTAACTACAGATGAAAATAACTTAGCTTCAGAATCCTTTTGAGAGATTAAAGAGTTAAGCTCATTTTTATGAGTATCTTTTTCTGCAGTTGAACTAAATTTCTTAGTGTTGATTAAAGATTTCTTTTGCTTGATCGACTCATCTAATTTCTTAAGAGTTTGCTCTGTCGATATTTTATCAGCCTTAAGTTGTTTAATCTTATCGGTTGTAGTATTATCGGTAAGATGTTTATTTATTTGAACTACTTTAAAGTTAGCTGTGTCAATTGCAGGTGCACTTGGAACAATACCAACGGCCGCTGGCGGAATGTAATCTACCTTTAGCGATTTAATAAATTGTCCAAAGTCAGAAACCTCGTTTTTATAATATTGAGCAAGAGTCATTTTAACTCCAGCAGTATCTGTGATTTCTAATTCATTCGAATAGAATGCAATACCTGGAGAATAATTTTCAGCTGGTATTTTAGAAACGGGATCAATTGGCTTAACAAAGATAACTTGTCTTTCGTTAAATCCAACTTTAATTTCAATGTCTAAATTAGTATCTACGTCTTTATAGATTCCTAATTGATTTGTACCTAATTTAATAGACTCAGAACCTTCTAACAATAATAATTCAACTTGTGAAGTTGAGCTATCGATTGAAACAATTTGGTATCTTGTTCTGTAATTTCCTGAATTAACAATTAATGAATCACTAACCTTTAAAGTTTCAGTATCTTTAAGAGCTTTAGTAGAATCAGTATATGTTAATTTGTTAAGTGTATATAATTTAACGGTTTTTGTTTGAGATACTCCATCAATTACTTGTGTTTTTTCAGCATTATCGATTTTGGTAACGTCTAAAAATCCAGTGTATTGAATCATTCTCATCGGCATGTCTAAAACCTCAGCATCGATATAATGTAAATATGCACCATCTAATAATTGGTTTTTAAACGTAGCATAATCTATTTCGCTACCACCTTTGTATATTTCGTCAAACGCAGTTATTGAAGCTAAATCATTTTCATTAAAAATAAATCTTTCAACATAAACCTTTTCGGTTTCTACTGGAATTTGACCAGTAACGTCTAAGTTTACAGTTAATAATGGATTTAAAAAATCTTCGAAAAATTCGTTTAATTTTGTGCTAAATGTGGTTGGTGCTGCAAGATTTGTAATTGAAGGTGATGGTCCTTTTAATCTAGCAGTATGGATAGTTCTATAAGATCCGTCCTTTAATCTAACATTTGCATTAGATCCTTCAAGTCCACTAATTGAATTAATATTAGTATTTAAACGCTCAATTTCTCTCTTCAAATATCCGAATGCCGGTATTTGAATAGTTTCCATAGTGTTTGTCTTACTGTTGAAAAGGTCAATAACCACTGTTTCTTTATCAGTGGTTATTGCTTCATTAATTCTGTTGAATGTTTCTAAAGAGTTAGTATTTAACTCTAAGAATTGCTCAAGTAATTGTGATATTGAATTGCTAGCGCTCATATTATCTTATAATTTCAAGTTCAAATGTCTTGTTTATTTCATCAACACATATAAATTCAACGTATGGCTTTTGACTAAGCATATTAGAAGTTTCTAAAGATCCTTTTAAAATCCAACCGTTATTTTTATCCGTGTAAATATTAATTTTGTATGTTCCTAACGATGGTAATGCATTTTTAAAAGATAGTTTAACAACTTGTCCTTTTTTCCATGTATTGATACTATCGTCTAGGTATATATTCAAATCTCCAGTCATCACCCCGGAATTTGTATTAATTCTTAATAAATTATCAAATGGCTTAATTCTTGTAATAATTCCAGTTGATGCAGTTAAGCTTAAATTAAATAATGAAGCAATATTTATTAAAGCGCCTGTAGTTCCTCCAATTATATCATAGTTAAAAACATCGTTCAATGCATAACCATTATTATCATTCGATATTTTAATATTTGTAGGATTCGTTTTATCAATTTTGATACCATTTCCATTAACTAAAACATCTGTGTTGTATTGAACTTCGGTTGGAATACTTCCGCTAATAACTTGATTTAATCTAGCGTTAACTGAAGTAATCATATCAATAATTGATGTTGATGTTGCAAAATTAAGGGCTGCATTTTCAAGAGCCAATTCTAAGTCTGCAATTCTTGCTCCAAAATCAATAGCTTGATTTGAAGTCATTAAAATGTCCTCAACTTGAGCTAATCTATCTACGATTGCAGCATATCTGTTATTTGCTTCAACCATTAATCGAGCAGCATTTTCTAAGGCAGTTGTTGTGTCCAAGAAAATGTCCATTGAGAATGTTGAGTAATCATTAATGTTAGATTCTACTCCAATATTATCTAATGATGAATTAAATTTAACATTAAGTTTAAGTGCAAAGGCATTACCGTTTAATCCAGTAACATCGTTTGGTTTATATTTTGTTAATTCTGGAATGTACCATCCTGATGTAGCAGGATCATCCTTAAAGTTATCTAAAAGTATGATACCATATAAATTGGTACTTCTATTTGCTATGTTTGATTTTGAATATATGTCATAGTAAACTAAGATTGCATTAAATCTAAAGTCTCCACCTCTTTTAGAATATTCTAAAAAGTTATTTAATTTAGGGTCATTTGCAATTTTAGAATATATTGATTGGTTCCATTCAATACCATAATTGTATGTATTTGCTGGATCTAAGTCAATTTCTCCTCCATTATTTCCAACAGTATCACCAATTGCGTTCATTGTTAAATTAATGTCAGGATGTGATTGACCTGCTCTTCCATTAATTTCTCCTCCGTTTAGATTAACGTCATAAGAGGTTGCTGTAGTATTATAGTTGCTTGACTTAAATAATACATCTGGAGTATAACCAACAGATGAAGGTACATTTATAAATATTTCATTATAAGTATTTCCTTGATAATTTTTATCGTTTGAAACGTCGATATTTCCAAGATACTTTACTACTCTATTATAGTTATTACCAGCCTGCGTTGCGTCTTCGACCTCAATAGCTCTAGAATATCCAGATACTACTTGTTGCGACGTTGCATTCTTAACTTTAAAAGCTCCTAAATGATGCAGCCATTTAAAGAAAATCTTTTCAGCATCTGAATCAAAAATAGCAGAATCGAAATCATCATCATTTAAGATAAAGTTTTCAAAATTCAGGGCATAATTTTGCATTGTTTCAGCAAAATCTACATTTGCATTTGAGTTTGGTGTATATTGGGCACCTGATGCTGCGATTAAATTATCAAATTGAATGTAATTATCGCTACTTGAAGAAGGTACTGAAACTACTGGAAGCTCTAACAATGCAAACTTAGAATACTCAAAATTAATATCTGGGTTATAATAAGCTCGTGTTAGATCCCTTGCTGCACTTGAAAATGCATACATAGTTCCACCTTGTTCTTGGGGTATTCTTATTAATGGTGTTGCCATTTAAGCTTGTTTTTATTTTATTAGTAAGTTACTGTCGCGTTCATTGCTGAAACAACATGGAATTTTGAAATACTTCCATCATATACTAGTGTGATAGATCCTTTTGCACCAACTTCAATTACAGTAGGTCCTTCAATACTAGTCGCATCAAATGCAACTACCAATGGTAATGTAGTTCCAACTAAAGTTGGAGTTCCAGATACTATAAAAGTTAATTGTTGTCCATTTTCAGCAGCTGGAAGAGTAATTGGCGCTCCAAAATAACTCGCATTTAAAATGTATGTTGACGCATTATATCCACTGCTTGGAATAATTTGAACATCATCTTCGATAGTAGTTACAAATCCTTTGTTAAAGAAAGCTTTTTCGTTAAATGTAGATTCTACATTAGCGATTAATTCAGTTGTTGTAACTTTAAAAGTATCAATAGTTCCATTGTTTACTAATAAAGTACCAGCACTAACTTGTCCAGTTAAAGAAAGTGTCTGTGCAGTAGTATTTAATCTTGCTGCAATTTGCCCTAATTCAGTATTAAGAGCATTAAAATTGTTATTAATTACAATTCTAGAAGAAGAAACACTGTCAGTTCCTAAGATTGTTGTTATACTTGCCATTTTAAATGATTTTTAATATATTTTTATTTATTGTGTTTTTATTTCCATTAACGTCAGTCAACTCTAACTCAATACTATAGTCTCCTTTATGCTTAAATAGATATGTCAGCCATGTATTATTATAATATATATCATCAATATTTTTACTATTATTTTTTAGCTTCCATTCTTGAGATACTATTCCAGGCATATTAGTGATATCGTATGAGAAAGTAACGTGATTTAACATATTAACTTCCATGTGAGTATCAATAATGCAAATGTCATTATAATCCGGGTTGTAACTTGTAAAGTGAACCTCAGATCCTGCTGGTATTTCTCCTCCGGATGGATGATTAAATCCAACACTAAAAAAATCATGTGTTCTTGAAGGCTCTTCAGAAACGGCAAGTATGTATGTACATTCATCTTCAATTCCATCTCCATCGTTATCAACTAAAACTGGGTTAAAGTTAAATTTAGAGAATAATGGATGCACGGATGCACTTAAACCTGAAAGTTCGGTTGCAATATTAGTCCATGCTGCCAAATCTAGAGAGCTAGTTGGGTATGTCGATGTTATTTGATATGTATCTGTTATTTCAATATTAGTAACGGGATCTATTTGCTTAATAAACATTGTAGAATATTGATTTGAATATCCCATATCCTGTCTAACGTCAATTTTAAACGATGAGTTAATGTCAGCTCCGACTCTCATCATATCCCAATTAACTTCATTCCCATCATTCCAAATATGCGTTCTTAATTCTTTCCATTGATATGGACCTGGAGTCTCATTAAATCCAGTAACAGTAGAAGCATCAACATATCTTCTAACAGTTGAGAACTCTTCTCCATCTTGACTGTCGTGTACATAGTTTGCCCTGTCTAGTGTTAAGTAATAAGTTGCTATAATACTATCAACAGTTGCAGCGTTCTCTCTTGACCAATCCCAGTCACTACCTGCATCATTATAAGAATACTTGTATTGATCTGAATTTAATTTAGGAAGCATTCTCTGGAATAGTCCGTAAACTTCAACATTTTTATTTTTTACTTCAAAATAGTCAGGTTCTCTGTGAGAACTTCTTACATTATATAAATCATAAATTGCAAGTTCAACTGAATATTTTCCAGCATATGGAAGTACTATTGGGAACTGCTGATATTCTGGATGAAATACACCCACATTATCAGTATATCCAACACCACCTCTAAATGATTTTAAATATCCATTAGGACCTGAAAATGTCCATTCCATTTCATAAATACCTTGTTTCCACCAGTTATTCCAATTTAACATGTGATTTCCGGTATCTGCAGCATCCATGAATGTAAATTCAGCTGAATCCCATGAATCAATAAATGATTCTGCGTTTAATATAACTGGACATCCAATTGGAATTCCTGCTAATGTATTAAAAGTAGATAAATCCTCATTGTAATATCCATTATAGAAATTGGTGATTGATTCAGATATTTCTTCTCTGTCTGTATTTGTAAGAAAATTAAAATCTTGTAAAATTCCAGTTAATCTATAATCAACCTTTCTTAAATCTTCAATAAATAATTGTCTTTCTTTTGGAAATCTACTAAAGTCAACATTTTGTCCAGCATTTTGTACTTTTATTGAATGTTGATTATTCCAAACGTTTAAATTAAATTGAGAAAAGTAATCCCCTTCTCCAGTAATATCAACGATTTTTGCTTGAAGAGGTAGAAAATTCTTTTGAAGCTTATTTTTAAGTCCATATAATTTTATTAATACCTCGTCTGGCGAATAATCAGTCGACTCTTTAACGGTTGGGATATCCCATTCGTCAACTCCTCCATCTGCTTCATTTAATCTGTAAACAAGACTAAAACGACTTGTCTTTTTAAGGTTAGAACTTGGAAGTTCTTGACTTTTACTTTTGTCTGCTAAAAATCCAACAACATCTTGATTTGGCACAGCAACCGCTTTTAATTTACCAAAGTTTTCAGATTGTTCATTAATATTTAACCAATATTCTTTTAATGTCAAGTTACTATAACCAAAGAAATCGATTGCATTTAAGATTGCTTTATATGTTCCAATGAAAGGTTTAATCGTACTTGCCTGTAACAATAATTCCTTCCTCTTCTGGTTTAATAACAACCAGTCTGGAGATAATTCTTTAATGTCAGAATCTTTAAGAATCATATAATCTTCAGGACTTAATGTCATACCAATATTCGATAGTAAAACCGATAATCTTTCGTCCTCCTCTTCAGTTTCTCCGTAAATTCTTATTGTTGCTATAAGAGTTTCAACCCCTTCAGCATCAATTTCCGTTATATCTAAAAGTCTAGTGTGGAAGTTATCTTCCATGCTCATCAAAGCAACATTACATTTAATCGGATTCAACGGAAGGGCAGAATTGATTATCTTTACACCGTTTGAATCAACACCTACTGATGATCCGGAGTCCAATAGGGTATGTCTTTGTACTGTATCTTTTTGGATTTCTAATTGTCCATTATTATTTTTGGCGCTATATAAAAATATGTCATCACTAAAATCATATCCACTAAAAAATTCAAACTTAAATGAACTAGTTCCAGTATTTTCAGATATTGGAGTAACAAACTTAGTATTTCCTAAGGGCCCTACAACCTCTTCTAAAATATAAATAGTTAGGGTTTCGTATAATCCAACTGACACGTTTGGCAAATAACAAATACCTTCCCATATATTCGTTGTAGAATTATAGAGAAGGTTAAGGTCATTAGACTCGCTGTCAAAGAATCTTAAATTTTTATATGCCATTTTTATTTAACTTTTTTATCGTTCTTTCTAATAGTGTACGATTTATATGCTTTTAAGTATGTTACTGAATCAACCCAGTCTGCAACAACATGTTGTATTAAGACTATAAAGTCATTCATAGTATTGTTTCTTTGTATGTATTTAGAAATCGAATTAATCAGCATGTTATCACGATAATCGTTACCTTCATGCAGTCTTGAATCCATCGCTGATAATCTACTATCATACGATTTTACCTTTCTTACTCTAAATAAATTACTAAATAAATCCATTATAGTGCTTTTCTATTTTGTGCTTGCATCTTACTAAAAATAGTATTTGGTACCGCAGGTTCATCAAAGTAAATTGAAAGGGCAGCCATTTCTCCCATTTTCGCATCGTCTAATACCGTTGCTCCATCTCGATCTTGCCAACCTCCTCTGAATAATGCAACTTCTTCTTTTTCAAGAATAATATCTCCAAATGAATCAAGATTAATTACATTTTCAGGTAATGCAGCGCCTGGTTCAAAATTAACATTTGATGTCACGACATTTCTTTTAAAGAATACGTATTTTTGTTTTCCATTTCCAATATCCTCTAGTATTGGAGTGCTTGGAGTAACTGTAACAGTTTCACTAGTGTAATATCCATTACGTCTAGCTGTTTCCTCTTTCTCAGAAACAAATCTAATATTTACTGAATCAATTCCTTCAACACCTTCTAGTAGCGCAATAATATCTGATTTCGGTAATCTGTCTCTTCTCGTGATATTAATTAAATAGTCTGAAATTTTTGAACGAATTGCGGTATAAAGATTTGCTTTGTCAAATCCTTCAAAATAACGAACTTTAACATCCATTCTAAAATATTGAGCTTTTGGTTCTACAATCTTAACTTCAGTTGTTACCATTTGTTGTCCTGATTCTTCAAGAACTTTTAATATTCCATTCTTTTCTTGTTCAGAGAAAAAGAATTCCTCCTGATGTATATTAAAATAGTCATTATTTTTCGTTAGTTTTCTAGCAGTGTCCGGTAACATAAATAAATATATCACGTTATCATCGTCGATAAACCCATCTTCAGTTGTATTATAAGCGTCTAAGTATGAAAACATACCATATCTTGAAAGAAATGCTTCGTAATTTTCTGGAGTTGCTAATACAAAAGAGTGACTTTGCATCGGAGCAATTAACTTAGTTAACTCTAAAGGCTCCGGATCAGATCCCATTACTGGAGCAACTGTGAAAGAAGATTCCAATAATTTATTTAAGTTGTAAGTATTTCCTAAAGAATCAAATCCTTCAGTTTCATATTTAAAATTAAGGTCTTTAGAACCTGTTAAATTACCTTTAGAACCGTCAGTGATAATGTATTCAACACTAATACTAGATCCTTCTGGTGGAATCATACCAAAAGATCCATTCCCAAAATAAATATCTAATCCTCCGGTAATACCACTTTTCACCATATATCCTTTAGAATCGGCTTTCATATCATATAATGAATCATATTTTGTCCATAGTTCGCTATTAACGCTTACTCTAACTGAATGATGATCTGTATTCTTTTTGATAATTAAATTAAAAGACTGTAACTTTGCGCCAGTTCCAGTAACACCTTGCGTTTCAACCTTACCTTGTACAACTGGAATATAAATATATTCTGGGTTACTTTTTTCAATTCTAAATTGATCGTTGTTCGTTTTTAAGATATAAGAAAGATTATTTTTGCTCGCTTTAATAACCGTGTTTGCTGGAATATTGATGGCGTCTCCTGCAATTTCGTTAAAAGCACTTGTGTTTAATCTCACTCTAATTTCCCCAACAGCTGAAGTTCCTCTAAATGGATCGTGGCCTGCTAATCTTGCAAGTCCATATATAGATTCTGGGTTTTGAGCTGTTAAAATATTTTGTTCAACTGTAGCATCTTCAATGTAGAAGAAAACCAAGTTCGTAAGCTCCGTTAATACTTCAAGAATTTGAGCAAATGGAGATGATGTTGAAAATAAATCACCACTTCTACCATATAATCTACTGATATATGTTTTGGTATCATCCAACATTTCGCTAGCTTTGATTCTAGCTTTTGATAAAAATTTAAGTTCTGCCATCGTATTTATATTTTATACATACAGTCCTATTCCATATCTACCGTCGATAGTTATGTCTATAAAGACCATGTTTCTTTCTGTTTCTGGTGTAAATTCAACACTTACATTTACCGGGTATTTATATGAAAGTGGACAATATCTGAATATTCCGTTCGCTATCATACTCTGCAGCATTGTATCATTATATCTAAATGAATAAACGTAATCATCAATATTTAAACCAAATTCAGGGTTACCCAGAACTTCTCCTTTATTTGTAAAAATAAGAGTTTCAATTTGGGTTAAAAGCATTTGAATATCTTCGTCTGCTTGTAATTGTTCTGGATCAAAATTAGGATCGCCTACCGTTTTTATATATAATTCCATAGTAATATATATTCTTTTAAGAATGCATCATCCAGTCGGTACCTTCGTCTGATTTAATTTCTTCTATTAATTTATCTAATTCATCTTCACCAAGACCTTTAATTAAATCCGGATTTACTTGAATATTTCCAGGAAGCGTAAAACCAAATATTCCTAATTTTTGTCCTAAAGAAATTTTGATTTTTGCTGCACAATATCTAAAGAAAGCTTCATCTTGGAATAGTGCGCATTCAGGAATTGTTTCATAAACTTCAAGAATCACGTTTTTCTTTGGTGATTCTCCAGTAAATCTTAACTCATGCGTTAATTGATTGTAATTATAACTTAATGGATTTCTCATGATTTGTCGAGCCATATCAAAGAAACTTTCATTAATTACAAAGTATTGTAAATTTTCAGCAGCTGCTCCGGTTTTAGTACCACCGTACATTCCGCCCATTAACATTCTTTCGATAGCAAAATCACCTTGTGTCCAGTTAATATCCATAGATCCTCCCCAGTTTGCTCCAACTTCCGCAAGCCCATATACTGAAAAAACTTCATTTCCTCCAGTCGCTGGATTCATTCCAGGTAGGGTAAAACTTCTTGTTTTTTTGAAATGCTCTGATGAAAATAATTCAATTGGTAAAATCATAAAGTTTTCTCTAACAGAATACTCGTAATTTTTATAGAACCATTTTTTAGCTCTATTAACAATGTTCATAACTTCACTTCTAGGTAAATTCATAGGAATCATACAAGATCCTGTGATTTCATCTGCCAATTCATTTACAAACGCATTAAAACATCCGCTTTCCCATGATGGGTCTACTAATGTTCCTTGTCCTCCTACTATTATTTCGCTCATCTTATTATTTTATTTTTATATTGCTTCTGATTTAACGATTTCTACGTCATTATCAAATTTAGCAAGTTTTTTATCGTACGTACCCTCTCTAAAAATACCACCTTTCATAGATCCTTTAAATGTTCCTTTACCATATACATAACAATCGTTAGCAACACAAGATCCATGAACATAAGAACCATCTATTTTTGAACTATTAATTTGAGTTGAAGAATAAAAATTACAATAGTGAATGTCTGATCCGTTAACATCACATCCATACATATCACACTCTGTAAATTCTCCTCTTAAAAAACAGTCAACGAATTCATATCCTCTAAGATCTACACAATATTCTAATCTACCATTAGCTATTTGAATTCTACCAGAATCTGAATCATAATTAATATGTCCCTTCGTAAGATCACCATGCGTAAATAATCGCATTACTCTTTCCTTAACGCTCGGCCAATATAGATCTACTACCTTTGAATTATCGTTTAAATCAACCGTAAACTTAACGCCTTTCCAATTCTTTTCGATAGTTTTCCAATCTTTACGAGCATCAATAATTCTCTGATTTGACGATATTATTTTCTTAAGCTCGATTGAATTTAATGAAGTGAATTCGGTATTTTCAGTTGATTTCCATAGTTGCAATAAAAATTGGTCAACTAGATGTAGTATTGTTGTTGTTTTCTTTTCCCAATCAGCGCCTCCAACATATCTAAATTCTAAATAGTTTTTATGTCTTTTGTCAAAATTGATTCCGTAATATTTGGTATCAGGGTAAATAAAGTTTTGTTGATTAATATAGTTTCCATCAAAGAAATATGTGTCTTCTTTTGGAAGTACAAACTTGATTGATTTTGCGTATGCTGAATTTTCTCTTTTTGGAAAGAATTTGAATACTTGATCTTCATTAAAATCAAGGATAAATTTAAGAACATTCATCTTCGATATTCTATACTTATTATCGATTTTAGATTTATCGAATGAAAGATTTAAGTGAATTGAAGATCTGTCATTTGTATATCCATTCTCTTCAATCCATTTGCACACATTAATAATCATTAATCTTGCTGCAAAATATGGAAGGGCTCCAGTAACAAGTTCTAGAAGCTTTGCTCCACCCGACATATCAGGTTCTATTTTAAATTCATCTTGAGTTACTTCAAAATCACTATGTGCTTTTGTTTCAACATGAATCTTTTTGCCTAAAAGTTCTGCTAATTTTTTAGCAGTTTCTTCGGCACTAAAATTTGAATAGAATTCAAATTCAACGCCAACTAGCGCGTTTTGTAAAACGTTTGAATCGTTTAAGTTGTTCATTATTATCTAGATATTATTACTTAAGTTAAGTTATATATCTGAAATAATAACTACAACATTGAATCTAGTTTAGTTTGTAGTTTTTTGATAGTTTTTTGGTAGTCTACTGCGTATCTTTTTTTTGAATCAATGTTCATCGATTTCCAAGAAGAAATTCGTTTAGCAATACCATCTTGCATTTGTTGATTGTAATATTCTTCGCTATCATTGTAGTTTTTAGCAGCATCTCGTTTTACAATTTCTTCCCAACTTGGCCATTCATACCAAGATTCCCTTGAATTATCTTTAATGCTTTGGATTATTTCAATGTCAGTTAATTTAGAATTTGCTTCGGCATCTTCTACTGCTCTTTTAAGTCTTAATTCGTAATCTTGAATTTCTTTATTAAGTTTTTCAAGCTTAGACATTTTTTTAATTTTTTCAGAATATTCTTTAGTAATTTCAGTTGCTCCTGTTTTTGGAAGATCTGTTTTAACAATATATCTATAATGTAGTCTTTGGATATTATGTCCACCTGCATATATTGCTTCTGTTGAAAAAATATAAGCAATTCCTTCTCTTTGAATTTGGGAAGATATTTCAATATTTCCCTTAGCACTTTTGCGAACATTGAGTGTTATTAATGAATCTGTTGGCATTGTATAAGATTCAATTGATTTAACCATATCATAGATTAAATTAATTCTGGCGCTTTCTCTATCATACTTGGTGAATTCCTGTTTAAAGGTTTCAACAAACCATTTTTCAGTTGCAGCTACCATTTCAACAATCGTAGGTTCCAATGCTTCTAAAATAACATTAACAATATTATTTTGATTAGATTCATTTAAGAATTGTCCGTATGTTTTAAATTTATTCATGATATATTTATCTGGTTTAATTATAATGTAAATATAAACAAAAAAGCCCAGATTAAAAAATCCGGGCTGTTAAATTTATGTTAAAGTTATTAACAATTACAGTTTTAAGAAAACTTTTCTTGTCTCAACTTCAATTCTTGTAACTTGAACAGTTATATTATCATTCTTTGCAATTGATGTAATTTCAACGCCTTCTGGTAATTCAGATACGTGTAACAATCCTACTATTCCATCTCCAATGTCTACAAATACTCCATAATCTTTAACAGATTTTATTGTACCTTTAACTTCAACTGGAAAAGATTTGTATTTTGTTGCAATCTCCTTCCATGGATCTACTGTTTCAACATACTCTAATTGAGTCAATGTAATTTTTTCATCAGTGATGATTTCTTTTACAATGAATGTAATTTCGTCTCCTGGATTAATTTCTCTTGCTTTATGTTTCTTAGCAAATTCAGCATTTAAGTCATTTGCATGGATCATTCCAGTTAAACAACCATCAAACTCAACAAATACTCCGTATTTAGCAGAACCTGTAACATTTCCAGTTTTAGTTTCTCCCATTGTATTTTTAAGTTCTTCAACTTTACCAGGAATTAAGGCTTGTAAATACTTTCTATGTGAAACAATTACAGTACCTCTTTCTGGAGAGTAGCTCATAGGAACTACATACATTTGAGTATTTAATACTGATTCGAAATCTGCAAGTTTGTTAATACCTGCAAGAGAACCTGGCATGAAACAGTCAATTCCTTGTACGTTTACGAAATAACCTCCGTTTGGAATCATTCCAGTTACTGTTCCAATATATGCAGTGTTTTGTGTTTCTGCTGATTGTAACATTTCTCTTAGTGCTGCTGCCTTGATTCCAGCTTCTACTGAACCTACAATAAATCCTCTAGAGTTAGAGCTTCTATCTGCGACGATTTCAACTGATAACTTCTCTCCTGGAATTAATCTTGCTTTTGAGACTTTTGATTCTCTGTTCATATCAACATATACCATTTCTCTGTGTCCAATGTCGATTGAAGCCCATTCTTGGTCTACTGAATATACAGTACCTGTATGAGTTTCTCCAATAATAACATTAAATACTTGTGGAGCTGTTGATTCAAATTTCTCCATTAAATCAAGTAATTCTTGAGCATAAGGGGCTCTTGAATAAACTTTAACTCCAGCAGGTGCTTTAATGTGAAGATTTGGTCTTCTGAAATTTGTTGGGCAATCTGCTAAGTGTGCGTCCCAATCGAAATTAGGGTTTCCTTCAGTTGCAATTTGTTTTTTTGTTTTAACGTCTTGTGACATTGTTTTAATTTTTAAGGGTTAATAATTTATAAGTTATATATTAAATTTTTAGAATGTTGTCGGACTTACACCGACCATCGGGATTGGAGGACCTGTCGGTACTATTAATCCGCCTAAGTATAGGAATTTAACTCCTAATAAATGTTTTGCGCATGAAACTGCAACGGCTGAAGCAACTGCCTTTGAAGCGACTGGCATTAATGGTTGCATTTTAAATCTCTTTCCAGTATTCCATGCCTTTCTTAAATCAGCAGCTAAAGCGCTTTTGTTACCATAAGATATTGGAGCATATTTACCCCCAAGCGGAGGAACTGAAGTACATGGAGTTATCGGTGGGCCTGGTGCGAATGGTTGAACTGCAGTACTTTTCCAATAATCAATAATAGCTTGTGCCATTACTTCATATCCATCACCTCCTTGTGAATCCTCTTCTACTTTACCAGTCATCGAATTACCCCATTTTCTTAACAGATCGTACCATTTATTTTTTTCTTTAAGATATTCTATAATCTTTTTAGTGTTTCTTTTCAATTCTGCATTTTCATAAATAAATTTATCAAAAAAGCTATTTGTTCCATTATCTTTTTTCATATTTCTATCTGAATATCCATCCATTCGTTTATCAATTTCTTTAAAATAAACAAATTTGCAGATATCTGCTGCATTTAACCAGTTCGGTATTCTTGGTTTATTATCAATATGCTCCTCCTGAAAAATGTACTCATTTATCGGGTTAGGTATATTACTGGCCTTTGGGAGTCCATATAATTTTTGGATTGCATCCTCTTTTTTAAGAGTTTTATCTTCAGATAAAATGTCTTTAATCAAATCACTTTCAGATAGGGAGTTCTTATACTTAATTTCATACTTTTTAAGTTCTGATTTAAAACCATCTTCAATATCTTTTTTAGTGATACCGAATACTCCTCCTTGATTACCCTGCTTATTAAAGCGTTCAATTAAATCTTTTCTAAAAGATTCCGCTTTTAATAATGCTTTTTTACGGGCAACACTGTCTTTTATATCTTCATATGTGTTTCCTTTTACTCCTAGTATTTTAAAAACTTCAGCTTTTACTTTTTTACCAAAGGCTTTATTATGTCCAATGTCTAGTCTATCTACCCATTCTCCATATTCTGCGGAACCATCGTTTTGATAAACAACTCGAAGCGCTATTTTTTTAGCTCGCTCATCTTCTGTCATTTCAGGAATTGAAGGTCTGGTTTTTTTATCAGCAAAAGGGTCTTTGATCTCTTCAATAACATTAACACCTTCGGGTTTAATTTCAAGAGTTATTGTTTTGTTTATTTCTTTTAATAATGTAGTCCCGTCAGGGCCATAAACACTCTTAAAAATATAAGTGTAAGATCCGGATTGGGTTGGTGCAAGCACATGTAGTACATTGTCTGTCGCAATCTGAATTGGCTGATCAGTACCATTGATAGAATATAATAATTTGTAGTTAATCCCTTCGGTAAATCCTGAGATAGTCATAGTAACATATCTTTCAGGTTCTCCAGGTTTTGAAGCTTCTTCTAATAAATTTGAATCTATTTCTCCAGTAGCTTGTGGTTTTTCTTCAGTAGGGCATGTCGATGGGAAGAACGGGTAAAATAAAAACTTCTCTAAATTATCTTTATTTTTTTCAGTCCATTTTTCAAGTTCGCAATATGTATCAAAATTAGTGTCTGGTCCTTGGGACTTTTCAAACATATCAGCATACTTTGAATTAGAAAATTTACTTTCAAATTCAACAGTTTCCTCATCATATATTTTCTTAAATGCCTTTTTAAAACCCTCTTCAAGAATTGGTTTTTGGCCAGATTGATGCATATTACCAAACATCGTTTGAGATGTTTTTACGCTATTAAAATATTCACCTGCTAAAAACACAGCAAATTCGTCTATGCTTTCTGCGCTTAGACCAGATAATTTTGCTGATACTTTATTAATGAAAATTGGCCACTGTGCTGGCATAATATAACGTTTTAGAAATTATATATCCTATTTACCCTTTTGTTGATAGTCTTTATGTGACGATTTTAAACTACTAACAGTTGATGGCGTTGCTGCTGCCGGAGGTCCTGAAGGACCAACTCCTGTCGGATGAAAATGGTTCTTATAATCATCAAGCAATTTATTTAACCATTTTTCAAGAGATACTCCGCGAACCGTAGGTTCTGCTTCATCTTCGCTACCTTCGCCAGTATTACTTAAGAATACATTACCAGAATCTAAGAATATTTTTTCAGCACTCGATATTTTAATATAACCCTTCTCATCAATTTGAATCAAGGGTCTCTCTTTTGCTCCGGTGCCTCGTGTAATTACTAATCCATCCTCAGGCGAGTGATAGATTCTAATGTTTCTTACTTCATCATATATTAATGATACAACATCTTGCGCTTTTCCTGATTTTTCTAATACATCAGCCTTTAACGCTTTACTTTGATTAATTTGAAACCAATATTCAGGATGATATATGTTACCATTGTCAAATCTAACGGCGACAATAGTTCCAACATTTGGAGTATGATGAGCTCCTACAAAATCTCTATTCATTGGGGTTGCCCATGGAATAGCATCATTTGGTAGTTTATCAAACTTACCAAAAACTTTAACACGGCATCTACCAAGAAACTTAGGATCAGCATTATCTACAACCTCACCAATCCAGTGGGTTTCCCTAATATTATCCTTGTCTAATTCTTTATCTGTTGCCATTAATCGTAAGCGTTTCCTAGGTTTTTAACTGCGTTTTGTGCTCCTTTATCAAGCGCTTGTTTAATAGTACCTCCTCCTGCAACATTAGCAATATTTGAAGGTATTACATTTCCTAAATCTTTAGCAACTTGTTGAACATTTGTCGCTTGATCTACTCTTCTAATAAAATTAGAATATACGTTTTCAAATGTCGGTATTCTATTAACTGTTTTATCTCTAGCGGCTTGAATCAATTCTTGTTTCTTTGCTTCTGCTAATTTTTTAGCAGAATCTTTTGCTTTTGCAGAAACTTCATCAATTTTACCATTAAGTTTATCTTTGGCAAATTCCATTGGTGATTTTGAACTAGGTTCAAAAAACTCAGAATCAGGTGCTGGAGATAATTGATTTGTTGAATACTTTAAAGGATCAACAATACCATTAAGTACTCTTGCCTCTACTTTTTTAGAACTTGCATATGTTATAGTGATTGAATTCGATGCTACATTTTCCGGGCTTTTAGAAAGATCTGCAAAAATATTAGAGCCTGTCATCATATCAAATTCGCAATAATCCAATCCAATCATAAAGTATGGTCTACCGCCAGTACCCATAATATCTTTATTCTTATTAGTTACATCGACAGTTGGCTTAATATTTGAAGGAAAATCTTTAAGAGCAGTATTTTTATTAACTCCGCCTACCTTCGTATCAGCATTTACTTGAATTGTTCTAACTTCAGTAACATATATCCACATTCTGAATTTTCTCAAATTCACAGGTAGAATGTAGCCCCATTTGCGTTCATCAAATATTGCTCTTCTATATAAGTGCATTAAACCTGCAATTGGAAGGTTTAATGATTCTAAAGTTTCAATTTCAAGTTTAGCGTCATCTCCACCCCAATAATTTCTTAATGGATCATATTGCTGTAATCTTTCTAATCCTTTAAGAGATTGCCAGTACCATGGCAACTCCATGTTAATTGTATAAAGAGCATCTTTGAACGCTTGAAGGTCTTCAAGCCTTTCTTTATAAAAAGAATCTTTCTCTGCTAAATCGGCTAAGAATTTTTCAGCAGGTTCAGACAATAGTGGTGAATTTTCAGGATCGAACCAGTCAAACATTAGTGCAAACGAAAGGTAAGTAGGATCCTGGTATGGGTACTTATTATATGAACCTTTTCTAAAGTCGTTTGGTGTTTTAAAATCTGACATATATTATTTATCTTTATTTACTTGTTCTTGCTTTTTCAATTTCAGCGTTCCATGCTGCTTCTGTTTGTTTTGAAACATCATTTAAGTTTTCACCTTCAATTTTACCGCTCATCGGTGCCTTACCTCCATTTGCCTTAGTCGCTTCTCCTGCTAATGTATATGTTCCAATAAATTTACCACGCTCTGTACTTGATTTTGTTTCTTTAGCATACTGTAGTTTACTCATATTAGTTACATCGTATCCATACGATTGATCAGGCTTCCACGGTTTCCATTCAAATTTCTTTGTTTCTTTAACTGTTTGGTCTTTATATGTTAAAATTATATCTACAGTATAACTACCCTCCTTGTCTTTAAAGGTATCTTTAGGTATTTTAAATTCAGTATTCCACTCAACTATTTCGAATGAATATTTTACTTCAGCCTTATTTGATTTTGTTTCCATTGAAACAGTACCCTCAACCTCATAATCGGATGGTCCACTAAATACCGCTTTAATTTTAGGAGTTTCAGTTACTAGAGTAATATCATCAGCCTTCCATAAAATAGTATCGTCAAATTCGAACCATGAACCTAAAAGATTATTTCCGTTACCATTAAAGTCTGATATGTCTAATGTAAACACAGGTTCTTTAGGCGGTTCTGGTGCTGGAGCTGGTGCCGGAGGTTCTGGTGCTGGTGCAACAGGAGGCGCTGGCGCTGGAGGTGGTGTTGTTGCTGGAGCAACTGTTTCAGGGTTAATATTATTAACTCTACTTGGCCATTCTCTTCTCAACAAATTAACTTCTTGTTTAACTGAAGTAGCTCCCGCTTTATAAAGATATTTAAAACCTCCAATAACATAATAACCACTCAAGAATTCATCCACAACCATTTCACCTGGATTTAATCCACCGTTTTCTTTATCAGTTGGCTTACTATCAAATCCATCCTTTTCCTTCTTTTCTTTTACTTGATTTTCAGCGTCTAATCTTTGTCTCTCTCCTGTGTATATAAGAACAGGTATTTTATGAAATCTATGCAGTGCTGGATTAAAAGTAGCTAATTCAATGTCTAAAGACATTTTTGTAACTTCTGCAATGTTTTGAGCATTACTTATTGCAGAATACTCATAATTCAAATGTGTATTTGAAGTTTCAGGATCTCCACATTTTCTACCAACGTATTTATACTTGATTTCGTTTTTATATCGATCTTCATCTCGACGACCTTTCATAGGTTCTTCGATATCTTTCATGTTTTTGCTCGCTAGAGGTTCGATATCATGAGAAACTAATCCTTCATCAGAATCATTTTCAAAATATTGAAGAACCCTTTTGTAACCATTCTTTTTGGCTGCAGTTCCCGCTTTATTTTTAAGAGATTGTTTTACTATAAATAAATTTGATCCCTGATCTCTCTTATGATTTGTTAAAATAAGGGCTCTTTGCGCCTTATTTACTCCTTCCGCTGGAATTTGTGGAGTATCTGCCAATTCTTTTTCAAAAGCGGCAATCATTTTCTCTATACTTTCTTCTGAATCCATTAACTTATTTAAGTTAACATAATTCACATAGTAATAAGGATCAATACAATAGGTCTGGAAGCTATCCTCGTCAATATAGGAGTGTCTAACCAAATCTTCTAATGTATCAAACATAGAATTGTATGGTATAACCAGATTCATCGAATCATCAGCAGTGTCAACGTTAGTAGCAACTCCAAGTTTTAAATCATTTGCAATAGATTCAATATGGTCTAAAGAAGTACCAACACCGTATGATTTGCAATCCTCAGAATATAATCCTGGAACCTTTATCCTACCGCTAAAATGATACTTGTTTCCGCGGCCCTCTCCTCTTTGAGGTGGAGCATCTGCATTTGAAATATCAAAATCAATTCTTATATCTTTATATTGGTCCTTTTCTAAAGTTCCCATTCTAAAGTTAATAACATCACCATCTCTAGGGAATGAATCAACTCCAAAAACACCTTCAGTATCGATGATTGATAAATCTATAGTTGGAACGGTACCTGTGCAGTCTAGCTCCATTGAAAGAATTTCCCAATCACTAAAAGTATATCCATTAATCGATACCATTAAAATGTAACCTTTACTCGTGTTTGCCTTTTCATTACCCTCGCCTTCTCCAAGCGATGCAAATTTAACCTGATCTAATTTAATAGTAGGTTCGGTTATAGTAAGAATATGATTTTCAATTGCTGCCATTAAATAGTAATAAATCCGTTTCCGATTTGAATATTAGAATCTCCTTCTTTTAAAATATTAGGAGGTAAAATCTGTTTTGATCCGTTTGCTTTTTGAGCAGCCTTTCTTTGTAGATATTCAATTCTCTTAGCATCTTTAACTGGAAGTCTCTTAGTGTCAACGAATTGGTCTCTAATTGAGATTTGATTTGCCGGCCCTACTAGTCTTACTGGTTTAATAGTTGCAAGAACTGAAGTATTTATTGGAATTTCTAGAACATCTCCCTCTGCAATAATAAAAGGATTCGATATTCCATTCCATTTTAATATGTAGTCACAATAATCAGCGTCTCTATAATATTTTAAAGAGATTAAATCTATTCTACCAACCTGGTCTTCAGTAACAATATGTTCCCCCATTATATCTACATTATTTGTAAATATAACAGTTGGCATAGTAAACACGTATTTTGTGTTATCTATTGATCTTTGCTTTTTTTCTAAAGTATTAAATCTCATTATTGTTTTTATTTTTAATAGTATAGATTAACCATTACTCATTTTTCTAAAGACATTAATAAAGTCTCCTTTTTTAATTCCTCCTTTATCTTTGTTACCCCATTGATTAACATCAGTTGTTGCATTAATATCTGCAACATCATCTGGCTGTAAGTAGAATCTACCACGTCCAGCGTTAAACATTGATTCGATTTCTGCTTTATCTCTAGGTCTACCTGGTTTTAATTTAATTACAGCCACTAATCTTTCCGGAAAATCTTGTAGTGAATTTGCACCTTCAAATGTTATCTCGCAGTCAGTCATACATAAATTACCAATAACCATAATAGGATCTAATGGATTTCCGATAGTTACGTGCCAGTTTCCAGTAGGATCTCCTGTTAATAACGCATTGGCAGCTTCGGCTCCTTGCGGTGAGTTAAACATTTCCATAGCAGGTCCACCGATCAGGTTGTTTAGCATTTTATTATCTTTTAATCCAGCAAGTGCTCCACTAAAATCACCAGCTAGCATTTTATCAACTGCAGTTCCTCCTCCTTTAAGAGCACCTCCAAACATTTTACCCATATCTTCAACAATAGATCCTGCAAATCCCATATAATCTCCCGATCTTAACTTATTAAGGTTACCTAATGGTTTTGCAGCTCCACCACCACCTCCAATATATCTAACAGATCCTCCCCAGAAAGGAGCATTATTATATGTTAGAGCTAAAAGATTGGCAAGTTGATCTAGCATCATAATTTTAGGGTTAGCCCCTTCAAAACTACGTAGTTCATATTCGAACTTAAGTGAAAATTCTTGACTAAAATTAAGACCCTGTTCTCTAATTAAAACTTGCTTAATAACATTAAGAGCTCCGAAAACGTGATTTGGATATGTGTTCATGAATTGATCATGATCTGCATTTTGGTCTCTTGCGTTTGTTTCTACTGCTCCACGACCAGCAGCTCCATTTGCCATGGCAGACAAGACTTTATTATTATTAACAATACTACCAAATTTACCAGCAGATGCTTCTCTACTCGGTGAAGTTATGGTTTGCATTGCAGATTCCGCCTCTTTCCAGCCAAAACCATGCGAAAATTTTAATATTTCTGACATATTATTTCCAGGGGCTTCTC
>Ga0222712_10000856_pt1 | contig 38966 bp, 33 predicted proteins | sample C33_657DmetaG_FD_165043 | JGI IMG/M metagenome (GOLD analysis project Ga0222712, IMG submission 165043) | Estuarine water microbial communities from San Francisco Bay, California, United States - C33_657D | ecosystem: Environmental > Aquatic > Marine > Unclassified | place: USA: California... | reverse complement strand
AAAGCTCTTGATTTACTTTTAGCCCTGATGATCTCACGGCCTTTTCTCACTAATTGTTGAATAGTAGGCATTAATTATGCTGTTTAGTTCAATTTTGGTTTATAAAAAATTCGGACGGCAAAGGTAACGTCTGTAAACGAATTACCAAAATGTTATTTGCTATTTTTTAAAAAATAAAGCAATTAGACTTATTTACCGTACGATTGTCTTTTTTTTTGCTAGTTAATTAACTGATTAACAGTTGTTTAACTATATTTTCACTAGCCAACCATGTTCATCTGCTTCTAGCCCTACGCGGATATCATTAAGCTTCTTTTTAAGCTTTGGTGCGACCTCTGACTTAGATAAGTCAAAATCCATCACATAATCCCCATCTGCTAATTTGGCTACAAATGAAACAACGGCTGCTGTGCCCACCCCAAATACCTCCTCTAATTTACCTGATTTGTGGGCTGTCACAATTTCTTCGATAGATAGGTTACGCTCCTCCACGTTATAGCCCATATCCCTTAATAAAACAATGGCGCTATCTCTTGTTACCCCTTTCAACACGGTGCCTCTTTCCAAACTTGGGGTAATCACTTTCCCGTCAATCACAAACATCACATTCATCATCCCCACTTCTTCAACATATTTATGTTCCAATGCATCTGTCCATAAAACTTGATCGTATCCCTTTTTTTGTGCTAAAACAACCGGGTACAAACTAGCTCCATAATTACCGCCATTTTTTGCAAAACCTACACCACCTGGTGTCGCTCTTGTATAATTTTTTTCGATCAAAATCTTCATTGGTTCCGTATTGTATGGGCCAGCAGGACCAAGAATAATCATGAACTTATACAATGATGATGGACGCACGCCTATGAATGGATCTGTTGCAATCATAAATGGTCGAATATACAAGGAATGATCTTCTCCTTTTGGAATCCAATCTTGTTCGATTTTAACTAATTGCTTCATGCCATCCATGAATAACCATTCAGGTACTGTTGGCATTTGCATTCTTTCTGCAGAAGTATTAAAACGTTTGTAATTTTCTTGAGGTCTAAAAATAACCACCTGATCTGTTGCACTTTTATATGCTTTAATCCCTTCAAATATGGATTGACCATAATGCAGGACTGCAGTAGATGGTTCTAATTGTAATGGTTCATATTTTTTAATGACTGCATTTGTCCATTCGCCATTGATAAAGTCTGCTTCTAACATGTAGTTTGTAACACTTTTTCCAAAATAGAAATTGTTAGAATCTAAATGCCTTAATTGCTCCACTGGCATTTCGATAAATGGGATATTTTTTGAACTCATTATTATTCGTTTTTTATGCTAAATCAAGTACAAAGAAACACAAAAAAATAAATACGAACAATTGTTATTTTTTCAAATCAATCAATTCAGTTAATTTTCGGTATCCAAATTCTATGAAAGAAGTGAAAAACAAACTGCCAAATAGCGTATTAGTGAACCTGTATAAAGAAAGTTTAGTGCTAGGCGCAGTCACATTAAATGTGGATAAAAAAGTACAAGTATCCCCGCCAGTTGCGGAAAAAAATGAAGCAACAGCCGCAGAAGAGCCACTGACTGCTCCAATTAAATTTCTTGGGGAACATCAAAAAAAGATACTTGTTTTAGTGAAAGATGTGGATGCCGTTCATCTAAATGAAAGGGCCTTTGATTTATTAACTTCTATTTTGAATGCATGTAAATTAACCATTGCTGATATTGCTTTAATTAATCTTGCAAATAAAAACTTTTCATTGCATCAAATTTTAACACAAGTACCTTCTGAATTGGTGTTGGTTTTTGATATCCCTCCTACGCAACTAAAAATTAAATTGCCTACTAAATTATACACGCCAATTTTACTTGGAGAAACCCAATTATTATTCAGCAATAATTTATCACAAATGCAAGGAATTGATCAAGCTTCTAAAATTGAAAAAACAAAATTATGGACCGCATTAAAATTGATTTTTAAATTATAAATCTAATTTTTAATTAAATGCATACACTCATTTTTGCTACAAACAATCGAAATAAAGTGGCCGAAATTCAATCCTTGGTTGGCCCTAATTTTGAGATTATTCCACTCAAAGAAGCTGGTATTGAGATTGATATTCCAGAACCGCATGACCAATTAGAAGCCAATGCCCTAGAAAAGGCTATGACCATTTTTAAATTGACCAATCAAGCCTGTTTTAGCGAGGATACTGGATTAGAAATTGCTGCTTTAGACGGTGCACCTGGCGTTAAAAGTGCAAGATATGCAGGAGAAAATAGCAATGCACAAGCCAATATCGACCTTGTTTTAAGCAAAATGACTGGCATTGAAAATAGGGCCGCGCAGTTTAGGACAGTCATATGTCTTATATGGAAAAATCAAACTTATTATTTTGAAGGTATTTGCAAAGGACAAATCTTAACGACAATGCAGGGTGAAAATGGATTTGGCTATGACCCTATTTTTGTACCCGATGGCGCTTCTAAAAGCTTTGCTAATATGACAATGGATGAAAAGAATCAATTCAGTCATAGAAAAAAAGCTGTGACGCAATTATTTGAATTCTTAGGTACTTTGTAATGAAGCGCTATACCAATTGAAGGAATAAAAGTATTGGTGATATAAACCAATCAAAAAATACCAAATAATTACCAAATAATTATTGATGGAATGGCGTCTCGCTATTCCAAATCTCCCAACTTGCATCGGCTTGCAAGTGTAACATTTCTAAACCATTTTGTGTGGTCGCACCTTGTGCTGCACCCTTTTCTAAAAATTTGGTGACTGCTGGATTGTACACCAGATCATACAAATGATGCTTTGATGTAATCGCTTCATAAGGTAAATCAGGAGCTTCATCTACATTTGGAAACGTACCAACAGGACTTGTATGAATGAGCAATGTATGAGTTGCAATGACTTCAGGACTTAAAGAGGCATAAGTAATAGCGCCTTCTGATGCAGTTCTGGAAACCAATTGATAGGCGATACCTAATTTTCTAAGTACCCATTCTACTGCTGCAGCAGCACCGCCTGTTCCAAATATGAGTGCTTTTTGATGATGGGGTTGCAGGAATGGCAGTAAAGATTGTTCAAAGCCAATGACATCTGTATTGTAGCCGTATAAAGCGCCTTCATGCAGTTTGATACAATTACATGCATGAATGGATTGCACTACCGATGAGGGATATTGCAAAAAAGGAATGACTAATTTTTTATAGGGAATGGTGACGTTTAATCCTAGTAAAGATGGATTGTTTTCCCATAAGCTAGTGAATGCATCGATGGATTCAATTGGAAAGTTTTCATAGTGGGCATCCAATATCTTATCGGTCAAAAAATGATTGGCGAAATATCCTTTTGAAAAAGAATGTGATAATGGAAATCCGATTAATCCAAACTGGCGCACATTTATTTATTTAAATATAAATCAAAAGTATCTCCACGAAGGCCAATACGCATTGCTTCTAATGGAATAATTTCCGATGGAGCGATATTACCTAGGTTCACATTGCAACCAATTAATTCAAGAAAATACAATTGTTGTGCTTTTTGTGGTGCTTCCCAAAGAATTTTTTCTGCAGGGATCTTAGTTAATATCTCTTGCACAAGCCCTTCTCTCACCTCTCCTGAACCTCTATATATACCAACGTTTCCGGCTTCTCTAGCTTCTGCAATTACATAAGATGCGCCAGCACTTAATTCCGCACTCATTAACTCAATCCATTTGTATGGAGGAATAATATGTGCTGCATCTTTACTACCAACTTCACTAAATACTTTTGCGAATTTTGCTATTTTTTCAATGTAACCACATTTTTCTGAATGTGGAATTTCAATTGAACCATCGCTCACTTCTATCACATCAATCTTATAATCTTTACACATTGCGATATAATCATCGAACTGATTTCTAATCACAAAAGCTTCAAATAATGTACCTCCAAAATAAACTGGAATATTGTGCGCTTGATATAACTCAATTTTTGCTCTCAAATTCGGTGTCACAAAAGAAGTTCCAAAACCTAACTTAACAATATCTGTATGTGGGGCGCCAACACTGATGAAACTTTCAGCATCTCTTAAGCTTAGGCCTTTGTCCATGACCATTGTTAATCCGTTTTGTCTAGGCTGTTTTGTTCTCTCAGGTATTTGTGTTAAACTAAAATTCATCATATTGCTATTTTTGCAAAGATAATTTAAAATTTTTAGTTTATCTAAGCTTCTTGTATTGACTGATTAATTCCACCACTTTAGGATCTTGAATCAGTTCTGGGTAAAATTTAATGAGTTTATTCAACCATTTGCCCGATTTAGACAAAGCCATCTCTAATTGCAGCAATCCTTCCTTGCGCTTTTTCATCATAAATAAAATGGCGCTTCGGTAGTACACAAAAATAACTTTACCCTGTGTGGACATATAAGCTAGTTCAGTTTGCTCTAGTGCAGCATCGTATTGCTCATTTGCAATTAAACATTTGATAAAACTTTCCCACCCTGCTATTTGCTTTGGCTTATGTTTTACCACAATGCCAAAATAGGTTGCTGCTTCTTTGTATTGGTCTAAGTACATATAACACTCCCCCATCATAATATAATACTCATTGATATGCTTATTAATTCTAATGGCATGTTCAATTTGTTTGATCGCCATCTGCCATTTTGATTCTAACATATAAGTAGAAGCAATTTTTTGATAGAGTCGGCTATCTTCTTGATTTAAATGGGCAGCTTTTTTATAATGAAACCTCGCTTGCGCAAAGTTTTTTAATCGATGGTAACAATGCCCAATGGCTTCATAAATCACATCCTCAGGCCTTGATAGTTCCAGTACTTTCTCCAATGCCTCAATGGCTTCTTTGTATTTTCTAATTCTTAAATAGGCATCTCCCATATTGCGATAAGCATAATCAAACTTTTCATCAATGACGATTGCAAACTGATACGCATCTATTGCTTTCTCGTATAGTTTTATCCCTTGGTAAGCTGCAGCAAGATTGAACCATGCGAGCGCATTATAAGGCTGTTCATCAATCATTTTTTGGTGCAGTACAATACTTTCTTCGTTACGCCCTGTAAAATCTGTCCAAAAACAAATTTTATACAAAGCTTCCTCATTGGTTGGCTCTTCTTCTAAAATTAATTGCAAGCAATCAAATACTTTGTCAAAAGCCTCATGGTCATCATAAACATCTGCTAATTCAAAAAGCAATTCTGTTCTTTCTGCACCTTCAAATAAATGCAATGCCTCTTGTAGTAAAACAATTGCTTCTTCGGGTTGATCCAAAGCCAAATAAGCATCCGTTTTAAGAATGAATAAATTCATGTCTTGATGATCATACAAAGCGGCTGTATTCAATAATGCTAATGCTTCGGTATATTTTCTGGTGGCCAACAATAAGTCTGCTTTTTTAATCATCAGCAGTGCGGAGGATGGAAATTGAGATAATGCAATATCTGCAGCTTCAATGGCTTCTACAATGGCATCTTTTTCGTCTAAGTGGGCAATGATTTTCTCAAAGTCATCCTCTTCGATATAAGTAGGTGCTTTGCCAGTTTTTAGGTTCTGGTAGCGTAAAAGAAGGTCCTGAATATCTCCATTTTCGTCTTCAAACTGATGATTGAACATGTTATCTTTTTACATATGTTTAATAAAACATTGAAAATCAATGAAATAGGTCTAATTCTTAAGGTTTCATTGATTTATTAAATGTACGTGTTCGGACTTAATTTGAACCAATTTATTGTTCACAGTCGACCCAATAAATCGTTAAAAAAATATTTATGCCGGAATTGTATAATGTTTTATCTTCGTCATAACCGTGCGTATCCTACAAACCATATTATCCTCTTTAGTATTCATTACAGTTGCAACCTCTTCTGTACATGCATCTACCATTGTAACTGGAACGACTGAGTCAAAAAAAGTCACTGAAAAATATAGCTTAAAAAACTTGAGTAGTTTAAGTCATAAAGCAAGCACATTCCGTGATTTAAAATCTAGCCTACTATACAAAGGACTATCGGTTTCAACGGCTACGACTTCTGGCATAGGACAAACAAATTATCTTAAATACAATAAAGGAAATATCACTTATGTGATCCCTTATCGTCACAAAGTAATTTTACCTAAGTTTAAGACACCTAGTCCACAAAATCCCTAATTAATTTGTTGGTAGTTATTTTTATTGACTTCAAATACATTTAATGTAATTGGGCTTAAGTCAACTTTTGTTGCGCTATATAAAATTCGATTCCCCTCCTTTGTCGTCAATTGATAATTCAATACCAAGCCAGGTATTTCTTTGAATGCTTGTTCATATACTGTTACCGTAGGCAAGATATCTGTTGTATAGACTACTTCCATTGTATTTCCATCTTCCCAAGTCAAGGTAATGGACGCACAAGGATAATTTAAAATGGTACTTATAAAGCTATTTTTTTTTGCTGAAACTAAATTAACAGGATTGATAGAAGTATATAAAATATAATGAAGCATTTTATTCAAGCCTATCTCTTTTAAAATAATGGCTGTGTCTTGTTGGGTATTAAATATAAGGGTCTGGGTTAACTGAGGCGTCTTTAATATTGTTTTACAGCTATTCCCCTTTATAAAAATTTGTTTTTGACCTAATAAAATTGTGTCTCCAGTTTTTGATATTTGATGAATGTCATAAGTAATGGCACATTCACCTACAATTTTAGTTTGGGCTTGCAATTGTAAGACGAGACAACTAAGAAAGCAAACAATTAGGGGGGATAATCGTAGCATATGAAGTAAACATTAATGTAAAGAGGCCCAATTTTACATTAGGCCTCTTTAGTAGATATTATTTTTTAGTTTTGTCTTTTAAGGCTTGTACTTTTTTTTGCGACTCCAACATTTGTTCATATTTCTCCTGCCAATTACTTTTCTTCTTTGGCGTCTTTCTCTTTACCTCTATCGTAGCTAATATTTTATCATGATCAATGATGACTTTTTGAATTAACAATTGCAATAATAAAGTCACAATATTGGATACGGTGTAGTACCATGTTAATGCAGAAGGCAAACTATTGAAGATAAAGAATAGCATGAATGGGAAAATATAAGGCATGTACTTTAATGCAGGATTATCTTGCGTTGGCGTCATCGACATATTGTAGATAGACGAGATAAACGTGGTCAATACTGCTGTTAATGTAAACAAACTAATATGGCTACCAAAACCTAATGGAATAGTAAAAGGAAGGGTGTAGATAGAATCATAACTAGACAAGTCTTGGCTCCATAAGAAAGACTGTCCCCTTAATGCGATATTGGAATTAAAGAAACTGTATAGTGCAAAGAAGATAGGGATTTGCAATAAAGCAGGAATACATCCACCTAAAGGATTGACACCCGCTTCTCTAAACAACTTCATTTGCTCCATAGCGTAAGCTTGTTGATCGTCCCCTGTCTTTTTCTTAATCTCATCTAATTCAGGCTTCAATACTTTCATCTTGGCTGTGCTCAAGAAACTAGAGTAAGTCAAAGGAGAAGTTACTAAACGAATAAAGATGGTTAATAAAAATACAACCCATCCATAATTTTGAACAAAGCCAGCAAAGAAATCAAACACTGGCATGATGATGTATTTGTTGATAGGGCGAACAAATGAATATAAGTCTCTTCCTAAATTCACAATTTGCTCCATTTCTGGTGCCTGTGATTTTAAGATTTCAAAATCATTTGGACCATAATAAAGCGAGAGTGGCATAGTGGCATTGGCACCAGTCAATTTTGTTTGGAACTGCGCTTGCAAAGTGGCAAGTCCATTGCTGCTATCTGTCTTACGCTGCCAGTCAATTTTACCTGAATTAAATCCATCCTTATAAAGCACTGTCGTTGTAAAAAATTGTTGTACTAGTCCAACCCATTGAACAGGCTTTTCAAAAACTTTATTGGTGTTGCTAGAAATATAATCAAACTCATTCCCTTCTGCAAAACAAATATTGGACATCTGACGCTCATAAGTGGTTGTCTTTTCTTGTCCATAAGAATGCACATCCCACAAAACATTTAATTGATTGTTGGTCAATAATTGATCTGCGCCATCTAATACGATATTCCAATCCACATTGTATTTTCCTTTTGCCAAAGTAAATTGGTGCTTAATGGTTTTACCATTTGGAGCAGTCCAAGCATACTCAATTTTTTGTACCCCATTCTGATCGGTGGATACATTGGATACAGGAAATATGACTTGATTAATTTGAACTGTTTGGTTGTTACCAGCATTCACCGCATAGGACAAGGAACTGCTATCTCCCAATTGAACCAATTCCTTTTTTGAATTCTTGTACTTCTTTAAAGTAACGCTTGCAACCTGTCCGCCTTTATTGGTAAATTCAACTTTAATTAAATCGTTCTCTAAAATAGCAATCTGCTCTTTTAAAGTATCTACAACAACTGCCAAACCGGTTGCACCTTTTTTAGTTGAATCAATTATTTGAACCGTATTCAATGCTGCTGCTTTTTCGGCAATGGCTTTCACCATGGCTACCGAATCATCGAATTTTTGCTTGTAGGCTGCAATTTCATTTTGTTGCTTACTGGTGTACCAAAAGTAAACAAAGAATAAACCTGCTAATAATACAAACCCAATGACCGTATTTTTGTCCGTTTTCATGCTTTTTCAATTAATCTAAATAGATGCGGCAAAGGTATGTTTTTAAGATGTATTTAGCACCAGGTACACCCTAAATTGGAATCATTTTAGGGCTATTTTAAGGCTTTATTATAAATTCCTGCTGTATTTACCCCCTGTGTGGTAAAGCAGGTTCGTAATATCCCCTAAACTACAATACTTAACCGCTTCCATCAAGAGCTCAAAAATATTTTCATTTTGAACCGCAGCATGATGTAACAATTTTAAATAATGATCTGCTTGCTCCTTATTTCTATTTTTAAATTGCGAAAGATTGGCAATTTGCAATTTCTTTTCGGCAGCAGAGGATCTAAATACGGGACGACGATCATTGCTATTTTGATCTGCTTCATCAATAAAAGTATTCACACCAATGATTGGAATTTCCCCGTGATGCTTTCTGGTTTCATACAGCATACTCTCTTCTTGAATCTTTGAACGCTGATACATTCTTTCCATCGCGCCTAAGACCCCACCTCTTGCATTGATGCGTTCCAACTCTTCTAGCACTGCTTCTTCTACCAAGTCTGTTAATTCATTCATCAAGAAGCTGCCTTGTTGCGCATTTTCCACTTTTGCAGTGCCTAATTCCTTATTAATAATTAACTGAATCGCAAGGGCCCTTCTTACACTCTCCTTTGTTGGTGTGGTAATGGCTTCGTCATAGGCATTGGTGTGCAAACTATTGCACTGATCATAAATTGCGTACAATGCCTGCAAGGTGGTTCTGATATCATTGAAATCGATCTCCTGCGCGTGTAAACTTCGACCACTGGTTTGAATATGGTACTTTAATTTCTGAGACCTTGGATTGGCCTTGTATTTAAGCTTCATAGATTGCGCCCAAATTCTTCTTGCGACTCTTCCAATCACGGCATATTCTGGATCCATCCCATTGCTAAAAAAGAAACTGAAATTGGGAATAAAATCGTCAATCGCTAAACCTCTGTTTAAGAAATACTCAATATAAGTAAAGCCATTTGCCAAAGTAAATGCCAACTGTGTAATTGGATTGGCCCCAGCTTCTGCAATATGGTATCCAGAGATAGAGATGCTATAAAAGTTCTTTACTTTTTGGTCTACAAAATAAGCTTGCACATCGCCCATTAATTTTAATGCAAAATCGATAGAGAAAATACAGGTGTTCTGTGCTTGATCTTCTTTTAAGATGTCCGCCTGCAGTGTCCCACGTACATTTTGTAAGACTTGTTTTTTAATCGTACCGTACACTTTTGGGTCAAGCACTTGATCACCGCTTACACCTAATAATTTTAAGCCCAAACCATTGTGTTGGATGGATTGTTTTTTTAAACTTTCAAAATCATGGTAGACTGGTCTAGGTTTTGTTTTAAAAATTTGATTCAATTTTTTATTAACTGCTGGCCACATTTTTTGCTCTGTAATATATTGCTCACAGGCTTGATCTATTGCTGCATTAAAAAACATCGCTAGGATGATGGCTGCAGGACCATTGATGGTCATACTCACCGAACTCGTTGGGTCATTTAAATTAATGCCAGAATATAATTTCTTAATATCATCCACCGAAGCAATATTCACACCCGCATTGCCAATTTTTCCAAATACATCCATTCTATTAGAAGGATCTTGCCCATATAAAGTCACACTATCAAATGCAGTAGACAATCTTGTTGCAGGTTGTCCACTTGCTAAAAAATGAAAGCGTTGATTGGTCTTTTCTGGACCACCCTCACCTGCAAACATCCTTGTTGGATCCTCTCCTGTGCGCTTTAAATCAAACACACCAGCCGTGTAGGGATAATGCCCTGGTACATTTTCTTTTAATTGCCACTCTGCAATATCTCCCCAGTCTTTAAAATTAGGTAGATATACTTTCTGAAGTGACAAACCTGATTCTGTTTTAAATCTTAAAGGTTGATGAATCTTTTTACCTCTTATTTCATACACCAAAGCCTCTTGTTGGTAGGTCGTTTTTGTAGCTTCCCAAGTCTGAATAGATTTTTTCACTTCCGGATCGATAGCGCCAGCGACTTTATCTGCTTCCTCTTTTAAAAGGGGTAATTTCTTAAGCTTAGGATTTTGCATCACTTGCTCATAACTATACCATTGAGAAGCAAGCTGCTTTTGTTCTGAAATCCAAACTCTATTTTTTTGTATGGTTTCAACAATTTCATTTAAATAATTAAAACGATTCAGTGGAATAGTTGGTGTGGCCACCAGACTTGCATTGTACACCAATGGCTTTGCAATGGTCTTCCATTTTAATTGATGTTGCTGATTCACCAACTCAATCATATGATTGAATAGATGCTGCATGCCAGGGTCATTGAACTTTGAAGCAATGGTGCCATACACAGGCAATGTGGCAGGATCTGCATTGAATAAATGACGCGACCTAGCGTATTGTTTTTTGACATCTCTGATGGCATCCAATCCACCTGCTCTATCAAATTTATTGATACCAATAATTTGTGCAAAGTCAATCATATTGATTTTCTCCAACTGACTAGCTGCACCAAATTCTGGTGTCATAATATACATAGGCAGTGTTACATAATCTACAATGGATGCATCATTTTGACCAACACCTGCAGTTTCAATAATAATCGCATCATAGCCAGCTGCTTTGCATAAATAAATCACTTGGTCTAAAGAACCAGAGATAGATTGATGGTCGGACCTGGTTGCGAGTGAACGCATAAATACATTGGGATGATGGATGGCATTCATTCTTATTCTATCTCCTAACAAAGCGCCACCTGTTTTTTTCTTAGTAGGATCTACAGACACGACTGCAATGCTTAAATTGGGATTGGTTTGAATAAAATAATGTACCAAGCGATCGCACACGGTGGACTTTCCTGCACCACCCGTTCCAGTTAATCCAATGACAGGAATATTTTTTTGAACTATATTTTTTTCTTTCTTAATTTTTAAGGTACCATTTTGCAACAGTGTAATATCCCTTGCTAATTTTCTTGGATCAGTTTTTTTATCAAAAGGAAGTTTCGGATACTTTGTGGTTTGATTGGATTTTAATGGGAAATTAGCAAAGGCAATTACTTCTTTAATCATGCCTTCTATTCCCATGGCAAGACCATCCTTAGGTAAATATATTTTTGAGATTCCTTTAGCATGAATGATAGCAGCTTCGGAAGGTAAAATAGTACCACCACCTCCACCAACAATTTTAATATGTTGATAGCCTGCATCATCTAATAATTTTTTGAGGTAGGAAAAAAATTCAATGTGACCACCTTGGTAAGATGTAATGGCAATCAATTGCACGTCCTCTTCGATTGCTGCTTCAACAATTTCTTGTGCCGATCGATTATGACCCATGTGAATGACTTCTGCACCTTGTTCTTGCAACACGCGACGCATGATATTAATAGAGGCATCATGGCCATCAAATAAACTAGTCGAAGTTAAAATTCTTATTTTTTGCATACCACAAAACTAACAAATGTTAGCGGTATAGCAAAGTGGAAATTTACTTTTTTGCGTAGGCTTTTGCAGCCGCAATAAAATGGACAAATAAAGGTGCTGGTGCTTCCACTGTACTCTTTAATTCTGGATGGTATTGAACGCCAATAAAGAATGGATGATTGGGTAATTCAATAATTTCTACCAATCCAGTGGCAGGATTGACCCCACTAGTAACCATTCCTTTTTCGTGGAACGCATTCAAGTAAGCATTGTTAAATTCATAACGATGACGATGGCGTTCGTTGATCAAAGTAGTGCCATAAATTTTATGCGCGAGTGTATTTTCTGTGATGGCGCAAGGGTAAGATCCTAAACGCATCGTCCCGCCTTTCACGGTAATGGCCTTTTGATCTTCCATCATATTAATGACTGGGTCAGGGCTATTTGAATCCATCTCTGTAGAATGTGCCTCTTTTAATCCAATCACATTTCTTGCAAATTCAATCACCGCCATTTGCATGCCTAAACAAATACCAAAAAACGGCAAATTGTTTTCTCTTGCGTATTGAACAGCAATAATTTTTCCTTCAATCCCTCTATTTCCAAATCCAGGGGCTACTAATAATCCATCTACACTTCCCACTAATTCCTTCACATTTTCTTGGGTAATGTCTTCGCTATGCACATTCACTACATTCACTTTCACTTCATTCATAGCACCTGCATGAATAAATCCTTCCAAGATAGATTTATAAGCATCCTGCAGCTCAATGTATTTACCAATTAAACCAATATTAACAGTCGCCTTAGGGTTTTTTAATTTATCTAAAAATAGCTTCCACTTGGTTAAATCTGGCTCTTTAAAATTGGTGATCTTTAATTTTTCAAGTACAATTAAATCTAATTTTTCTTCCAACATTTTTAATGGCACTTCGTAAATGGTAGATGCATCTGCTGCTTCAATCACTCTTCCAGCTTTCACATTACAAAACAAGGCAATTTTTCTTTTGATGTCATCATTTAAAGGCTCTTCTGCTCTACATACAATCACATCTGGACGAACTCCTGCTTCACTCAACATACGCACACTATGTTGCGTTGGTTTTGTTTTTAATTCTTTCGCCGCTTTTAAATAAGGTACTAAAGTTAAGTGCACCACCATCACATCCTCCTCTTGTAATTCCCATTGGATCTGTCTCACTGTTTCCACAAAAGGCAAACTTTCAATATCACCCACTGTGCCACCAATTTCTGTAATGACTACATCGTATTTTCCATCTTGACCCAATAAAAGCATTCGATGCTTAATCTCATCTGTAATATGCGGTACCACCTGCACTGTTTTACCAAGAAATTCACCTGCTCTTTCTTTATTGATCACCGTTTGATAGATACGGCCAGTTGTGACATTATTCGCTTGTGAGGTAGGGGTATTTAAGAAACGCTCATAGTGACCAAGATCAAGATCTGTTTCGGCACCATCTTCAGTGACATAGCATTCGCCGTGCTCATAAGGATTTAAAGTACCTGGATCGACATTAATATACGGGTCAAACTTTTGGATCGTTGCAGTGATGCCACGTGCCTGTAATAATTTAGCTAGAGAAGCAGCAATAATGCCCTTTCCTAAACTACTTGTAACGCCACCCGTAACAAAAATATACTTTGCCATAACTTTAAATTCATCTAATATTGAAAAAGGAATTCCAGCAATAGTTGCCTATTGAGGAGTACCCATTCAAATGGTTTTTAATGTGACCGTCTTGTTTGTTGGAAAAATGCTTAGAGGTCATACAAAAATAAGCTAAAAAACACCGGCTACAAAATGTATAAAACGACCTAAACAATAAATGTTTATAACTGTTACTTAAAAGTGAACATCTTAAATCAAAATAAATTTAATTCTATGAAAAAGACCCTTTATACCTTATTTGCAGTGCTTTTAACGGCAAGTTTAATCAGCTGGCAATGGGAAAAAACACAGCATCCAACCCTGGACAAAGGCGAGGTCATTGAGTGTCTTAACATGGAGACCCAGCAAGCTTATCAATTAGAGGCAAGCCAGGCAAAATTTGCGAATCTGCATATCGCCCCGGCTGTAGTCAACCCGGCAGATTTATTGGGTACCATCGTACCTTTCAATGCTGCAGATGGAAAGCCAGGTCAAGCGTATTTTATTCCTGCTAAAAAGAAATCAGACAAGTGGTTGATTGTGATTCAAGAATGGTGGGGATTGAACGACAATATTAAAATGGAAGCAGACCAATTTTTCAAAGACTTAGGGGATGTGAATGTGATGGCGGTGGATATGTATGATGGCAAAGTGGCTGCTACACCAGACAGCGCAATGAAATTAATGCGTGGTGCAGATATGAACCGTATGGTGGCCTTGATTCAAGGTGCAGTAAAGCATGCTGGAGCAAAAGCTTCTATTTATAGTGTTGGTTGGTGCTTTGGAGGGATGTGGAGTTTACAAACTGCCATCATTGCTGGACCTCAAGCAAAAGGTTCAGTAATGTATTATGGTAGACCAGAATCCAATATGGAAAAATTAAAATCAATTCAATGTGATATCATTGGCTTCTTTGGAAATTTAGATCAATCGCCTTCTCCTGCCATGGTGAATACATTTGAAGCCAACATGAAATTAGCTGGGAAAAACTTAACTACTTATAAATACGAAGCTGGTCATGGATTTGCGAATCCTAGTAATCCTTCTTATAATGCTGCAGCTAAAAATGATTCTTATAGTAAAGCAATTGCTTTCTTAAAGGCGCATTAATTTTACTTTCTATAAAGAGAAAATATACCTATTCCTTGGCTCTCTAAAAACGTTCGCTACGGAATAGTATATTTTCTCTTTATCTTTTTTGGAAACAAATTCAACTTACCAATCAGCCCTCAAGCAAAAACGATCGCTACGGAATGATATATTTTCTCTTTTATTTTAATAAATAGGAAACTTAGTAACTCTTTGAAGGAAGCAAATAATTTTTAACATAGTCAGCAACTCCCTCTTCCAAACTACTAAAGGGTTCTGCATAGCCTACAGCGCGCAGTTTTGCCATATTTGCTTCGGTAAAGTATTGATACTTGTCCCTGATATCTTCGGGCATATCAATGAATTCAATATTGGGTTTTAAACCTTGCGCTATAAAAGTATTGGCAGCTAAATCATAAAAGGTTCTAGCCTTTCCTGTGCCTAAATTATACAATCCATTTTTTGATGCAACCCATTCTTGGGATAACATTTGTTGCATCATCCAATGAATCACTGCGACTAAATCCTTCACATAAATAAAATCACGTAATTGTGCTCCGTCTTTAAAATCGGGGCGGTGACTTTTAAATAATTTGACAACACCTGTTGCTTTTATTTGATTAAAGGCATGAAAAATAACACTGGCCATTCTAGCCTTATGCCCTTCATTAGGACCATATACATTAAAGAATTTCAAGCCCGTCCATAAAGGAGGTTGCTGAGTTTGAGTAGTGGCCCATTTATCAAATTCATTCTTACTAATACCATATGCGTTGAGCGGCTTTAGTTGATCTAAGATAGTATGGCTATCCTCATATCCATGTTCACCACTTCCATAAGTGGCAGCGGAAGAAGCGTAAATAAAAGGAATTTGTTTTGCTGTCGCATATTGCCAAAGTGATTTTGAATATTCTAGATTCAATTCCTCGTGAATGGCATAATCAAATTCAGTGGTATCGGTTCTTGCGCCTAAGTGAATGATGATGTCAATCTCATATTCATCATGCATTAATTTGTCTAAAAAAGCTTGTCGCTCTATGACCTTTGTATATTGTTTTAGCTCCCAGTTTTTTCTTTTCTCCTCTACACCAAAATCATCTACCAATAATAAATCAGTCAACCCATTTTCATTTAAATACTGCACCATCACAGAACCAATAAAGCCTGCAGTACCGGTGATGACTATGGTGGGTTGTTTGGTCATTTATTTTGAAGCTAATTTATTTTCAATGGCAGTATCATAACTATTTTTCCAGCTAGCAATGGTTCCCCAATTTTCACCATCCACAGTGATTGAACCATCTGTTACTTTACCTAAAATAGTAAAATCAATATAAAATTGCTTAGCTGCAGCCTCAATTGAAGCCAATTGCGCAGTTGAACAAGAAACCACCACTCTAGACTGCGCCTCTCCCATCCAATAAGCATCTTTTCTTAAACTACTTGCATTTGAATTGACTTCAAAACCTTTATGATTATAAAAAGCCGATTCTAATAAAGTAACAATTAATCCGCCCTCGCTAATATCATGCGCACTCAAAATTGAGTGGTCTTTAATTAATGAACTTACTAATTGTTGTAAAGTAAATTCTTCATCTAAATCAAAATGAGGTGCCTGAGAAAAAGCAACGCCTTTTATTTTATTTAAATATTCAGAAGAGCCAATATTGTTTCTTTGTGTACCTAATAAAACAATTGTATCGCCATTATTTTTAAAATCTAAAGTCATTCTGTTTTTCATATCCTCAATAATACCCACCATACCAATGGTTGGCGTTGGGAAAACAGGACCATCCGGATTTTGATTGTAAAAACTTACATTACCACCTGTTACCGGTGTGTTGAATTTTCTACAAGCAGCACCCATCCCTTCTACCGATTTTACAAACTGATAATACACTTCAGGATCATAAGGATTACCAAAATTCAAACAGTTGGTTACGCCAATAGGCTCGCCACCAGAACAAACAATATTTCTTGCAGCTTCTGCCACAGCAATCATGGCGCCTACCTCAGGATTTGCATAAACATATTTACTATTACAATCTACTGTCATCGCTAATGCCTTGCCTGTTCCTTTTGCAATCATAACGGATGCATCACTAGGCGCATTGGTAGAAGTATTTGCAGCACCCACCATGCTATCGTATTGTGTATAGACCCAACGCTTAGATGCAATGTTTGGAATTTGCACTAATTGCTTCACCGATTCTTGTAAGTTAGTCGTGTCTGCCACTGAACTCATATCAAATGCATTCACTTTTGCTAAATAAGCAGGTTCCTTATATTCACGCGTGTATTGCGGAGCGCCTCCACCTAAAACTAATTCATAAGCAGGAAGTGAAGCTTCTAATACGCCATTCATATAAAAATCTAACAAACCATCATCCGTAACTTCACCAATATTAGAACAAGATAAATCCCATTTTTCAAACACTGCTAAAACTTGTGCTTCTTTTCCTTTCTCCACCACCATCAACATTCTTTCTTGACTCTCACTTAATAATAATTCCCAAGCCTTCATGTTTTGTTGACGCGTAGGTACTTTATCTAAATCAATGCGCATACCTACTTGACCTTTCGCACTCATCTCTGCGGTAGAGCAAATAATACCTGCAGCACCCATGTCTTGCATACCCACTACACCACCGGTTTCTATTACTTCTAAACAAGCTTCTAATAATTTCTTTTCTTGGAAAGGATCACCCACTTGAACTGCTGGTAATTCCTCAACGCTATCCGCAGTAATTTCTGCTGATGCAAAACTTGCACCACCAATCCCATCTTTTCCTGTGGCACTTCCTACAAAAAATACGGGATTCCCTTTTCCTAATGCAATGGCACTAACTGTTTTACCAGCTTTTACAATACCTACACTCATCGCGTTCACTAAAGGGTTCGTATGATAACATTCTTCAAAATAAATTTCACCACCCACAGTAGGTACACCAAAACAGTTCCCATAATGTCCAATACCATGCACCACACCTGCTAATAAACGCTGTGTTTTTTTATCTTCTAATTTTCCAAAACGTAAACTATTTAAAGAAGCAATAGGTCGAGCACCCATTGTAAAAATATCTCTTTGAATTCCACCTACCCCTGTAGCTGCACCTTGAAAAGGCTCCAATGCACTTGGGTGATTATGTGACTCAATTTTAAATACCACACCATAATCATTTCCAATGTCCATCAAGCCTGCATTTTCTTCACCAGCAGCTACCAACATTCTTCCTCCATCACGCGGTAAAGTTTTTAACCACTTGATTGAATTTTTATAACTACAGTGTTCGGACCACATTCCACTAAAAGCACATAGCTCTGTAAAATTAGGCGTGCGTCCTAGTTTCGTTTTTATACTTTCAAATTCTTCTTCGGTAAGTCTTAATTGTTGGGCTGTTTTAACAGTAATTTCCATGGTATTGGCTTATGCTTAAATTGATTTGGCGAAGTTACAAAACCAAGGACTTAACCTGCCATGGATTTACCAACATTCAAAGGCCTTGTTGTTAGTAGTTGAATAATAAATGAATTTGATTATCAATAGTTTGTAGATGGATAACATATATATAATAATTTAATGTATGTATTTTATGCACATTTTTCAATTTTTAAAAGCTATTTTACCAAAAAATATCAGAAAAGAGGATATCTTTGATCTAATTATTTATATTTTAAATTACTAATATATGTCATTAAGAACCGATGCAGTCAACCATGTAAGTCATTTTAAGCCTGATTCACCAGATATTAAGAGTGCTAAAATCACTGGCGTATTTGGAGAAAGTGTATTCACTACTAAAACAGCTAGAGAATACCTAAGTGACGAAGCTTACAAAAGTTTAATTACTAGTATCAAGGGTGGTAAAAAAATTGATCGCACTGTGGCGGGTCAAATTGCTTCTGGTATGCGCGCTTGGGCAGAGACCAAAGGCGTTACCCACTTCACACACTGGTTCCAACCTTTGACAGGTGCCACTGCCGAAAAGCATGACTCTTTCTTTACATTAAAGGGAGATGGCACTGCGATTGAAGAATTTGATGGCGCTACTTTAATACAACAAGAGCCAGATGCATCTTCTTTCCCTAACGGTGGATTGAGAGCGACATTTGAAGCAAGAGGTTATACTGCATGGGATCCATCATCTCCCCCATTCATTATTGAGATTGGAAACGGAAAAACATTATGTATTCCTACCATCTTCATTGCATACACTGGAGAATCATTAGACTACAAAGCACCATTGATGAAAGCAGTGGATGCAGTCAATAAAGCATCCGTAACTGTTTGTAACTATTTTGACAAGAATGTAAATAAAGTCATCCCTACATTAGGATGGGAGCAAGAATATTTTGTAATTGACGAGGCCTTGGTGAATGCAAGACCAGATTTATTACAATGTGGTAGAACCGTATTTGGTTTCACACCTGCAAAAGGACAACAATTAGAAGATCATTACTTTGGATCTATTCCAGAAAGAGTGTACGCGTTCATGCGTGATTTTGAAAATGAATCTTACAAATTAGGTATTCCTTTAAGAACAAGACATAATGAAGTAGCGCCTGCTCAGTTTGAGTGTGCGCCTATTTTTGAAGAAGTGAATATAGCAGTGGATCATAATATTCTATTGATGGATGTAATGACACGTATTGCAAAAAGACATCGTTTAGTGGTTTTATTACACGAAAAACCATTTGCGGGCATCAATGGTAGTGGTAAGCATAATAACTGGAGTTTAGCAACAGATACTGGCATTAATTTATTGGCTCCAGGTAAAACACCTAAGACCAATTTAATGTTCTTGACTTTCTTTGTAAACACCATTAAGGCAGTGCATGATTATGCAGATATCTTAAGAGCCTCTATCGCTTCTGCATCTAATGATTTCCGCTTGGGCGCGAACGAAGCACCTCCAGCAATTATTTCTGTTTTCATTGGAGAGTATTTAACGAAGGTATTGAACGATGTAGAGACGCGCGTAGGCAATAAGTTTGACGAGCAAGACGAAGCTATCTTAAAATTAGATTTACATAGAAGTATCCCTGAATTGATGATTGACAATACCGACAGAAACAGAACTTCACCGTTTGCATTCACAGGAAATAAGTTTGAATTCCGTGCGGTAGGTTCTACAGCGAACTGCGGACATCCAATGACGGTGTTGAATACGATTATAGCAGATACATTAACAAAGTTTGCTGCCGAAGTAGATGCATTAATTGCAAAAGGCGAGAAGAAAGAAATTGCGATCATGCAAGTGATTCAAAAGTACATTGTATCAAGTAAGAAAATTTTATTTGAAGGCGATGGCTACAGTGAAGCTTGGCATAAAGAAGCAGAAAAAAGAGGCTTGTCTAATTTTAAGACAACACCTGTAGCGCTAGATGCGATGGTGTCTGATAAAGCTAAAAAAATATTTAGCGAGAATGGGATTTATACGCATGGTGAATTAGAAGCAAGACATGAAATTGAATTAGAGAAGTACATTAAGAAAGTACAGATAGAAGCGCGTTTAATGGGTGATTTAGCAACCAACCATATTATCCCTGCTGCTATTAAATACCAAAATGTATTGTTACAAAATGTAAGCCTACTTCGCGAAGCTGCTTTACCTGAAAAATTATACAAAGGTCAATTGACTTTGTTAAAAGAAGTAAGCACGCATATTCAAGAAGTATATGAAAATGTACATGAAATGGTAGAAGCAAGAAAAGTGGCAAATAACATTGAGGACACAAGAGCAAAAGCCATTGCTTATGAAGCCCAAGTAAAAGCGCAATACTTTGACAAGATTCGTTACCACGTAGACAAATTAGAAGAATTGGTAGACGATGAATTATGGACCTTACCTAAATACAGAGAATTGTTGTTCTTGAGATAATTGAGAAAGTAAATATCAAGGATGATCCCCAAAGGTGAACCCCCAAACAAAAATGCCTCGAATATTCGGGGCATTTTTTAATATAGGACTAATTCCTCTAATAAAAGAAGGGACTCCTTTACGGGGCCCCTTCTTTTATTTCATTAGAGAAAATATTTTAGGCCCTTAATTTTCGAAGAAAAGGGACTAAAATATGACTACTTCATTGTAAACGTCTCCAAAAACTTAGTGGTGAAGTTTCCTTTTCTAAAATCTTCGTTCTGCATCAATTGCAAGTGAAAAGGTATAGTTGTTTTCACACCTTCAATTACATACTCGCTTAATGCACGATACATGGTATTAATCGCTTCCTCACGTGTTTGTGCCACTGTGATTAATTTACCAATCATTGAGTCATAATAAGGAGGGATCACATAACCTGCATATACATGGCTATCTACACGAACACCATGTCCACCTGGGGTATGGAGTACAGTGATCTTTCCTGGTGAAGGTCTAAAATCATTGTATGGATCTTCGGCATTGATACGACATTCAATTGCATGCAATTGTGGTTCGTAATTCTTACCAGATATTTTTTCGCCAGCAGCAATTTTAATTTGCTCTTTAATTAAATCGTAGCTAACCACTTCTTCTGTCACGCAATGCTCTACCTGAATACGCGTATTCATTTCCATGAAGTAGAAATTACGATGCTTATCTACTAAGAACTCTATCGTTCCTACGCTTTCATAATTGATTGCAGATGCAGCTTTGATTGCCGCTTCTCCCATTCTTTGACGCAGTTCTGGTGTCATAAATGGTGAAGGAGATTCTTCTACTAACTTTTGGTGTCTTCTTTGAATAGAACAATCACGCTCACTCAAGTGACACACATTACCAAATTGGTCACCTGCAACTTGAATCTCAATATGTCTTGGCTCTTCCACAAATTTCTCCATGTACAAACCATCATTCTTGAAACTTGCAGCAGCTTCCATCTTTGCATCGTTGAATGCTTTTTCAATCTCTGATTCATTCCAAACTACACGCATTCCTTTTCCACCACCACCAGCAGTTGCTTTGATGATGACTGGATATACAATTTCTTTAGCTAATATTTTTGCAGCATCCACACTCTCTAATAAACCTTCCCCACCCGGCACTACTGGAACACCTGCTTTGATCATCGTTTCTTTTGCAGTAATCTTATCCCCCATTTTATTAATCATCTCTGGGGTAGGTCCAATAAATTTAATGCCGTGGTCTGCACAGATTTGCGCAAACTTGGCGTTCTCTGCTAAGAAACCATAACCAGGATGCACTGCATCTGCATTCGTGATTTCACAAGCCGCCATGATATGTGGGATATTCAAATAAGATTCTTGGCTCTTTGGACCACCAATACAAACAGCTTCATCTGCAAATTTTACATGCAAGCTATCTTTATCTGCGGTCGAATACACTGCAACCGTTTTGATACCCATTTCTCTACAGGTTCTTATGATACGCAAAGCAATCTCGCCTCGGTTGGCAATCAATATTTTTTTAAACATCTTTTAAATTTAAGTTAAACAGGTTGGGGATGACTGAGTGCAGGACCTTATGCAGGTTGCACTAAAAACAATGGTTGATCAAACTCTACTGGGCTTGCATCTTCAACCAAAATTTTCACAATCGTCCCTTTTACTTCTGATTCAATCTCATTGAACAATTTCATTGCCTCAATGATACAAACAACTTTACCAGCGCTAACTTCAGTACCCTCTTCTGCCAATAATGGCTTATCAGGAGAAGCTCTTCTGTAGAAAGTACCAATCATTGGACTCTTGATAGTGATTAAATTGTCGGCAGCTGGGGCAGCAGCAGGAGCAGATGCCACTGGTGCGGCAGCAGATGGAGCAGTTGGTGCAGCTGCATACACTGTTTGAGCAGGTGCAGTGGTCACTGTAATTTTATCTTCTTTTTGCTTAATGGTTACTTTGCCATCTTTATCTTCGATGCTGATTTCTCCAATATTGCTTTTGTTGACTACCTTAATTAAATCGTGAATTTGCTTTAAGTCCATATTTGGTTAATTTGGACAAAAATGGGCTTTTTTTGCCAAAAAGCACAAAAAAAGGGTCATTTTTTATTAAAAATGACCCTTTTTTAAGGAATTTATATATGGCCTACTTTTAAAAAAGAGACTAAAAAACCTACTTTACGCGTTCTACGTACTCGCCGTTCTTGGTATTGATCTTCACCTTCTCCCCTTCATTCACAAATAAAGGGACCATGATCGTCGCACCTGATTCAATGGTTGCAGACTTTAAAGCACGTGTTGCAGTATCTCCTTTCACGCCGTTCTCACAGTAAGTGATTAAGACATCTAATTTTTCTGGTAATTCAGCTCCAATTGGTAATTCGGTTTCTGTATTCATAAATACAAAAACTTCAGCGCCTTCAATTAGGTACTGAGGTGCGTCAATCATCTCCTCTGCCATCACAATTTGCTCAAATGTTTCATTATTCATTAAGTTGTAACCGCTGTCATCCTTATATAAAAACTGAAATGTTTTCTTCTCAACACGCACTGGGTAAACGGTTTCACCGCTATTCCATGTTTTTTCAATAGAGCGCTTGTTGTCTACCCCTTTTAATTTAGCCCAAATTTTAGCTGCTGCACGAGCAGTTTTATTCTCTCCAAATTCTACTACAGAATATAAACTATTGTCCAATTTTAGGATCATGCCTCTTGTGATGTCTGATGTTGTTGCCATAAGTATGTTTTATTAAATGACTATGTGAAGCGCAAAAGTAGTACTTGCAAGTCATTTAGAAAAAAACATCAAATTTTTGTTGAGAAATAACGGTAAAAAAAGCTCGTTTAGCCTATTTTTGCGCCATAATTAATAAAGCGTAGACTATGTCAGTACTAGTAAATAAGCAATCTAAGATCATCGTACAAGGTTTCACAGGAACAGAAGGTAGTTTCCATGCCACTCAAATGATGGAATATGGAACGCAAGTGGTTGGTGGAGTAACCCCAGGTAAAGGTGGTACAACCCATTTAGACCGCCCAGTATTTAATACAGTCGCTGACGCTGTTAAATCAACTGGTGCCAATGTGAGTATCATTTTTGTACCTCCAGCATTTGCTGCAGATGCGATTATGGAAGCTGCAGACGCAGGGATTGCATTGGTTGTATGTATTACAGAAGGTATCCCAGTTCAAGATATGGTGAAAGCAAAGAATTTCTTAGCAGGTAAGCACACAAGATTAATTGGACCAAACTGTCCGGGTGTGATTACAGCAGAAGAAGCTAAAGTAGGTATCATGCCGGGCTTTATTTTTAAGAAAGGAACTATAGGAATCGTTTCAAAGAGCGGTACATTAACATACGAAGCAGCGGATCAAGTGGTGAAAGCTGGATTAGGTATCACCACTGCCATTGGTATTGGTGGTGACCCAATTATTGGAACCACTACAAAAGAAGCGGTTGAATTATTAATGAACGATCCAGAAACTGAAGGTATCATCATGATTGGTGAGATTGGTGGTAGCATGGAAGCAGATGCAGCTAATTGGATTAAGGACAATATGAGAAAGCCTGTTGTAGGATTTATCGCAGGTCAAACAGCGCCTCCAGGACGCCGTATGGGTCACGCTGGTGCAATTATTGGCGGTGCAGATGATACAGCAGAAGCGAAGATGAAAATTATGGCGGAATGTGGTATCCACGTTTGTGCAAGTCCTGCAGACATTGGAAAGACAATGGCCGCAGCTTTAAAGAAATAAGCGAATTCATTGAATAAAGGAATCCCTTAGTATCAAATGCTAAGGGATTTTTTATTGTATTTTTGGAATATGAAGATGAACCAGCACTTTGTATACGCTACCCTATTCTTATGTTGTGTTTTATTGAGCACACAATCCCAAGCGCAACAAAAACCACTCAGTATCCATTTTACTGCACCAACAGCAATGTTTTTAGGGGAAACTTTAAAATTAAAAGTGCAAGTAAAGCATCAATTAATAAAAGAACAAACAGGTACGCTTCAATTTGCATTGTACAATGCCGAAACTAAAAAATCGGTGGATGGATGGTTCTTAAACTTTTTCCCTTTTCAATATTTCACCACCATTTCGAATGAAATTTTTGAAACTGAATTTCCTTTTACCGTACCGAACAATTATAAAGGAAAATTTAGCATTGAATTAGTTGCAAAAGTAGACAGCATAAAAGATAGTATTCGCATTGATATCCCAACTTATATTAAGCAATAATATTGGAGCAAGTTAATTCTCATAAAAAACTAGATTACTTAATTATTGGACAAGGCCTTGTAGGGACCTGGTTAAGTTATTATGCTATGCAGGCAGGTAAAACTTGTATGGTGGTGAATGACAGCCATACAGCGTCCGCATCTCAAGTAGCAAGTGGCGTGATTAATCCAGTCACTGGCAGACGCATTGTGCAAACATGGATGATTGATACTTTTTTACCTTTTGCTTTAAATGCTTATTCGGATTTAGGTGCGCAATTAAACGAATCAATTGTTAGCGAAGCCCCTGTGGTGTTAATTCATCCTTCCTTACAAATGCAAGAAAGTTTTGAATACCGTTACGAACATGAGAATGTGTATTTACAAAAAAATACCGCATCCGATTTTGAAGCTTTCATTCATACGCCTTTTGGAACAGGACAAATCAATCAAACTGTTTGGATCGATCTAAATTTAATGATAGCAGGTTGGCGCCAACAATTAATCAAGAATGATCAATACATAGATGCCAAATTTGATATTGCAGATTTACAAATCAATAATGAAGGTGTTACATGGAATGGCTTAGATGCCAATCGAATTATTTTTTGTGATGGCATAGGCAGTATGGAAAATCCTTATTTTAAAATGCTTCCCTTTGCACCCAATAAAGGAGAAGCCTTAATAGTGGAGATAAAAGACCTACCCAATGAAGCCATCTACAAACATAACCTAACAATTGTTCCATGGAAGGATCAACTATTTTGGGTGGGATCTAATTATGAATGGGAATATACAGATGCTGCAACTAGTAGTGCTTTTAGAACAAAGATGGAGGATGCACTTACTCAATTATTAAAAATTCCTTTCACCGTGGTGGACCATATTGTGGGCATACGCCCAGCCAATCAAGAGCGAAGACCCTTTGTGGGCTTACATCCCGCTTATCCGGCCATTGGCATTTGCAATGGAATGGGCACCAAGGGTTGCTCACTCGCCCCCTATTTTGCACATCAATTCATTGAGCATTGTGAAAACGGAACACCTATTCATGCCGAAGCTAGCTTGGACAGGTTTGAAGAAATTTTGAAAAAAACTTCAGGTACGATATAAAATCTACTATTTATTTTTATCTTTAATTCGAACAACAATTAATCATACCATATATCCCAAATAAAAAAATGACTAAAGACCAACAAGACTATTACAATATTCCCATAAAGTATCGAAGGATGGAAAACCTGCATATTGTATTTTGGATTTTTAAAGACATTGGTTGGTGTATGGGATTTACCTTGTTGGGCATTACAATGATTATACCCACACTCATTATTTCAATCATCATTGCTTGGAGAACAAGACAAATTGTTTCAGAACTTTGTCATAATATCGCGATCACTGTTTGGATTTCTGCCAACTCTTTTTGGATGTGCACCGAATTTTTTAAAGTAGATAATGTTTTAATAGGATATGGATTTACCGTAAAGCATTTAGCCATGATTCCATTTTTAATTGGAATGCTGATTCTTGCGTATTATTATATCTGGTACAAACCAAGACATAAAGGAGTTTTCTAAATTTTATAAATACTTTTTTAATCTATAAGATTGAATAAAAGTCACTAATCCTAAAATAGAGATGGTTAAGAACGCCCATCTTAAACCAAGCGCGCCAGATAAAAATCCAACGATTGGCGGGCCAATTAAAAATCCAAAAAAACCGATGGAGGATACGGATGCGAGTGCAATACTTGCTTGACCTGGTTCAGCAGATCTGCCTACACTACCGTAAATAGTTGGGATCACAGAGGATACACCAAATCCAACTAGCATAAATCCAATCGTACTTGTAATGATAGTTGGATAAATAATTGCAATCACCAATCCTAGCGTCACCAATAATCCACTTAGCATCAATTGTTTTCTTGGCCCCCAATAATTAATGAGCGCATCTGCAAACATTCTGCCAGTGGTCATACAGCCCATGAAACTGATATAGCCAATGGTTCTTTGAGTTTCAGACACTTTTACAACCGATTGAAAGAACACCCCACTCCAATCAAACATCATCCCTTCACAAATCATATTACTTAATGCAATTAATCCAAATTGAAACATCAACGGCGTTGGCTTGGTCCACATTTTTTTGATAGACTGTTTATTGGACGCACTATGTAATAGATGTTGTTGTGTTGCAAAAAGAAAAATATAGCCCAAAACAAGGATCACAATAAATTGCATGATGGGTGTTAAGGATGCTGCAATAAAATAACTCCCTACCAATCCGCCTACAAATCCGGCTAAACTCCAAAATCCATGAAAGGTAGAGATGATACTTTTCTCAAATAATTTTGCCAATTCAACTGCCTGCGTATTTACAGATACGTTGAATAAATTACCAATCATGCCAAAAATAAAAAGGGCTAGTCCTAAATGTACCACATTGGTATCTGCTGCCCATCCAATATTAACCAAGGCTAAAGGATACAGCGCAGAAGCAATTTTAAGCATGATATTACTTCCGTATCTGGAAGTTAAACTCCCAGAAATAGGAATCCCTAAAAAAGAACCCAGTGGCAGGAACAAGAGCATCCCCCCAAACTGCGCGTCCGTCAAGCCTAGGGCCAATTTAATGTCGGGGATTCTACTCGCCCAACTAGCAAAACAAATGCCTGTATAAAAGAAATAACCCGATAAAATAACACGTCTAGACTGCTTAGTAATACTTGTTTCGCTCATGGGCCAAAGATCGGTAATTTATAGGATTTGGGCTATATTTGCAGACCATTCATTATAATAGCAATCTATGTATCGTACGCACCATTGTGGTCAGTTAAATATTCAATTCGCAGGTCAGGAAGTGACCCTTGCAGGCTGGGTTCAAACCATTCGTAAATTTGGTGCCATCAATTTTGTGGACCTTAGAGACCGTTATGGTATTACACAACTTTTATTAGGGGAAGCATTGCAGGCACAATTGGATGCGGCTCCACTTGGTCGTGAGTTTGTTTTACAAGCAAAGGGAAAGGTAATTGAGCGTTCAAGTAAAAATGCCAATATCCCAACTGGTGAAATTGAAATTGAGGTAACTGAATTTAAAATATTAAATGCATCAATTGTTCCCCCATTCACTATTCAAGATGATACGGATGGTGGAGATGATATTAGAATGAAATACCGTTTCTTGGATTTAAGAAGAAACGCCGTTAAAAAGAATATTGAATTAAGGTATAGTGTGAACCGTGCAACTAGAAACTATTTGCATGAAAAAGGATTCATGGATATTGAAACACCATTTTTAATCAAGTCTACCCCAGAAGGTGCGCGTGATTTTGTGGTTCCAAGTAGAATGAATCCAGGTGAATTTTATGCCCTACCTCAGTCTCCTCAGACTTTTAAGCAATTGTTGATGGTAAGTGGCTATGATAGATACTACCAAATTGTAAAGTGTTTTAGAGATGAGGATTTAAGAGCAGATCGTCAACCAGAATTTACACAGATTGACTGTGAGATGAGTTTTGTAGAACAAGAAGATATTTTAAATATGTTCGAAGGTTTAATTAAGAGCATATTTAAGGATGTTAAAAATATTGATTACACCGAGGCAGTTCAAAGAATGACTTGGGAGGATGCGATGTGGCATTATGGAAATGACAAACCGGATATTCGTTTTGGCATGGAAGTATGTAATTTAAAAAAGCCAGCCCATGTGTTCTCAGACAAAGCAGATCAAGCAGCTTTGATTAATGGCGTTGATTTTAAAGTATTTGATGAAGCAGAAACGGTGGTGGCCATTGCTGCACCAGGCTGTAGTGAGTTTACCCGTAAACAAACAGATGACTTAACGGAGTGGGTTAAGCGCCCTCAGATAGGCATGAAAGGCATGGTATTTATTAAATGCAATGCTGATGGTAGTTTCAAAAGTAGTGTAGATAAATTCTATTCAGAAGATAAACTAAAAGCAATTGCTGCAGCAGCTAACGCAAAAGCAGGAGATCTTATTTTGATACTTGCAGGTGCAGAGGAGAGAACGCGTAAAGCAATTAGCGAATTAAGATTATCATTAGGCAAGCAATTAGGCTTTAGAAAAGAGGATGAATTTAAATTATTATGGGTCATGGATTTTCCATTATTTGAATATGACGAAGAAGGCAACCGTTGGGTCGCAAGACACCATCCATTCACTTCTCCTAAGCCCGATCATATTGATATCATGATCAACAATGCACCAGAAATTAAAGACGCAACTAAATATTTAGAACATCCATATGCAGGCATTAAAGCCAACGCGTATGATATGGTTTTAAATGGCAATGAAATAGGTGGAGGCTCTATTCGTATTTTCCAAAGAGCTTTACAAGAAAAAATGTTTGCCGCTTTAGGCATGACTCCAGAAGAAGCACAACATAAATTTGGATTCTTATTAGGTGCCTTTGAATATGGTGCACCGCCACACGGTGGTATTGCATTTGGTTTTGATCGTCTTTGTGCTTTATTAGGTGGCAGTGAAAGTATTAGAGACTTTATTGCTTTCCCTAAAAACAATAGCGGACGTGATGTCATGCTAGATGCACCAAGCAGTATCGACGACAAACAATTTGAAGAATTGCAAATCAAACTCAATTTAAAGTAGACCCATGCAACAACCTTCGAAATTATACCTTGTATTGTCTTATATCCTTATTCCTATTGCCTTGTTTTTTGGTTTCATGGACAGCATTTTACTGATTTCTGCATTAGCTAATCCAAGTGCTATGATCCTAGTGTTTGCAATGGCCTGTATTGTGATTTATAGTTTCACAAGTTTTAAGTTTTTAAAATTAGGGATAGAAAGGGAGCAAATTCAAACGACTAAATTAAAGGACTGGATTAAAGTGAATGCGTATGTGAGCTTATTGATGTTTTGTTTGATCTTTTTGAATGCGGTGAGCATCTTACTTTCAAACGATGTCATTTTGATCAAATTTATTGATGAATTTTTGGCACAACAATCTGGCTTACCGCCAGAAATGAATAGCCAATTTGTACTAAAGTCCTTGCGTATTGCAGCTTATTTCCTTTTTGTGATTGGAGCAGTAGGCATCTTACATATTCGTATTACTTTAAAATTAGTCAGAGACTACAATCACCTTTTTGAATAATCCAAGAAAAGATTTCATAAAAAATAAAGGCCCCAAATTGGGGCCTTTATTTTTTATCTTTGATGGGTCATCGACCACTAGTCTATTTAATTTGTAATCTTTTCCGGAACCGCACGTCCAACAATGCCTGAAGCGACGCCTCTATCTCCTCCCTCGTGGTATTCAGCATCTTCATTCACATCCCAAAGGTCAAATAGTTCTTTACCTGCAATAATATTTTTAGCTGCTAACATCGCTGTCATCATGCTATGGTCTTGGTTATTGTATTTATGCATTCCATTACGGCCTACTAAATACAATCCTTTGTATTGCTTTAATGCTTCGCGAATTAGATTTAAATGATCCTTGTATTCATGATCATATACAGGATATGCTTTAGGTTGTCTAACCACATAACCATCTACTACTGCAGAAGGCTTTGTTAAACCAATTTGATCAATTTCTTTGGTACCTAATGCGATTAATTCCTCGTTGCTACTTGTCCATAATCCGTCTCCTTCAAAACAGAAATACTCTAATCCATAACAAGCCATTTCTGGATCTGGCACCATGAATGGACTCCAAGATTTAAAGTTTTGAATACGACCCACTTTTACATTTGGCTCATGAATATAAATCCAGTTATCGCTAAAGGCGTCTTGGTCTTTACATATCAATACCACCGTTAAAAAGTCTCTATATTTTAATTGACTAGCTGCATGCAATACTGGTGCACTAAATGCAGGAGCCACCGCAGGAATCAATTCACGCATTGGTGCAGAAGACAAGACATAATCAAAGCCTTCTAATACAGCACCATTACTTGTGTGCACATTCCAAGTATCTCCAGTTTTTTCGATCTTGTTAACGCCAGTATTCATTTCAATCTTTACACCCAATGCCTTGCTCTTAACTACACATTCCTCCCACATCATACCTGGACCACGTTTTGGATAACGGAAAGAATCGATCAAAGTTTTAATCACGTCTCCCTTACTCTTTTTACCAGTAGGCTTAAATAAAGCATTCCAAACTGCACTACTCAAAGACAATCCTTTGATACGTTGTGCTGCCCAGTCTGCAGAAATTTCTTTACATGGAATCCCCCATACTTTTTCGGTATAGGTTTTAAAGAAGATATTGAATAAACGTTTTCCAAATTGATTGGTTACCCAGTCTTCAAAATTTTGAGGATCCTTAATTGGAAATAATTTTGCTTTCAAGTAACTCATCACACATAAAAAGCTTTCGAAGATGCCTAATTTCAATAAGGCTTCAAATGCAGCCAATGGATAAGAGAAAAACTTTTTATTGTAAAATATTCTTGAGCTTCTTGGACGCTCTAATAATTCATCGGATAAAATCTCTGTCCAAAAATCTTCTACTTCTTTTGACTTTGAAAAAAATCGGTGACCGCCAATATCAAAATGATACCCCTTATAAGATTCAGTTCTAGAGATCCCTCCTACATAAGTTGGATCTTTCTCAAATACAGTGACATCTTGCGCCGCTTTGCCTAATAAATAGGCAGCAGTTAAGCCTGCGGGACCGGCACCTATAATGGCTACTTTTTTGCTCATGGAGGGTTGTAATTTGAGCAAAATTGCAAAAATATATTGGGATTGTGGCGAATATGTACAAAGAGTTTGATCAAAACCTTAAATTTGTTCCTATGTCAATGAATACAACCATAGAATGGAGCACCAAGCATTTCTCAGAACTCAATGTGGATGAGCTTTACGCCATCTTAAGATTAAGAAGCGAGGTCTTTGTAGTAGAACAAAACTGTGTGTTTTTGGACATGGATAATAACGACCAAATAGCCTACCATACCATGGGATGGCTGAACGGCGAGCTTATTGCCACTACTAGATTATTTGATGTTGACCAAAGCTACCCAGGATACCAAAGCATTGGTCGTGTGGTAGGATCACCAAGACATAGAGGCATTGGTGCAGGAAAAGCGCTCATGCAATTTTCCATTGGGGAGTGTGAAAGATTATTTGGCAAGCACCCAATTAAAATTGGCGCACAATTATACCTTAAAAAATTTTACGGAGAACTAGGCTGGGAACAAGCTGGTGAGATGTATTATGAAGATGCGATTGAGCATATTCCAATGATCAGAAAATAAAATGCATTACTGCATTTCAATAGCTAAAAATTTAGCCGTATGCGTTTTTGATTTTTTAATCATTTGTTCAGGCGTACCTACAAATTGCACCAATCCTCCAGCAGATCCACCTTCTGGCCCCATGTCAATAATATGATCCGCCATTTTAATCACATCCATATTATGCTCAATCACGAGTACTGTATTGCCTCTGTCCACCAAACGATTCAATACACCAATCAACAATTGAATATCCTGAAAATGCAATCCCGTGGTTGGCTCATCTAAAATATAAAATGTTTTACCCGTATCTTTTTTTCCTAACTCTGTGGCTAATTTAATTCTTTGTGCCTCTCCTCCACTCAATGTCACCGATGATTGCCCTAATGTGATATAGCCCAATCCTACTTCTTGTAACACTTTTACTTTTCTATAAATAAATGGTACTGCTTGGAAAAATTCACAAGCTTCTTCCACTGTCATGTTCAACACATCACTAATCGATTTTCCTTTGTACCTAATCTCTAAAGTTTCTCTATTGTATCTCTTGCCTGCACATTTTTCACAATGCACATACACATCTGGCAAGAAATTCATTTCGATCACGCGCATCCCTCCTCCTTCACAAACTTCACATCTTCCACCTTTCACATTAAAAGAAAAACGACCTGCTTGATACCCTCTAATCTTTGCCTCTGGCACTGCTGCAAATAAGGTTCTTATATCTGTAAAAAATCCGCAATAAGTGGCAGGATTGCTTCTTGGAGTTCTTCCAATTGGGGATTGGTCAATCTCAATCACTTTATCAATATTTTCTATCCCAGTTACCGATGCATAAGGCATTGGCTTGGTCTTACTATGATAACAGAATTGAGATAAAATTGGATATAAGGTTTCATTGATTAAAGTAGACTTACCAGATCCGCTCACACCCGTAACCAATGTTAAAGTGCCTAAAGGAAAACTTGCATTTACTTTCTTTAAAGTGTTTCCGGTAGCGCCTTTAATTTCAATTGACAGCCCATTTCCTTTTCTACGTTCTGTAGGAACAGCGATTGTTTTTTTACCTGCTAAATACAAAGCAGTATCCGATTTTAATTTCAAAAAAGAAGCTGGTGTACCTGCTGCAACCACATGGCCCCCATGGATACCTGCCCTTGGGCCAATATCTACTAAATAGTCCGATGCCATCATGATATCCTTATCATGCTCCACCACCAAAACGGTATTTCCAATATCTCTCAATTGTTTAAGCGCCACAATCAAACGCTGATTGTCTCTTTGATGCAAACCAATGGAAGGCTCATCTAATATATAAGTGATGCCCTGAAGTTGAGACCCAATTTGAGTCGCCAAGCGGATACGCTGTGATTCTCCTCCACTCAATGATTTGGAAGGTCTGCTTAATGACAAATAAGACAAGCCCACATTCATCAAAAATTCAATTCGATCATTGATCTCTTTTAATATACCTGTTGCAATGAGTGTATCCTTTTTATCTAATTTTTTTGGTAAGTCTAAAAACCATTGTTGCAAATCGTTTAAATGCATTTCATTCAATGCAGCAATATTGAGTTCGTTCACTTTAAACCAAAGACTTTCTTTTTTTAACCTTGCGCCATGACAATCTCCACATGTATTGAGTTGCATGAACTGCTCCACCCATCCTTTTAACACATCGGTACTTTGGGAAGAAGTAAACCATCTTTTCAACATTGGCACAATCCCCTCATAACTTCCAGTGTAGGTGTCTGGAATATTTTCATCGTTTAAGTCTAGCCCTAAATTATTGGTAATATTTTTATCACCAAATAAAAGTAAATTCAATTGATCTTTTGGCAAGTCTTTGATTGCCTTATCTAAACTGATCTTATATTTTCTTGCAAACTGTTTTGCTTGCTTAAACACACTCGCTTCTCTAGCTTCTCCTAATGGGGCAATCGCTCCAGCATTGACACTTAAGCTTGTATCAGGAATTAATAAATCCATATCTATGGCATACACATTGCCCAACCCTTTACAGGTAGGACAAGCGCCATAGGGTGAATTAAAAGAAAAACTATTGGGAGAAGGTGTCTCATAGCTTAAACCAGTATCGATACACATTAATTGTTTGGAATACTGCACAATTTTTTCTTTCCCCTCTTCTAAAACAAATAATAAATCCTTACCCATTTTTAAACTCTGTTGTACACTATCAGCAAGTCTTGTTTTCATGGCCTCGTTCACCGGAATTCGATCCACCACAATTTCAATATCATGTATTTTATAACGGTCTACTTGAAATTTTGGTCTTAGTTCAATGATTTCTCCATCCACCCTGGCTTTCACAAATCCTTTTTTTCTAATCTCTTCAAACAGTTCTCTATAATGCCCTTTCCTACCTCTAACAACAGGTGCTAATAGATTTATTTTTTTATCCTTGAACTTTTTTTGAATATCCTGAATAATCTCTGCCTCTGAAAATTGCACCATTGGCTTGCCCGTCTCGTAACTATATGCCTTACCTGCACGCGCATATAATAAACGTAGGAAATCATATAATTCTGTCACCGTTCCTACGGTAGACCTCGGATTTTTATTGGTTGTTTTTTGCTCAATGGCAATCACTGGAGAAAGGCCTGTAATTTGATCCACATCTGGGCGCTCCATATCCCCCATAAATTGTCTTGCATAAGCACTAAAGCTCTCCATATAACGACGTTGCCCTTCATTGTAGATGGTATCAAAGGCAAGTGAGGATTTACCACTTCCACTCACTCCAGTAAAAACAACTAACTGATTTTTGGGAATAGAAAGATCAAAATTCTTCAAATTATGCTCTCTGGCACCTATAACTTCTATATTGTCGTTGTTTTTTCTCATTGGATGGCGTAAAGTTATAACAACCATTCCTATATTTAGTTGACACGGGGCTGAAACATTTGTAAATTTACAGCAGCTAAAACTGTTTGAACCATGTTGGATAAAGCACCAAATTTGTACATCAAAGCAAGAAACCTAAGCCTAATGGGTGCCCTTTTGCTTATTGGAACAAGTGCTTATTTTGGCAGGATTCCTATTTTCCTTTTTTTAAATACAGATGGTGGCGCATTGATGGATCAATTTTTTAAATGGGCCACCTGGGGTGCAGAGGGATGGGTTTGGATTCCCTACTTATCTGTTGTAGTTGTTTTGTTTAAAAAAGACTTTAAATTAATTATCCTTAATTTTTTATTATCGACCCTTTTTACTCAAATTCCAAAGCGTTTTATTTGGGATACAATAAGCAGACCTATTGCAAGCGGGATACCTTTGGATGAAATACATACCGTGCCGGGCGTGGTGATGCATTCTTGGAATAGTTTTCCATCAGGTCATACAGCTACTGCGTTTACTTTATTTTTATTAACAATTTATTTATTTCCTACAAAATGGGTCTTCGCCATTGGTGCTATCTTCGCAACAATCTGTGCTTATTCAAGGGTGTATTTAGGACAGCATTTCCCAATGGATTTAGGAGGAGGCATATTGGTTGCTGTTATAAGTGTTCAATTGAGTTTAGCGATAAATCAAAAAATTTCAAATCGAAAAATTAAAGCAAATAATGAAAAATAATTTAATGTTCTTTTTTTACAGAGGCCTGAGTTTAATGGTTTTGTCAATGATTTTAGCATCCTCTTTATTTGCGCAAGATACCACAGAACAAATTAATCCATTGACAAAAAACGATCCTAGTCAATATAAGAAACCTTATGTGATATTGATTTCTGCAGACGGATTCAGGGCAGACTTTGCAGAAAAATATGATGCTACATTTTTACAAACGATCAGTCAAAATGGAGTGCGTGCCAAATACATGCAACCCTCCTATCCTTCAGTGACTTTCCCAAACCATTATACCATCGTCACTGGCTTATACCCTGCGCACCATGGATTGGTGGACAATACTTATATAGATGTGGCTTCTGGCCAACAATATAGCATGGCTAATAAGAAAATGGTATCCGAAGGCAAATGGTATGGTGGAACGCCTTTATGGGTTTTAGCAGAACAACAAAAAATGCTTTCTGCTTCCTTTTTTTGGGTGGCTTCGGAAGCAGATATTCAAGGTATTAAACCAACCTATCATTATATCTATAATGACAAAACAAATATTGGTACAAGGATTCAAGCGGTGAAAAATTGGTTGATGCTTCCAGAAGACAGACGTCCACATATGATCACTTTTTATTTTCCAGATGTGGATCATGATGCGCACACTTATGGACCAGAAGATCCTAGAGTAAAAAAATCGGTGCAATTTATAGATAGTAGTATCAATGCATTGCAAGCAGCATTAGCACCTTTGAATCTGCCAATCAATTATGTTTTTGTATCAGATCATGGCATGACCACTGTTGATGTGGACAATACCATTGGCTTACCTGCCGCAGTGGATAAAAATGACTTTAGAGTGCCATGGAGTGATGCCTTATTGCATTTATATGCAAAAGATGCAAGTAAGGTTGAAGCCACTTATCAGGCTTTAAAGCAAGACACCCGATTCACGACTTACAAATTAGATGAAACGCCAGCTCATTGGCATTATAAAAAATCGGATGATAGGTATAACCGATTGGGTGATCTTATATTGGTGCCAAAGACGATTCATCAAGTATTTAATCTTGGTACAAGTAAGCCAACAAAAGGTAAACACGGGTTTGATAATAAAGAAGTAGACATGAGGGCAAGCTTTATGGCCTGGGGCCCTGCCTTTAAAAAAGGATTGATGATTGAAGGCTTTGAAAACGTACACGTTTATCCATTGGTAGCAAATCTACTAGGCTTAAATTTTAGTGAACAGGCGATTGATGGAAAATTTGAAGTACTAAAACCGATTTTAAAAAATAAGTGAGGCAATTAAACTAGTTTAATATTTAGGCTCCTTTCTTATCTATTAAACTAGTTTAATCTGAAAAAAATAATTATGAACTAGGTTTATATTCTAAACAAGATATAAATCATGAAACATAGTAAAATTCTTATTCTAGAAGAAACCATTCAATTAGGTATTAGTGGATTAACCAGAATGGAAAATATCATTCTAGATTTAATTGCTAAACAAAAAAAGAGTAAAGAGATTGCTAATTTGTTATATCTCTCTGAAAAGACCATTCGCAACCATCGATATAACATTAAGAAGAAGTTAGATCTCCCGAATGAGAACAATAGTTTATCGAGATGGGCAGTAATGAGCTTTAAATGTGCTTGATGGATTGCTAAAAAACATTGAGAAATCACCACAAAATATCATTAAAGAGCTAAATTTACATACCTAACTTATTTATAAAAAGGTGGGATTTTAAGTTAAATCTAAATGAAAAAGCTATTTTTTACGCTCTTGTTTACTGCTTTAAGCACTTTAACTATTCATGCGCAAAGGTCTGGTGTTCCTATTGGCACTTCTTCTAATTCAGCAGGTTCAGGAATTTCCATTAGTCTAGTGAAAAGGTTTCAGCATTACAATGCAAATACAAAAAACCCAAATGACATATTTGATGTATCCATAAACTCACCAAAATCGGTAAATATATTAAATAGCAAGAATAAGTTTTACGTCAATTCCTTGGAGGGCGAAGCCACTTCGGTTTATGATTTAACTACTTTCAAAAAGATCAAAATCATTAAGCACTCATTTAATACGAGCAACCAATACTTATTTCAAGGAAACTCCAATGCCAACTTTGCCTACAAAACAAAAACTAGTAATTTAAATTACTTTAACGGAAAGCCTGTTGAGAGCTGTTTCTCTCACAATGGAAAATATTTATGGATTACCTATTATCGAAAATCCTACGATGTCAATGCCATTGATCCTTCGGCTGTTTGTATTATTGATACCGATGCAGATACGATTGTTCGCGTTATGACTACTGCATCCCTTCCTAAAATGATTGCCTGTTCTCCAGACAGTAAAACCATTGCCATTTCTCATTGGGGAGACAATACCGTTTCTTTAATTGATATCAGCTCAGGTAACCCAAAATCATTTTCATACATAGATAATATTGTGATTGATTATAAAATGAATCTGAATTTTTCAAGTAATGCTAAGATAGACCGTGATAAAAACTGTGGTAATTGTTTAAGAGGCACAGAATTCACCCCGGATTCTAAATATATTTTAGTGGGCAAGATGGGTGGCGATGGCATTGCGATTATCGATATTACAAAAAGAAAATATTTAGGGACTGTTACAGGTATGAAAACCAATATGCGTCACCTTATTATTAAAGATGGATGGCTGTATTTAAGTAGTAATAAATATGGTTATGTTCAAAAAACCTTACTTTATAATTTTGTAAATTATTTTTCTACCACTTCTAAATTGGGGGCTTATAATAAATGGGATAATGCCTTTGTAGGCATTGGTGCAAGAACCATTTCAATTGATCCTTCGGGTAAATATTTATTTGCTGCAGTGAATAATGAAAGTAAGGTTTCCATTGTAAGAACCAGTGATATGAAAGTACTTGCTAGTTGCAATGCGGATAGTTATCCTGTAGGCATGGATATGAGTGAGGATGGAAAAACACTTATTGTAACTGCACAAGGGAAATCTAGTGGAGGTGGTAATAGTGTGATGGTGTTTAAAGTGAATTATGGCAAGTAGGATTACCGTCGCTTGAATCGCTTATTCATGAAATAACAAAGCCTCAACTTTCGTTGAGGCTATTGCTTTCTTTTTTGGTCGGGAAGACAGGATTCGAACCTGCGACCCCTTGGTCCCAAACCAAGTGCGCTACCGGCCTGCGCTAC
>Ga0222712_10000855_pt1 | contig 38969 bp, 46 predicted proteins | sample C33_657DmetaG_FD_165043 | JGI IMG/M metagenome (GOLD analysis project Ga0222712, IMG submission 165043) | Estuarine water microbial communities from San Francisco Bay, California, United States - C33_657D | ecosystem: Environmental > Aquatic > Marine > Unclassified | place: USA: California... | reverse complement strand
TATGACGGCATGGACCTCGTTGAGAGCGAGATCACTGACCTTGAGAAGGTGCGTCGATACGCAGAGATGCGGATCAACCAGCTGCGAGGGGAGATCGAGCTTTGATCAGCCTAGAGAAGAGCGGAAGCTCCAACATCATTACGATCCTCGATGACACTGGGCATGACGAGGAACTGATCTTCACGTGGGACGAAGGGGGTGACCTCTTCTACATGACGCAGAAGAACTATGAAGGGGACGATCCTGTAATTGCACTGACAAAGCTTCAGGCTGCATTACTAAAGGATGTTCTCAACCAGATCATTGTGGAGGGCTGATGTACTCGTTTGATGAATACCAGAAGTTTGCCCGTACCACAGCCATCTACCCACCAGACGCTGGCATCATCTATCCAGCACTTGGTCTTGCCAGTGAAGCTGGTGAGGTGTGTGGTAAGGTGAAAAAATACATTCGTGACGGGGGCGAGTTCCCCGTTGCCGACCTAACAAAAGAACTGGGTGACGTGCTTTGGTACGTCGCTGTTCTCGCTGCGGAGTTCAAGATACCTCTGTCTGAGGTAGCACGAGTCAACGCAGATAAACTCATAGATCGAGCCTCGCGTGGAACGCTTGTAGGCTCAGGTGACAACCGATAACAACAACTGAGGCAGTATGACTTTTCGCTCCAACCAGAACCCGATGTTCCGTTCCTCTTTCTCGGAGACGATTTTCAAACAGAAGTATGCACATGAAGGCTGCGAGACATGGAACGACCTTTGTAGAGTTCTGGTCGAGGATGTCTGCGGCGAGCACATGAGCAAGTCTGATAAGGCGCAGCTGACGAACTACATGCAGGACATGAAGTTCATCCCCGGTGGACGCTACATCTACTACGCTGGTCGCCCTGCCAAGTTCTTCAACAACTGCTACCTCCTGCGAGCCGAAGAGGATACTCGCGAGGACTGGGCTAATCTTTCATGGAAGGCTGAATCATGCCTTATGACTGGTGGCGGAATTGGGGTCGATTACTCTGTCTACAGGCCGGAAGGCGCGAAGCTGGGACAGACTGGCGGGACAGCCAGTGGCCCGATTCCCAAAATGAACATGCTGAACGAGATTGGTCGTCGTGTGATGCAGGGCGGTTCACGTCGCTCTGCGATTTATGCAAGTCTGAACTGGAAGCACGGCGACATCCGCTCATTCATTGCTTCCAAGGACTGGCATAACATGCCTGTTGGTTCCACTGGCTTTAGCTACTGGGACCTCAAGCAGCAGGACTTCAATTTCCCCGCTCCACTCGACATGACCAACATCTCGGTCAACTACGACACTGAGTGGCTCCTCAACTATTGGAAGACTGGTGACGTTGGCGAAGTGTTCCTTGCGAACATCAAGCAGGCATTGTCCACAGCTGAACCCGGTTTCTCCTTCAACTTTTTCGACAAGGAAAATGAGACGCTCCGCAATGCTTGCACAGAAGTCACATCTGAAGACGATAGCGATGTTTGTAATCTTGGCTCTGTCAATATGGGCCGTCTCGATAGCATCGAAGAGTTGGGCCACGTCGTTGAGCTTGGAACACGTTTCCTGCTCTGCGGAACACTGAAGGCACAGCTTCCCTACGATAAGGTCTATGAGACCCGTGCAAAGAACCGTCGCTTGGGCCTTGGCCTGATGGGTATGCACGAATGGCTGATCAAGCGAGGATCAAAATACGAAGTGACGCCTGAGCTTCATCGTTGGCTCTCCGTCTACAAGGGAAAGAGCGATGAAACTTCTCGTACCTTCTCTGCTGAGCTTGGTGTTAACCGCCCTGTGGCTGTACGTGCTATTGCTCCTACCGGGACTATTGGCATTCTCGCTGGTACTACAACTGGCGTTGAGCCTCTGTTTGCTGTGGCTTACAAGAGGCGATACCTGAAAGGCACTAAGTGGCATTATCAATACGTTGTGGACTCTGCTGCACAGGAGCTAATCGACCTATATGGTGTTGACCCTAATTCAATCGAAAGCGCACTCGATCTGGCACAAGATTACGAGCGGCGCATCAAGTTTCAAGCAGACGTGCAGGACTATGTGGACCAGTCTATCTCGTCTACCATCAATCTGCCAGCATGGGGTTCTAAGCTTAACAACGAAGATACCGTTGCGGGATTTGCCAGCACTCTGGCTCGTTACGCTCATCGCTTGCGTGGGTTCACTTGTTATCCCGATGGCGCACGTGGTGGTCAGCCTCTCACGGCTATTCCTTACGCTGATGCAAAAGATGCGTTAGGGACGGAGTTCGAAGAGAGCGTCCAGACTCACGACATCTGTGACATCACGGGCAAGGGCGGTTCCTGCGGAATCTAATGGAAGACATTAAAACACCGTTTATCGAGGATGGGCTGCTGGAGTATCTCCAGCGGCTCTACCCCGATCAAGCTCCAGAGCCTCATCAGACTGATCGAGAGATATGGATTAACCGTGGCGCAGCGGGTGTCGTTAGGCACCTCAAGATGCTCCATAAAGAACAACGTGAAAACATTTTAGGAGACATTAAGGATGTGTTCTAGCAGCCCATCTCCGCCACCTCCGCCGCCGCCTCCGCCTCCTCCGCCTCCGGTGTTGGATCAGAGCGCCCCGGCTACGTCTGCTCCGAAGCAGGCTGAGACGCTTGAGCGTCGTGCAGTTGGCACCAAGAAATATCGAACCTCTGGCCTTGGCATTACTGACAACACCACTGCTGGTGCTGGCGGTTCCGGTCTCGGCATCACTATGTAAGGCACTAAATGGACCAGCCGCATCTGACGTGTGAAGCACGTTATGAGCGTCTAGCGTCTGATCGCCTAGTATTCTTGGATCGAGCCCGCCGTTGTAGCGAGCTTACGATTCCGACACTTGTGCCGCCAGCGGCGCACAGTAAGTCCACGATATATTACACACCGTGGCAAGGCATTGGCGCTAGGGGTGTTAATAACCTAGCTTCTAAATTATTGCTCTCTCTGCTGCCGCCTAACAGTCCGTTCTTCCGTTTGACGATAGACGACTTCACTCGTGACGAGCTTGCTGGCCGTCAGGGTGCTAAGGCACTGGTGGACGAGGGTCTCTCAAAGATTGAGCGAGCGGTACAGAGCGAGATTGAAGGTTCCAACCTTCGCTCCTCCGTGTTCCTCGCACTAAAACATTTGATCGTGGCTGGCAACGTGCTGGTCGCCCTGCCGAAAGACGGCATACGCACATGGAAGCTCGACAGTTATGTCGTGAAGCGCGATGTGATGGGCAATGTCCTCGACGTTATTGCTAAAGACGAGGTCAGTCCCTACTCCCTCTCCAAAACCGAATACGAACTTTTAGACGAAGAGTCCGAATCTGAGCAGTCTGAAGAGGCTGAACTGGAACGGACGGTCAAGGTGTACACACGTTGGTATCGTTGCGACGATGAGAACGAACGTGTTCACTGGAAGACCTATCAGGAAATCAACGGCAAAGTCGTTCCCGGCTCTGAAGGCCGCTTTCCAATCGAGAAGCCTGACTTCATGGCTCTCCGCTGGAACTCGGTTGATGGCGAGGACTATGGCCGTGGCTACGTCGAGGAATACCTTGGCGACCTGATCTCTCTCGAAGGCTTGTCGAAGGCAATCGTTGAAGCGTCTGCTGTGGCGGCGAAAGTCGTCTACCTTCTCAACCCGAATGGCGTGACCCGCCTGAAGGATGTGACGAAGGCTGAGAGCGGCGATGTCATCACTGGTAAAGCAGATGATGTCACCTCGCTACAGACTGACAAACAGGCTGACATGCGTATCGCATATGAAGCCGCTAAGACGATCACTGAGCGCCTTTCGTTTGCGTTCCTGATGAACTCATCTGTTCAGCGTAATGCTGAGCGTGTGACGGCTGAAGAAGTCCGCTTCATGGCTTCTGAGCTTGAAGATGCCCTCGGTGGTGTCTACTCGATCCTCAGCCAAGAGTTCCAGCTTCCCCTTGTGAACCGTCTCATGGATCGCATGACGAAGCAGAAGAAGCTTCCTGCACTCCCTAAGGGTGTCGTGAAGCCTGCAATCGTCACTGGTCTCGAAGCTCTCGGTCGTGGACACGATCTCAACAAGTACCTCACCATGCTGAAGGCTCTCCAGCCGCTCGGTCCTGAGGTGCTCGCACAATACATGAACCCCGGCGACTACATTTCCCGTGTTGCCACCTCGCTCGGCATTGACCCTGCTGGTCTCGTCAAGTCTCAGGCTGAGATTGATCAGATGACACAGATGGCTCAGCAGCAGCAGATGGTGCAGATGGGTGGAGAACTCGCTGGTAAACTTGGTCCTTCAGTTGTGAAGGGCATTTCGGATCAGGCTATGCAGGCTAATGAAATGGGCGCTGCTCCCCCTGCTCCTCCTCAAGGATAATTTGATTTATGGGTGATACTACCACTGTGTCTATTGACACGTCTAAGGATGTTGCACAACCGACGTTGGAAGAAGAGGCCGCTAAGTACGATAACCTCGACGCTTCTACTGACGACCGTCCAGAGTGGCTCCCCGAAAAGTTCAAGTCGCCTGAAGACCTCGCAAAGGCTTATGGCGAACTAGAGAAAAAGTTCAGTTCACGCGCAAAGGAGGAAGTGACCGTTGAAACGCAGCCCGACGACTCGAAGGCTGATGCTTCCACCGAAGGAACCGACTCTGACAAAGAGACCGAAACGGTTGAGGAAAAAGCTCGACAGGTTACTAAAGCAGCGGGACTGGACTTTGACGAACTTAGTAACAGTTACTGGGAAAACGGAAACCTAAACGACCAGCAGTACGAAAAGCTGGAGAAGGCTGGTATCCCAAAAACGCTTGTTGATCAGTTTATCGCTGGTCAGGAAGCAATCATCAATACCACCCGCACACAGGTGTTTGACACTGTTGGCGGTGAGGACAACTACAACTCAATGACCTCATGGGCGGCAGACAATCTGTCCGAAGGTGAAGTCAATGCGTACAACACAGCCGTCAACAGTGGCAACCCTGCTGCTGCGATGATGGCCGTCAAGGGCCTCAAGGCTCGCTTTGACGCTGAGGTGGGCTTTGAGCCTAGCCGTCAGGTCAAGGGTTCTACGGCCAAAGCTGGTGCTTCGACATATCGTTCAGTTTCTGAACTCGAAGCTGACATGGCTAACCCAAAGTATTGGAACGATCCTGCATTCCGCAAGGATGTTGAGCGCAAGCTCTCCCGTTCCGACATTTTCTAAAAGATTTGGAGTACCTATGGCTCGCGACTACGCAAAAGAGTACCGGGATTACCAAGGTACTCCAGAGCAGATCAAGAGACGTGCAGGGCGCAACAAAGCCCGCCGTCTTATGATCCAGAAGGGCAAGGTGAAAAAGGGCGATGGCAACGATGTTGACCACCGTAACAAGAACACCCTTGATAACCGCCCTTCAAATCTGCGGATCATGCCTAAGAGCAAGAACCGCTCAATTAAGTGACTAACGCATACCTTCTGGCCCAACACGCGCGACTACGGTTGCAACTGCTTTGGACAACCTGATTGGTGAGTGAGGTCATTATCAACCCTCATCATTCCATGACCGTAATTGATACGGTACAGAAGGACATTTTTTATTATGACTGCTGCAACTCCCTCTCGTATTGGTCAGACGCTTGGCGCTGGCGATACTCGTTCCCTCTTTCTCAAGGTTTTCTCTGGCGAAGTTCTGACGACCTTCAATGCCAAGACGATCATGAAGGACAAGGTTCGCACCCGTAACATCTCGTCTGGCAAGTCCGCTCAGTTCCCCGCTATCGGCAAGACCTCTGCGTCTTACCACACGCCGGGTACTGAAATTGTCGGCAAGGTTATCCAGCAGGACGAGAAGACCATCACCATCGATGATCTGCTCATCTCGGATAGCTTCATCGCTCGTATTGACGAAGCGATGTCGCACTTCGACGTTCGCTCGGAGTACTCGGTCCAGATGGGTCAGGCTCTTGCCCAGACCTACGACCGTAACCTCCTCTCGCTCGCCATTAAGGCTGCTCGTGACACGGGCGCTGGTGGTCTGGGTGTTGGCGCTGTCGGTCAGGGCAACGCTCAGTCGGTTGGCATTGGTGTCTCGTACACCGTGCAGAACCTTGTTGACGCTGCTTACGGTGCGGCTCAGGCGTTCGATGAAAAGAACATCCCTGAAACGGATCGTTACCTCATCGTTTCGCCGTCCGTGTACTACAAGCTGGTCAACAGCGACAAGCTGCTGAACCTCTTCTACAACCCCGGCAACAACGGCTCGTACAGCGATGGTAAGGTGCAGACGGTTGCTGGCTTCACGATTGTGAAGTCGAACAACCTCGCCATCGACCACACTGCTGCGACTGGCACGTACCCCGACTACTCCTCGAAGTATGCGGTGAATGCGTCCACGACCGTGGGTCTGTTCATGCACCCGCAGGCTATGGGTACCGTCAAGCTCCTCGATCTGTCGAGCGAGATGGAATACGACATCCGCCGTCAGGGCACCCTCATGGTGTCGAAGATGGCTGTCGGCCACGGCATCCTGCGTCCTGAGTGCCTGTACGAAATCAAGGCAACTGCCTAATTTCGCTTGGGGAGGCTCCTTAACTGGGGTCTCCCCTTTTTCATTTTGGAGGTATTGATGTCATTTCCTATTACCCCGTTGACCAAGCTAGATGCTGTCAACATCTGCCTGTCAACGATGGGCGAGCCTACCGTCAACACCCTAGACGGGGCTGCGGTCGATGCTCAGATGGCGTCAGACCTCGTTGACGAAACATCGCGCTCCGTGCAGGGCATGGGCTGGCACTGGAATCGCGAAAAGCATACTCTCAGCCCCAGCGTTAATTCCCAGATTATTCTCCCTGCCAACACGATCCGTGTAGACACTGTTGATGATAGTAAGTCCATTGATGTTGTGCAGCGTGGAGGCAAGCTGTTTGATGTTGAGAACTCGACCTACACGTTCACTAAGGAACTCAGGGTAGAGATTTACGTCCAGCTGACCTTTGACGAACTCCCATTCGCTGCCAAGCAGTTTATCACAATGAGGGCTGCTCGCCTTCTCCAACAGCGTTTGCTTGGCTCCGACACCCTTTACAAGTTTTCTGCTCAAGATGAGCAACGTGCTTGGACCGTCCTCATGCAGGAGGAGACTGAGACCGCAGATGCAAACATGCTCTACGACTCGTGGAGCACCCGTAAGATCGTTTCGCGTGGCTACTTCTCTCGTGGAGGTTTCGGTTAATGCCTCTAGTCTCAAGCACCATCCCTAACCTCGTTGGTGGAATATCGCAGCAGCCTCCTGCTCTGCGACTGTCCAACACGTGTCAGGAGACGATTAACTCGTGGCCCTCAATTGTGAGCGGCTTGCAGAAGCGTCCTCCTACACGTCACATCGCAAACGTAGGCTCGGCACTCACAAACGGTGCTTGCGGCTACCTGATCGAGCGTAACGAAAGCTACCGTTATCTTGTGGTCATGGAGAACGGTGATCTCAAGGTGCTCAACCTTGCTGACGGTACGTTTCAGACTGTGAACTTCCCTAACGGTAAAAGTTACCTCACAGCAGCCTCTCCCGTTGACGCTTTTCGGTTTGTCACGTTTGGCGACTTCACGTTTATCTCTAACCGAAACGTGTCCGTTACGTCCTCAGCAGTCACTGAGGCTACCCTTGCTGCCACGCAGACAAGGCGTAACCCAACGGCGGAAGCTACGATCTACGTTACCTCGTCGGCTGCGAACACGTACTACTCGGTTTACATCAACGGAACTTTACGTGCGTCGTTTCTAACAGGAGACGGCACGTCAGCATCTACTGCTGTCGAGTCTACAACCGTTATCGCACAGGAAATCCGTGACGATCTAGTAGCCAGTGGCTACACCTGTGTCCTTACAGGCTCCACCATTACCATCACAAACTTTCCAGCTAACGGCACCTTGTCTACACAGGGCGGCACTGGTGACAAATCGCTCAAGGGCTTTATTAGGGACGTTCAATCGTTCTCTGACTTGCCTCCCACATCCCCTGAAGGACGCATCGTGCGTGTCGCTGGTGATCTTGAAGCCCTCGGTGATGACTACTACGTCATCTACGAGAAGGGCATCTGGCGTGAAACTGTGGATTGGAATCAAGGCGAGAAGCTAGATGAGGCTACCATGCCTCACGTTCTGGTCCGTGAAACCAACGGGACGTGGACGTTCAAGCGCCACACGTGGGTCAACAGGGCTGTTGGCGACACTGAAAGTGCTCGCAATCCTTCCTTTGTGGACACCAAGATCAACGACATTTTCGTTTACAACAATCGCCTCGGCATTCTGGCAGATGAGAACATCATCATGTCGGAGGTGGACAACTACGAAAACTTCTATCGCACGACCACCGCTCAGCTATTGGATAGTGATCCGATTGATCTGGCCGTCCTGCATAACAATGTGGACATCCTGCATCACGCTGTCGCGTACAACCGTGACCTCCTGTTGATGTCGGAGCGCAATCAGTTTCGCTTCTCCTTCCAGAACTACCTTGGCCCCAAGACGGCTAACATCCAGTTCAGCACGGCGTTCAACACGTCAACACGTGTTCGCCCTGCTAACATGGGTAACTCTGTCTACTTTGTGGACGACAGGGCTGACTACCAGTACTCCAAGCTCTACGAGTTCTTCCCTAAGGATAACTCTACGAACGACGATGCTGACGAAGTGTCCTCTGCTGTTCCTGAGTTAGTGCCAAACAACATCCGGTTCATGGCTGGCTCTAACAGGGCGAAGGCTGTTGTTGTCTATTCGAGCGACGTGGCAAACACGTTGTACGCATACAAGTTCTTTTGGGCTGGAGATAGGAAGGCGCAGAACGCTTGGACCAAATGGGTCTTCCCTGACGTAGTGAAAATCTACTGGGCTGGGTTCTCTGGTACCTATCTGTACATGCTCGCTGAGCGGACCTACGGGGTCACGCTTGAGCGTATCCGCCTCGATGAGGACGTGTTCGACACTGACCTGAACTATGAGATCATGCTTGACCGTCGTCACCAGCTTACGGTTGGGCAGATGACCTACGACGCTGTGAATGATCGTACAACCATTACCCTGCCTTACTCGACATCAGGTACGCCTGAGGTAGTCTCGTCGGACATTGCTAATGGGGTTGTCGGCATTCGTCAGCCTGTTACCAAGCTGAACAACTCTGAACTCCGTGTTCCCGGTAATATCACTGGATATACGAACACGGTTGGCCTGCCCTACACCATGACCTACGAGTTCTCTACCCTGTTTGCACGTCAGCAGAAGGGTGGAGGTGAGGTCGTCATGTTGGATGGCCGAACTCAGATCAGGTATCTCGCTATTGAGTACCACAACACCGCCTACTTCCAGACCAAGATCATCACCCCCGGCAGAGACGACGCTACGTCCACATTTGTGGGCTTTGTTGTCGGTTCTAACGAGGCTGAACTCGGCAAGCAGCCGTTTGCATCTGGGAAGTACCGCATCCCCGTCATGTCGGAGAACCTGAAGGCTCGCATCGTGATTACGAATGACAGTCCGTTCCCGTCAGCGTTTGGCTCTGCGGAGTGGCAAGGCATAATCGCTCCAAAGTCAGTTCAAAGAATCTAATGAGATATTTGTATCGTCCCTCAACACAGGACGACATTGCCTACGTTTCACAGAACATGCGGAAAGAGGACCAAGACGAGTGCTGGGCAAGTGGCCTGTCGCCCGACTTGGCCCTCTCCACATCCAACGAAGGCTCTGAAGTCTCTTATGCACTGATTGCGCCTGACACACGTAACCCTGCTGCCATTCTCGGCATAGCTCCATCACCTTTCGGACCACGGTTTGGGGTCATATGGATGCTAGGCACTGATGACATAAGGCGGCACAAGTTTACATTTCTCAGGAACTGTAGGCCCGTTCTCTCCGCTCTTTACGAAGAGACGAACAGAGAATGCTTCTACAACTACACCTATTCAAGGAACACACTCCACCATGCGTGGCTCAAGTGGATGGGATTTGTCTTCCTCAGGGAAGCACCCATGCCCGCTACCAACGAGCCGTTCTATGAGTTTGTTCGCCTAAAAGGATAATCTACATGTGTACACTGATGGCAGGGGTTCAAGCTGCTGGTGCTGTCGTTAGTTATATTGGGCAGCAGCAGGCTACAGATGCTTACAACGCAAATGCAGCGGCTGCACACCGTGACGCGAAATATGCAGCAGCGAACAAGTATTCCGACCTCCAAAGAAAATACTATTTTGAAAGCAAGGGCACGAACCAAGAGGGCTATAGGGCTGCTCTGAAGGCTCGTAGCGAAATGGGTACTCTGCAAGCCTCTGCTGGCTCGTCTGGCATTGCAGGCGGATCGTATACCCTTGATGCTCTTGAAGCACAGTCCCGACAAGTTGCTGCTGAAAACGAATCTCGTGTTCAGGCTAAACGTGACGACGCTCAGATGGCCTTAATCGGCCAGAGTGAGTCTGTCCGTGCTGAAGCTCAGCAGCGTATCAATTCAATGCCGTTCAAAGAAGGACCCAACCCGCTCGGTTTGGCAATCGGTCTTGCATCCGCTGGTATCACTGGTGGTGTACGAGGCGGTTTCATTCCTGCCAAGCTTGGTGGCCTATCCGTTGCGTGAGGTATAAATGGCTCTACTGATTAACGACCCCTACGGGGGTGGTCAAGAAGATGTCCGACTGGGTTCTTCAAAAATCACTCCCCGTGAGACCTATGGCGTCTCCGCTGAGGGCATTCGCTCTCAATACTCTGACAAACTTCGTAGTGTTGACTCTCTCGTCTCCTCGCTCTCAACGCTGAACACTGCTCTCACTAAGGCTGACGAACAGTCTCAGCAGATTGCAGATGCTCAAGCTAGAGCGACGAAGGACCTAGACGATGTTCGTGTTGATAAACAAACTGGTGGCGTCTTTGGCTCCCTGTTTGGCTTTCTCACAGGCGAACGAGGTGCCTCTCCTACCATGCGTATTGCGCTGGATCAGGATCGAGGAACCAGACTATATGCACAGACACTCAATGCTGACAAAGAATACCAAGAGATCATCTCCAATCCCGGCTTGATGGCTAACCGTGACGAGTTCATTGCTCGTCTGCGTGGCGTCAATCAGCGATTGTCAGCACAGTTCTTCGAGCAGAACCCTCAGTACACGGAAAGCGTCCGTGGCGGCTGGGCTACCGCTTCTCGTAACACAGAAGAGGCTCGTGATGCTCAGGCCATGACGGCCCAGATCAACGAGATCATCGCAGGCAGGCTTGAGTCTGCTGAGCGGAGATCAAACGAGTTTAATTCAGGTGCTGGCTATTGGCGTAGTCGTGCTCACACGCTTGCCAAGGAAGTTGGCGTCGATCCAGCCGAAGTTTCTCAGTTTATTGCGGTCGAGAACCCTCGTTGGGACCCTAATGCGGTCTCGCCTACAGGGGTGCGTGGTCTGGCTCAGATCACCACTGACCGCTTCAACATGATCAAAGAGAACCTTGCCAAGACCAACCCTGAGTTGGCTGCACGGTTGAAAGACAGGGGTGATGGCGAAAGCTCTCTGCTTGCCCTCACTGTCGAATATCCTCGTCTCAAGAACATCGCTTCAACGATCCTCGGTCGAGAGGCCAAGACGGCTGAAACGTATCTCATCTGGAACCTCGGTGAACGAGGTGCAGCCCCCCTTCTCAACGCAATCAAAAACAACAACCTTGATGTGAAGGTTGGCGAGATCGCATTCAACATCAGTGATGTGAACAAGAACGCAGGGCTGTACGGCAAGGACGGGTCACGCACTCTTCGTGAAACCCTCGGCTACATCAATCAGACAATGAAGGATCGTAGCTCCTACCATCAGCCCAGTACGCCTGTTCCTGCCATGAAGGCGGGTGTCATGTTCGATGAGAACACTGGCATCCCAACTGGCAGCACTGTTTACGGGTACAAGTGGTCTGACTTCAAAAACAGCGGCGTTCAAGGAGGCAGCGGCTTCCTCGACTCCCGCATCGTTCAGGTTCTTGATCAGGCATCTCAGTTCATTGGCTACAAGATCATGCCGATGTCTGGTCATCGCACTGGTGATTATCAGGCACAGAAGGGCATTAAGTCTGGCGCACACGGTCCTCACACGACTGGTACCGCTTTGGACATCTCCGTCACTGATCCTGAGAAGCAGCTTAAGCTTGCTCGGTTCTTTTCCTCGCTTGGGGTAAAAGGCATTGGTGTCTATGGCTCCCACATGCACATCGACCTTGTTGACCGTGAAGCCTCGTGGTCAAAGGATGGCGCAAAGGTTTCCACTGAACAGCTGCGAGAGGCAATAGCCCAAGGCCGAACGGACATGTCGAACGGCGGTAGCTATCGTCCTTCTGGGTTCAACGGTACTGAACGTGATCCCTATCAGTCTGAGATTGCCGAAACGGCTCGTAGGACTGGTCTCACGCTGTCACAGGTCAAAGGCATCTACGCCGATAACCTTCTTCAGACTGCACGTGAAGCTGCTAACACTGGTGACTACACCCGTGGACAGAACATCCTCGGTGATGCTGTGACCAACTATGGTAGCAACTTCACCACTGCCCAGCGTAATTCAATTTACGACACGCAGCGCAACATGAGTGAACAGTCGTTGCGAGCGTATGAGTTCAAGAAGCAGGAGCTGGCTCAGGCTGCTGAACAAGCGTTCCGCACCGAGTACGCACGTGCTCAGGAATCGTTCTCCAAGGGTCAGGCATATTTCCCTGATCAGTCCAAGTTCAACCTTGCTACCCCTGAAGGCCAAGCTGCCTACGGTAAGGCAAAGTCGATTGCGACGTTTGGTACGGCAGTTGTGGACAAGGATGTCAGCACTGGCAACCTCGGCATCTACAGAAGCAAGTTCAATGATCAAGGCTTCATGTCGGAGCTTGGCGCTGGTGACGGTAAAGAGCTTACGAAGGAGCAGTTCAGAGAAGCTGCCCTCAAGCGTTTCAGAGGCGAGCTAACGCTTAGCGATTTGAACACTCTCGTGGACGATTACGACAAGCATCGTACTCAGACCCCGATTGCTCGTGCAAAGGCTGAAGAGATTGCTGCCACTCAGCGAGGTACTCTACAGAACCTCCTGATGATGGACGACAAGTACACTCAGGCCATGAGCAAGCTGTATCAGAACTCTATGGACCCTCAGACGAGCAGTCAGAAGGTTGGTATGCACGTTCAGATGCTCCAGAAGCAGTATGAGAACGTGTTCAGCTATTGGTACATGCAGACAATGCAGGAGAATGGTGGGCAACCGCCGTCTGGTAAGCAGCTTCAGGACATCATGAAAATCACGATGGAAACCGTGAAGGGCGATGCTGCGTCTATGTCCCTAATGCTGTTCGCTAACTCTCAGCAGAACATGCGCGAAGGCTACAACCCGCAACTGTGGGCAGAACGTCAGGCTTCTATTGGTCAGATGTTTGATCCCACTGGCATGGCTCAGCAAAAGATTCCGCCTGATGCTGCTGTGGAACGTCCGCTTCGTGTTCTCCCGGCTGGCTCTCGTGTGATCCTTGATCAGACTGGCAAGCCTGCCGTGATTGATGGTGCTTACCAGTACCGTCTGCCGAACGGCACGGTCGTGTCTTACGATCCTGTTCTTGAAGCTCAGATGTCTGCTCCAACGCGCGTCACACCTCCGACCACTGATGAGTTCAGACCAACAGGTCAACCTCAGCAGCGCCCTGCTCCACGTAACCGGAGTGAGGTAGCACCTACGTCAGCAATTCCTACCCGTGAAGAAACTCAGGGGATGGCTCCTGCTGAACGCTCTGCTGTCATTCGTGAGGCAACCGCCAAACAGAACGCAGAGGTGCGTGGGCAGCTTGATCAGTTGATTGAGCAGCGTATCAAACAGAGTGAGCAGAAACAGTTCACCAAGGACGTAGCCCGCTTTGCTCAGAAGAAGGTTGAGGCTGAGTTCGCTGATCGTATTGGTGGTGCAGCAAGTCGTCAGGACGAGCAGCGCATCATTCGAGAGATCGAAACTCGGTTTAACGATCTGACCAACTTCTACGAACAAGAGTACCGTCCAATCTATGACGCTTTTATTGAAGCGCGAAGGGCTCTGGACGCCGCTCCTCCCAGTCAGCGTGAGCTTGCTAAGCGAGCATTTCAACGCGCACGAGAAGCGTGGGCAATCTTTAACGAGCAATAACATTACGCCCCGGCAGCTAAACACTGCTGGGGCATTCTCTTTAGAAAGGTAATCATGGCTGTAACAATTTTGTATCAGGGGTCAATGCTGACATTCCCTGACCTTGATGACCCTAAGGAGGCATATCGTAGGCTTCAAGGCAATGGAGGCTCTACAGGTGCCTCGGCAGCGGGTCAAACTTCTAACACGTTTAACTCTGCTAGCATTCAGGATGGCATCAATCCGAAGCTTCTTGCCAAGAACTCAGACTGGCTCTCGGCCAGCAAGATTTTGTACGAGCGTACACAGGGTACCCAATGGAAAGGCAGCAACGAACAGCTTGCCGACTGGGGCCTCGACCGTATGGCTCGGTTTAGCTACAACCTCCCCCTCATGGGTGCGGACGCTGTATCGATCAAGAACGCGCCTGACGATCAAAAGCAGGCATTCCTCTTTCTCTTAGACAATTTCGACAAGGTCGCCTACTCGTGGGGCGGTGTTGGCAACTTCGTAAAGTATGCCGCTATCGACCCTACTAACTGGGTTGGCCTGTCTACTCTTGGTATCGGCACGGTTGCCGCCAAGGGTGCTCAACTTACTACCCTGCAAGGGGTCAAGGCTGCTCTCAAGGTAGGCGCTGTGGGCGCACTTGAAGGCGCTGCCTACGGTGGTGCCTCTCAGCGCATCGAGCAGGAAGCTCGTGTCAACGCTGGTGGGCAGGCTGAGGTCGATTATGGCAAGGTAGCCACTGGTGCTGCCATTGGTGGCGTGGCTGGTGGCCTTCTTGCCCCTGCCGTCACTGTTGCAGCCAACGCTATCGGACGCAGAGGCGCTAAAGGGGTCCCAGAAGCCCCTACGGAGGCCGTACAGCCCCAAGTCGCGCCTTTAGGTACCCAAGTAGCCCCGCCTGCTAGTGCCGCTCCTGCGCCTCCTGTAGAGCCTCAGCAGATGGGCCTCAATCTTGGCGACATGCTCGATCCTACACAGGCCGCACAGGTCCGCATGGATCGCATGGCCGAACAGGGTAAGAACATCAGCGACAGTCCGTTTGACGGTATGCAGACCCTCCCGTCTGCCCGTGAAGCCTATCAGGAAGTCCGTGAGCCTATGCTCCCGATGTTCCTCCCTGAGGACCCTAGTCGCACGGTGAAGCCCTATGTGGACCCGTATGCAGGGGTAGACCCCAATATCCAATATCCGCCTAGCCCGTTCTCCTACGACTTTCCTCAGAAGAGGACTGCGAAGGAGCCTGAGCTTCCGTTTGCTCGCAAGCGGTTCGTTGGTCTCACTGGTCCTGAAGGTGGTCTCTATGACGGACAGGGCAACCTGTTCCGTGACAAGAATGGTTTGAACCTCACAGAGCAGATCAACCCTGCACAGGCTGAGTACAACCGAATCGACTTTATGGGCCGCACTGCCGACGCTTTGGAAGCAGATGGTGACAAGGCTCTCGCTGCTACCATGCGTGAACAGGCGCTAGCCGCTCGCAAGCAGCTTGACGAGATGCGTTACAAGGATGCTCTCCAGCGTGGTGCTGATCAGGCTTTCGAAGCTAACCCGAAGACGCCTGAGATGCGTAAGACGGAAGCAAACATCGAAGCTACTGCAAAGCCTACCCCTGATGAGCGCATTGGTCAGCCCAATGGTCCGTCCTATGGTGAGCTTCGTCAGCTTCTGAACGATCTTGCATCTGGTACGACTGATGGTGTGTTCAAGAGCCTAGAGCGTTTGCTCAAGGTGGCTGATCCTATGCGCCGCTCCCTGTCCTACCTGTCGCCCAATGAAGCACGTCAGATCACAAAGGATTTGATGAAGGCTGCATACAGCGACAAGGAACGTGAGCTACTGCACGTGTCAATCATCCGTGCTCAGAACGCTGTCGATGAGATCGCACGTAAGTACCGTGAAGACCTCAGGCTCGCACAGGGCGACTTCAAGAAAACGATTGAAGACCGCCTCAAGGAGTTTGAGAAGGTGTTCACGCCTCTGCGTGACATGGCTCGCGAGTCTAGCAGCTTTGCTAGCCGCAACCTCAACCGCTCCAAGCTCAGCAAGTACAAGGCTGAGACCAAGGACGCCAGTGTGGACGCTGTTCTCAAAGAGATGAACATCGATCCTACCAAGGCGACTGATGAGCAGCGGCTCGATGCCTACCTGAAGTTCCTTGATGACACTGTTGGCGATGCTCAGAAGATTCTCGAAGAGAAAGACACACGTCTGATCGACGCTCGCCGTCGTCTCTTGGATGCTGACGTTGCAAACGACGACGTTATCAGACTGTGGGATGAGCTTGCAGAGATCAAGAAGGACATTGAGGACGAGCGTCTCGCTGGTCTGACAAACTCACAGTTGCTCAAGGAGCGGCTCAACAACGGTGCAGCCAAAGTAGGTTACTACATGGCCGCTACGGTTCTGAGTCCTAGCTCGGTCACTGTGAACATCATGTCCAACGCCTTCCGTGTCTACACACGCCCCTTCATGGAGTACCTTGCTCGTGGTCCGCTGGAATATAGTTCGTTCCGTGAGATGACTGCTGCTTATGGCGCTGTCTTCAGAACCTCCAAAGAAGCGTTTTCGCTGGCTCGCAAGGGCTTTGAACTTAACAAATCACTGATCACTGGCGCTGAGAACAAGTGGCTGGAACGTCAGGCATCGTCTATCGGTGCTGATAGCTCCACCATGCGCTTCATTGATCGAAACTTCGTGCAGATTTGGCTTCGCCTCCTCGGCTCGACTGACGAGTTCTTCTACAAGGTAGCCTACCAAGGCCACAACGAAGGACGAGCAGTTGCTGCCGCAATCAAGGAAGCGTCTGAGAAGGGCCTGAACGCTACTGAGCGTGAGGCATTGATCAAGACGACCTTGGAGCAGCTAAACTCTAAAATCTACAACTCCCAGATTGACACCTCAGTCATTGGTCAGCTTCGTCAGGCTGGTATGGAGAAGGGTTTAAAGGGTGACGAGCTTCGCCTGTGGGTGAAGAGCGAACTCGACAGCAACCCAACCCTCTACCAGCGAGCTTCTGATCAGCAAGGCATCGACTACGTTGATGACCTCCTGTTCCGCAGAGAGTTCTCAGGTGACAACGCAGCCTCCTCGTTTGCCAAGAGCTACGAAGAGATGGTTCGCAAGTTCCCTGCCCTGCGTGTCATTGGTCAGCTGTTCTTCAGAACGCCTGTGCGCGTCTTCGAAGCTGGAATGCGTATGACTCCCGGTATGCAGCTTGCTGCTCCCAAGTTTATCGCTGATCTCAAGGGTGAGAATGGCGCACTCAGGCAGCTTCGTGCTCAGTCTGAAGCACTGTTTGCCTATGGCTTCGCTACGTCAGTCATGATGGGCTACGCAACTGGCAGCATCACTGGTGACGGTGGTGGTTTGGATTATCGTGAGCGTCGTCGTCTTGAGGACTCTGGGTGGAAGCCCTACTCCATCAAGGTTGGTGATAGTTACTTCTCCTTCCGCAACCTCGATCCGTTCTCTACACCGATCAAGATCATGGTCAACGCGATGGAGCGTTTGCAGCGGCTTGAGTACCAACGTGCTCAGGGCGTCCTAGCCAGCAAGGAAGACTACAAGTCTGTCCTGCGTGGTGTGGACGTGGCTGTTAGCTCTGTGGCTATGGCTATCCGTGACGCCAACCTGATGGCTGGTGCTGACGAGTTCATTAAGATATTCGAAGCACTGGCTGACCCTGATAAACACGAGAGAGAACTCTTGTCGTTCTTTAGGTCGAAGGCTGAGCTTACGGTACCGAATGTGATCCGCAAGAGTATCAAGTCGTTTGGCGAAGGTCAGAACGTGCTCAACGAGCCTACCACTGTGGATCAGGTGTTGAGCAACATTCTCAACCCGTCCAGTGATCAAATCAATCATCAGTACGACGCCCTTGGCTACAAGCGAAACCTACCTACACAGGGGATCGCAGCCTTCATGGGCATCGACATTGCTGACCTAGAAGATCGCACACGTGGTCTGTCAGAAAAGGACAGGTACACCCTGCGTGAGATTGCTCGGATGACGTATGCCACAGGCGCACGTTTCATCCCCAACGCTAAGAGTGCGGAGTTCTACGACGACAAAGACATGCGTCAGATTGCAACTGCTGACGGAACTAGCACAATCTACAATCGGGCAATGGAAGAGTATAACCGAAACATGCCATCGTTTGCTTATCATTTCTTGAAGCAGACTGAGAATATGCCGATGGGAAGACAAGGACGTAAGGGTCCTCGCGTCGAAGAGTTTGAGAAGCTCCAGCAGAAACTGTGGAAGAACGCAGTGGCTACTGTGGCTTCACAGGACCAACAGTCCTTTACGCTTCGCTCCCAGAGGTTCCAGAACCGATTTGAGGTTCAATCAGGCATGAGAGAGGTTTCTAATCCGCTATTGCAATAAGGATTTTCAATGGCCTTTTATAACACCTATGTAAATTATAACGGAAACGGGGCAACGACTACGTTCTCCGTACCGTTTAGCTACTTGGACCAAGACGAGGTCATTGTAACCTTTGCTGGCTCCGGTAGTTACACCTACACCTTTACTTCCCCCAACGTCATTACGGTTAGCCCCGCATTGGCGGTGGGGGCGTCTGTTCGTATTGAGCGCCAGACTGACCTCGCTACTGCGAAGGTCGTGTTCACAAACGGCGCTCCTGTTACAGGCGGTCAGCTTAATGCGACCGTCAACCAGCTGCTCTACGGGATGCAGGAAGCTAACGACGTTGCTGGTCGTGCTCTGTCCCCCGATGCTGCTGGTGTCTGGGATGCGCTGACTAGGCGTATCAAGAATCTCGCAACGCCTACACAGGCGACCGACGCTGCCACGAAAGCGTATGTTGATGCTGCTGCCACTCTGCCCGGTCCTACAGGTGCTACAGGTGCACAAGGCCCTGTTGGCCCTGCTGGCGCTACTGGCCCTGCTGGACCCCAAGGTCCTCTCGGCCTCACTGGCCCACAAGGTCCGCAAGGCGTGGCTGGTCCCGCTGGTTCACAGGGCACACAAGGCCCACAGGGTCTGCAAGGGCCTGCTGGTTCGACCGGAGCTACAGGTCCGCAAGGGCCTGCTGGTGTCGCTGGTTCTGCTGGTCCTGCTGGCCCACAGGGCGCACAGGGTGTAGCTGGTCCTACAGGTCCGTCAGGTGCTGACTTCCAGCCCGACGCTGTTGGCCTGTTTAGCAATCGCTCTACGTATAACACGCAGTCGGCTGGCTTCTCGTATCTGGCGACAGATCAGGAGCAGCTTTACTTCAAACTCTCGGCTACCTCTGGTGACTGGTCGAACGGCATTACGTTTGGCGTTGGTCCGCAGGGTCCTGCTGGTTCGCAAGGACCTACAGGCCCACAGGGTGCACAAGGTCCGCAAGGGTCCACAGGCCCACAGGGGCCTACAGGCGCAACTGGAGCTACAGGTCCGCAGGGGCCTGCTGGTCCGCAGGGTGTACAGGGTCCACAGGGTGTTACTGGTGCCAACGGTGCTAAGGGCAACACATGGCGTGGTGCTTACTCGGCTGGTACGACCTACGTTATTGACGATGTTGTCGAGTACAACGGGTCTGCGTGGATCGCCATCCTTGGCGGTACAGGTAATGCTCCCCCGACTGCTCCTGCTACGTCTAACACGTACTGGAACCTGTTTGTCTCAGGGACGATCAATTCGTCCGTTATTGATGTCACTGATACGTTCTCTGGCACTGGTGCTCAGACTGCATTCACGCTGTCTGTGTCTCCCGCTGTTGCTGATCCTGTCAACGTGTTCATCGATGGTGTCTACCAGCAGTCGAGCAAATACTCGATCTCTGGCAGCACACTGACGTTTGTCACTGCTCCCCCCGCTGGCACGAGCAACATCCAAGTTCGCATCTTGTCTATCGCTGGTGTGACTGTTGGTGTGCCTGCTAACAGTGTTGGCACTGGTGAACTCCTGAATGGCGCTGTGACTGAAGCTAAAATTGCTGATGGCTCAATTACCACGGCTAAGATTGCTGCTGGTGCGGTTATCACTGCTGACATTGCTGACGGTGCTGTTACCCCTGCTAAACTGTCTACAGGGCGTCCCTTCTGGGATACGTCTGGCAACGTGGGGATTGGGACGAATAGTCCGGCGGCATCTCTGTCGGTTCTTAAACAGACTACTGCATTGTCTGGGACTGGTAATTCCTATGGTCTGTATATGTATCCCACATCTAGTGGGCTGACGTACATTGATGCGATTACTGGTAGCTCTGGAAATACTTCTCTTGGGTTCCGTACCTATAACAATGGAACCTACAATGAGATGCGTATGGATTCCTCCGGCAACGTGGGGATCGGGACGAGTTCGCCAGCTAGCCTGCTGCATCTTGGGACAAGTGCTCCTGAAATTAGATTTGACGATAACGACGCTACTGGTGTTGTTCAACTTCGTCAGTCAGGTTCTGCGTTCCTAATTACGGTTGACCCGACAAACATAGACGCATCCAGCAACCTTCAAATTGCTATTGATGGTACTGAACAGGCTCGAATTTCTAGTGCTGGCGTATTCTCATTCAACAGCGGTTACGGCTCGGCGGCTATTGCTTACGGTTGCCGTGCGTGGGTGAACTACAACGCTACGGGATCATCTGTTCGCGCGTCGGGCGGTATTTCAAGTGTGACAAAAAATGGCACTGGTAACTATACGCTCAACTTTGCCACTGCAATGCCTGATACAAACTATTCAGTAGTTGGTACGGCAAACGCCTACAACAATTTTCAGGGCTTGGTTGTCTGTATTCAATCGATGTCAACTACATCAGTAGACATCCGTAACACACAGGGTAACAACGCTGGCGCTGCTGAAGGTAACATCAGCGGCGGTGCAGCTTCTGTTCTTTGCGTATCTGTTTTTAGGTGAGACACATGCAGAACATTATCTATCAAAACAATAATGGTGGCGTCTGCCTTGTCATACCGACAGGTAATATCCCCATAGAGGAGGTAGCTCGTAAGGATGTCCCTGCGGGCCTTCCGTACCTGTTTGTCATCGCCGATCAGCTTCCTGATCATGATTTTTTCGAAGCATGGGAAGCTGATTTCAGTAACCCCGAAGGCTACGGGATTGGAGCTGAAGCTTGGTTTGCTGAACAGGCCGCTAAAAAAGCTGCTGAAGAAGCCGCAGTCTTACCGGAGGTCAGTGAATGATCATAGTCAACATGGAAAAAGCGCGTGACATTCACCGCAACGCATTGCGTCAGGCTCGTGAACCCAAGTTCAAAGACCTCGACATTGCCTACATGGTAGCTGTTGAGCGTGGTCAGGACACGACTGAGATCGTCGCCAAGAAACAGGCTCTCCGTGATGTCACGAAGGACCCTGCTATCGAGGCTGCTCAGACGACTGACGAACTGAAGGCTGTTTGGCCTGATATTCTAAAATGACACTTTTTGAAGGGGGAGGGTAACACCTCCCTCTTACCTTTTGGGGGCTTTTTTGACTACACAAGTTAAAACTGGAGTCATCGCTGACGGTGCAGTCACTGTACCCAAGATCAGCGCAACTGGTACTCCTAGTAACTCTACGTATTTGCGTGGAGACGGCGCGTGGGCAAGCATTGCCTCCGCAGCTAATTTTAGATCACAGCTGTTCACGTCCTCTGGCTCGTGGACTGCTCCTGCTAACTGCACGTGGTGTCGCATCACTGTTATTGGTGGTGGCGGTGGTGGCTTCCAGAACGGAGCTACGCTGAGGACTGGCGGTAGCGGTGGTGTGTCTACTGGCATGGCTAACGTGGTTGGAGGCACTGCCTACACAGTCACTGTTGGTACTGGTGGCACAGGGACCAACACTGGTACTGGCGCTACAGGCGGTGGAAACTCCTCGTTTGGTTCGTTTGTGACTGCCACTGGCGGCACTCAAGGCACAAGTGGAGCCGATGGTACGAATGGTACTGCTTCTCCCGGCGCTGGTTACACAGAGCTTCGCAGAGGTAACACCGAAAGTAACGGTGCTTACTTCAGCGCGACTTCTGGTGTGGCTGCTGCTGGCATCTTTGCTGGCCCTCCCCGTACTGCTGCTGCGTCCTCACTGTCCGCATCTGTTTTCACGCCTTCAGGCGCTAACGGTGCAGGCACTGGTGGCGCTAGTGGTTCTGCTAGTACGAACAATGCCACTGGCGGCGTGGGTGGCCTCGTGTACATTGAATGGATCGAGTAAACATAGATGGCATATGCCCTCTCTCAGCGGTCAAAGGATCGCATGAAGGGGGTCCATCCTGACCTAGTGAAGGTCATTGAACTTGCAATCACGAAGTCTGAAGTTGACTTTGTAGTCACTGAAGGACTGAGGTCTAAGGATCGTCAGATACAGCTAGTCGCTGCTGGCGCATCCAAGACCCTAAACTCCCGACACATCACAGGCCACGCTGTGGACCTTGCTGCCCTTGTTGGCGGCAGTGTCCGCTGGGATTGGCCCTTGTACGACCGGATCGCAATGGCGGTGAAAGCCGCAGCTGCTGATCTCGATGTACCCATTGTGTGGGGCGGTGACTGGAAGAGTTTCAAAGATGGTCCCCATTTCGAACTTAACCGAAACAAATACCCTTAAGGAATAAACATGCTTGCCGCTCTCATTCCTATTATTGGTCCGATCATCGACAAGCTGGTGGACCGCATTCCTGATCCTGCTGCTCGTGAGCGGGCAAAGCTCGAAGCTGAGGCAACACTGCTGTCAGCTTCCATTGAGCAGATGAAGGGTCAGGTTCAGATCAACACAGAGGAAGCTAAACATGCCAGTCTGTTTGTAGCGGGCTGGCGTCCTGCCATTGGCTGGTCGTGCGCTTTCGCATTCGGATTTATGTATGTCATTGCTCCTGTCGCTGTATGGGTGGCAAGCTTTTGGGGGTTCACACTTGCCCTTCCAAAGTTTGACGCTGACGCACTTATGTCGCTCACGTTTGGTATGCTGGGTATTGCTGGCTTCCGCACGTTTGAGAAAGTTAAGGGGGTCACAAAATGAGTTCAGACGATCCCCAAGTCAGGATCGCAGTTCTTAACACTGAGTTAGAACATATGCGGAGGGACATGGATGAGGTCAAAGCTGACCTGAAGATCATCCGTGAGACCCTTCAGCAGGCCAAGGGAGGGTGGAAGACCCTCATGTTGGTCGCTGGCATCTCATCTACGGTGGGCGCATTCATCGCCAAGTTCACACCGTTTGCAGGATTCTTACCGAAATGAAGAAACGAGCATCTGAGGACATCCTCGGCTCGCTTCACGACGCAGTTGCGAATGACCTCCTCAGGCGAGTTATGTCTGGGGAGGCCAACCCTGCTGAACTGAATGCAGCCATCAAGTTCCTCCAGAACAATGGTATCGAGGCTGTAGCTACTGAAGAGAACCCTCTGGGTAAGCTCGTGGCTGCTCTGCCTACATTTGATGACGAAGAAGATCACGTACATTGACCACAGACCCCCTGAAGGAGGACTTCAGGAAGTTCCTATACGTCGTCTGGAAGCATATTGGTCTACCTGACCCTACCCCTATCCAGTATGACATTGCGTACTTCCTTCAACACGGTCCTACAAAGATCGCTATCGAGGCGTTTCGAGGCGTAGGTAAGTCGTTCATCACGTCTGCCTATGTCCTCTGGCGCTTGTATTGCAATCCCCAACTCAAGTTCCTCGTCGTGTCAGCATCGAAAGCACGTGCTGACGCCTTCTCAACCTTCACTATGCGTCTCATCCAAGAGATGGACATCCTTGCCTTCCTCAGACCACGTGATGAGCAGCGTCAGAGCCGTATCGAGTTCGACGTAGGGCCAGCAACTGCTGACCAGTCACCCTCTGTGAAGTCTGTGGGTATCACGGGCCAGCTTACTGGTAGCCGTGCCGACGAAATCATCGCAGATGACGTGGAGGTGTTGAACAATGCAGCCACTGCTGACATGCGTGAGAAGCTGATTGAGCGCACCAAGGAGTTCTCGGCCATCCTGAAGCCTCTGCCTGAGGCTAGGATCATCTATCTGGGCACTCCGCAGACTGAAGACTCGATCTACAACAAGTTACCAGAGACGTTTGTCACCCGTATCTGGCCTGCTCTCGTTCCTAATAAGGAAGAAGCTGATAAATATGGTGACAATCTAGCTCCCTACATCAGGAAGATGTTTGGGACACGGCCTGAGGGCACTACTACAGACCCTCAACGCTTCTCAGACATCGATCTAGCGTCTCGACAGGCTGAATATGGACGAGCAGGGTTCTCCTTGCAGTTCATGTTGAACACCTCGCTCTCAGATGAGGACAGATACCCGCTCAAGATACGCGACCTGATCATCATGGACGTGCCTAAAGACAAGGCTCCCATGAAGATCAACTGGCTACCTGACTACAAGAGAGAGCTAAAGGAGCTACCCAACCTCGCAATGGCTGGGGACAGGTTCTACGCCCCGGCAAGCCACGATGACACGTTCGCAGAGTACACAGGGACCGTCATGTCCATTGACCCTAGTGGTCGAGGGAAGGACGAAACTGGCTACGCTGTGGTCAAGATGCTCAACGGCTACCTCTTTGTAACACGTGCTGGCGGTCTACAGGGGGGCTACGATACCGCTACGCTCCGTCAGCTGGCTATGATTGCCAAGGAAGAGGGTGTGAATCAGATCATCATCGAAGCCAACTTTGGTGATGGCATGTATCAGGCCCTGTTTGAACCTGTGGTCAACAAGATACACCCCTGCTCTATCGAGGAGGTCAAGCACTCTACCCAAAAGGAGAGGCGCATGATCGACACTCTGGAACCTGTGATCAGCAGACACAAGCTGATCGTGGACAAGCGGGTCATCGAGGACGACTACAGGACGGCTCAAGCCTACGATGCTGACAACAAGTTCACGAAGACACTGGTCTACCAGATGACACGTGTGAACTATGACCGTGGCGCTCTGAAGCATGATGACCGACTGGACGCACTGGCTATCGCTGTAGGCTACTGGGCCGACAATATGGCTCAGGATGACGACAGGGGCATCAAGGCTGAGAGGTCTGCTGCTCTGGACAAAGAGCTAGAGAGGTTTATGGAACATGCCTCAGGCAACAATCGTTACGCTAACGTAGGGGCTTCAAGGCTCCTGACTAGGATTACATCTAATGAACGACACTAACGCATACGTTTGGGGCTACCACGCCTCCATTGACATGGCTGGCTGTAATCAAAAGGCCATCACTGATCGACAGACTGTCCTCAACTTCTGCAAGGAGTTGGTCGAGGCTATCGATATGAAGGCATATGGCGAACCCCAGCTGGAGCACTTTGCTGAACACGATGCTGGCAAGGCTGGCTTCACGCTGTCCCAGCTGATCGAAACGTCGAACATCTGTGCCCACTTTGTGGACGCTACCGGGGAGGTCTACTTGGACATCTTCTCGTGTAAGCCGTTTGACCCTGAGGTCGCTGCTGAGGTGGCTGGCCGCTACTTCAGCCCCCAGTACGGCGAGATTTTCTTCCGTGAACGGGGTGTTAGCGTGTTGGACAATGTGGACACCAATGTGGCCCATTAGAATGGGTCTGTAAGGCTCTAGGAAGCTCGGTGATGGCATTTGTGAGCATGGGTGGTACTACCCTAGCTAAAACACAAGATGGCCGTCTACGGGCTTCCTATTAGGCCCTAGATTTTGGAGCAAAAATCTGAAAGCCCAACGCTAAAGCTATTGTTGGCCGATCCCCCATATGGGTGCTCATGTGCGCCAAATGTAACACGATGTGAGACGAATGGCATTTTATCCGTCACGTGACATGGCACAACGGGTCTAAACCATTGATAATGCTAGGGAATAAACGGATTGCATATGCGATTTGCAGGCAAATGCAACGCATTGTGCAACAAAGGTAACATGATCTGCACGTGCGAGGAATGTAACAGGGATTGAATCCTTGCTTGCATGTCTTGTGCGGTATTTTTTCGTTTGGCATGGGGCTTGCTTCACGCGCACGTGCGAACACGCGCGTTTTCCGCTTTGCTTTACGCGAAAGGCGTTCGATTAAAAAAACAAAACTTTCTTTTTACAGAACGCAATCTTGGATTGCATAGGCAAATCAGGGTCATCTTACCCTGTAACTTACTGATTTTATTCACGTTTCTCTGCGCGAATCACCCTGAAAACACGCACAATCTCAAAACCTAAACCCTTGAAAACACTACAGTTTTTTTCTCGTTTTTCCCTGATTTGCAATCCTGAATTGCAGCGCCTAATCTCAATTCATCGGCAAACACCGATACGGGCTGATCGCCCCAAGCATATGCGATCCACGTGCTAGTAGTCTAGCGGGGCATATAGGCGCTTATGCGATGAAGCTTCCGGGTACTGGTTTCTAGACGTGCCATTGCAGCGCAATGATAAGGGATTGGCCTTTGTGCCGGAAGCGGATGCTTGCCCTATGTCATGTCATTGCGGGCTGTGATGGGAGAATAAAACATATTGCCTTGCTTGTGATTGGCCTTTGTGCCGGAAGCGGATGCTTGCACAAGCGGGACAATATGGGGCGCAGGCAATTCGGTCTCGCCCTTTATTGTTCTAAACCGGGGCACATCCCATGTCTAAATCTGCTAAGCCGATCCACGTTTCTTTGCCTTTCGTTCGCGTCATGGTTCGCAAGCGTGCCATTGTTTCCAAATGGGAAACGCACAAAGGCAAGGTGGGGCGCGTGTTTAACGCTGCCCGCTACATGATTGCAGTCTATCCCAAGCGTTCGCAACGCTGCCCGTCTAACAGTCTCCGCCTCTCTTGATTTCACTATCACGCTAGCGTATCAATTGCGCTAGCGTTTCCTCTCACTTCATAGGTGCTACCGTGTATAACACTCTCGTTTCCGCTATCGCTGACGCTGGCAAGGTGTCTCTCGGCAATGGTAAAATGCCCGGTAGCACGTTCGCCATTAGTGCCACCACGTGCAAAGTCGGGGGCAAGCTTGCTGCAATCAAAAACAGCACGTGCTCACGCTGCTATGCCCTTAAGCTCGAAAAGCTCCGGCCATCCGTTCACACGGGCTGGCTGGCAAATTACACCAAGGCCACCAAGCTCATTGCCTCTAATCCTGACCAGTGGGCACAAGCCTGTGCATTCCAGATCAATCGGGCCTATGCCAAATCGGGTGAGCCTTATCATCGCTGGTTCGACTCTGGTGATTTGCAATCAGTCGAGATGCTTGACGCTATCGCTCGCACCGCTCGCCTCACGCCTGAGATTCAGCACTGGTTGCCTACACGTGAGGCCAAGATTGTGAAGGATTGGCTCGCCACTAACGATTGCCCGTCTAACCTGATCATCCGTGTATCGGCCACCATGATCGGTGATGCGCCACGCAATGTCTTTACGCTCCGCAATCTCGCCACGCACACAAGCACGGTGCACCGCAAAGGTGACGCTGTGCACGGCCACGCCTGCCCTGCTAGCACCCAAGGCAATCAATGCGGCACGTGTCGCGCTTGCTGGTCGCATTCTGTCGCTAACGTGTCCTATCCGTTGCACTAATCATCACGCTACCGTAAGGGATTAAGCTCATGCAGTCTGACAAGACGCCCATTAAAACGCTGACGGATCAAATCCAAACGCTACAAACAAAATATCACACGTTAGTCGGGACGCATGGTTGGGCGCATCCCGCATGTGAGGCTTTACGTGTCCAGATAATGATTCTGGTTGATCAACGCATTGAAGAGGAAACCATGCCATGACTCTCTACCAGCTGCACAAGATTATGCCGAACGGCTCCGCCTTTGCCCTGCCCGTGTACGGCGAGAAGCGCCGCATATGGGATGCGCTCGCACGTCACTTAGGGTTTAGCACCTATCGCAAGTTCTGCGAGGTGCAAGGTGTCAATCCGTCTAAGCATCAACCTCAATTCAAGCTGATACAGGTGCAATCATGACTACCAAGCAATTCGAGGCTTTCGCCTTTCGTTTTACTATCATCGCCGTGATTGCGTCCCTGTTTCTAATCTCATGGCTGGAGGGCTGATCATGGAAAGCTATATCCAAACAGGTAAAGGCGGAACAGCCTTTGTCGGTCCTGATGCTACCGCAATGTTTGCGGCCATCGCTCTAAAACATGGTCTGCAAATATACGCCAAGTTCAAGATGGTGCCCAATCGCAACTGGACACCCGCAGCCATGCTCAAGGCTGCATCAGGCTACACGGGGAAAGCATACAAGCGGGGCCAGCACGCTCGTGCTGCGGCTGACGTTCAAATCTGGATCGATGCAATGCGTGCTGCATTGCCAGTAGTGGAGTGCTGATCATGAAAACTAACGATCTCAAGAAGGGCGCAATGGTTGTCCTTCGCAATGGCTGGAAAGCTTGGCTCAGGGACAACAAAAAGGGACAGGTGCGCCTTGCCACGGTCGAAGGTTATGAAACTGAGACTGGCAGCATCTATGCCCACGATATTGAGTTCGCCGTGATTGATGGCGCTCTGGTTCGTGTCACGCACACTGAGCCGCAATTGAACCTCCGCAAAACACTCGAAACGCTGAGGGCAGCATGATCATCGATTACATTTATGACGAGGCAAAGCTGGCTGCGATATGCGCCAGTCTTGTCAAGCAGGGCCTGACGTTCAGAGCCTACCCAACCAACAGCTATTGGTGCATCGAACTGACAGGAGGTTATTGATGGCACACCCAGCAACATCAATCACGCACCACTCAAAACAGGTGATCATCCCTGTGTCTGGCACGATCCGGCTCTCGTTTATTGAGGGCCTGCAAGGTCCCGGCACCTTTGAGGCTGGGCTGATCTACAAGGACAAGGTGGTGGACGTGTGCCCGTGTGATTGGGACGAAATGTTCTCGATCTTGGAAGAGGTCAAGAATGGCGTGTTCGTTCGCTTCCCTGACTTTCACCAACGCATGATGGGGGAATGGCCATGAGACGAGTTGAAAACTACACCCTGATTGAAGAGAACGGGCGAGAGGTCACCTATCTGATCGAGCGAACGTCAGCACTGGTCAATGTCACCGCCACAAGCTTCGCCTCGAAAGAGGACGCTATGGAATGGCAGATTGGCTATGCCGAACGCTTCCCATACGAGGGCTATGGCACGACGTTCTCGATGACGGACAATGGCGATGGCACCTACTCTGCCCACGCTCGCCGCTATCCCTCGTGTGACTGATGTCTGGCCCTCTGATCCTCATCACTGGTCTCATCTACCTGTGGGTGGCTGTGGACCAATCCCTCAAAGGCAACACTGGAATGGGGATGGCCTATGCAGGCTATGCCTTTTCCAATGTGGGCCTGTTCATGCTCGCAAAATAGGTGACTCATGCCCATTAAAAACGAACCCTACCCCAACGATCTGGTCGTGCATCTCGATCTGTACGAGCCAAAGCTCCAGCAACTTTTGGACGAAGCTTACTGGAACGATACCACGGACGAGGTGGAACAGTTGCAGCAGCGTATAAATCATGTTAAATGGCTGCGTGATATTGGCGACGAGTTTTACACGAGGTTCTAACAAACCATGACACCCGCTGCCCTTTTGGGTTTGCTTGAATGGGTCTCTGAGCACACAGCTGTCGAGATGCAGCTGTCCACCCTGCGTGTGTTTCTGTTTGTGGCTACACGGGGGAAGTGTACGCAGAAGGATGTCGAGGTCTACCTCGGCACTACAGGCGCTTCAACCTCTAGGAACATCTCCTATTGGACAGAGCGGCGCTTTGATCGTGAGCCGGGGCTAGGGTTCATCCGTCGTGAGGAGGATGACTACGACCGACGCATACGCAACCTGACGCTGACTAAAAAGGGACAGGCATTCTACGAACAGTTGAGAGGCAAGATATGACCATTGTTGCACCCCTCCTTTTCAAGGCCCTGCTTGGCGTGGCACTAGCTGCCCTAGCATCCTTCCTACTCAACAAGGACTGACACATGGCACGACAACGAGGCACACGATGGCAGGCTGACGCACTGGTCAACGGTGCTCGCAAGCGCCTGTCCTTCCCTACTCACGCTGAGGCTGAAGCCTTCGAACGTGATCCCTATGCTTACCTTGGCGTAACGAAAGCCCGTGACACAGTAGGAACCCTGTTCCCACGGTGGGCACACGAAATCTACAAGGGCACCAAGAACGAGCGCAACGCTGTCCGCATCACTGAGGAACTGGTCCGCAGGCTGGGGCCTGATCTGCCCGTGTCTAAGGTGGATCGCAAGCTGATCAAGGACGTGATCGAGCAGCTGCGTCAGCAGGGCAACAAGGATGCTACGGTAAACACCAAGATGAGCACCCTGTCCAAGCTCCTGCACTACGGGGTGGACGAGGAGGTACTGACTGACGTGCCTGCCATACCCTTTTATGCACCCAAAAACGCCCGAATACGCTCCCTGTCCCATGACGAGGAGCAGACCCTGTTCTCCAACCTCAGCCACTATCATCGCCCATTCGCTACCTTCCTGCTATACACAGGATGCCGTGTAAGCGAGGCTATCAACCTCGAATGGCAGGATGTCACACCCACCACGGTCACCTTCTGGCGCACCAAGAATGGCGAGGAGCGCACCATCCCTCTGGCTGACCCTGCCCGTGTTGCCCTCGATGCCAACAGACAGGCAAGCAATGTCGGCCCGTTCCACAAGGTGGTCTACACCTCGTTCATCAAGGATTGGCACTATGCCAAAGCAGAGTCGGGCCTAGCCCACGATCCTCAGGTCGTGCCTCACGTTTTGCGGCACACGTGCGCCACTCGCCTAGCCAAAGGTGGCATGAGCGAACTCAGGCTCAAGAAATGGCTAGGACATAAAACCCTAGTCATGGTTGCCCGGTACACCCACCTCGACACTCAAGACCTGTTAACTGGTCTCGACGCGCTCAACCGTAGGTAAAAACGTATTAGTAATGGAGGGCGTGGGTAGGCTTGTGCCAACCTGTGCCAACTGTGCCAACCCTTACCCTACGTCACGCCAACCAGCTAACCCTTTGTAAACACTGGTGCGGGCGGTGGGACTCGAACCCACACTCCTTGAGGGAAGCGGATTTTAAGTCCAACCTGTGTTTACTCCAGCGTAACGGATTACTGGATACAAACCAAGCCACTAGATGCCCGACCAATGGAGGTTCGTTACCCTACCGTTGGCACAAGTCGGCAGCAATGCGCCACAAAGAGCGACGGTGGAGGATCAACCTTGAGTAGCTTGGAGCCGTGCTGTGCCAACCCTTGTTCACCACCTCTGTACCTTGCGACATACAGGAATAGTTTCCTCGTTCACCCTCGTTTACATCGCTGGCCTTGTTCACATCCAGTTCTGGCTGAACTCAGGTGTAAACACCCTTGTAATAGGAGACCGGACCTTCAAAGAGACCACAGAGTTCTCCTCTGAAGACGATCTGCTGACAGAGTTATGGTCTAGTGAACGATTAGTAGAAGTAGTAGTCAAAACAATGAGTTAGGGTTTAGGGTACCCACATTCAGACTATAACAGGGGAAACACTACACTCCTACCCTAGATGTATAACACAGTGTATACATATGTTAACAAATGTGAACACTATGTAACACGGTATACATCTAGTAATACCTACTCCTACCCCTATATGTAAACACAAGCTATCAATGCTGACATATGTTAGCACCTGATCTACATGTGAGGACTGACATGCACGGCCAACAGTTACAGGTCGAAGAGGAGATGTTCCTAGAAGCTAAGCTTCGTCAACAGAGGGACAACAGTAAAGCAGTCAAGAGACAGGCGTGGTCTGAGTCCAAGATTGGCAGGACGTATACCAGTCAGGCCACGTCTAAGTTTACCTATACAGTGTCGGACAAGCTGAAGGGGTATGACCCCAATAGGTCAGGAAGCAACGCTAGGGCCATCACCTTGATGGTCCAGAGTGGTCTTGAGCCTGAGGTCTTGTCTCACCTGTTTAGCAAGACGCTTTACAACCTGATCCCTCTCACCCACAGGAAGAGGCTCAGGAGGGTCACCCTGTGTGTCAAGGTGGGTGACACTATTCATGATGAGATGCGTCTCAGGTTCTTTGCTGAGAACAAGAACAGGAGAAACCTCCTCAAGAAGCTGTTCCAGCAGTTTGATAAGAGGACCTACCCTAGACATTGGCGCAAGCGGACGATCCTGAACTACTTCCATGCTGAACAGCTGTCATGGTCTGTCTGGTCTACGGAACAGAAGGCGATGGTGGGGGAAGCCCTGTTGTCGTGGTTCATGGAACAGGTGGGATTGGTCACCCTGTCTGACACTGGTGGCTATGTTGACCCTAGTCCACACCTGATGCAGCACGTGCAGGACACCCTGCTGTCTCGCATCCTTGAGTTCATTCTGTACAAGCCCATGCTTGCCCTCCCACGCCCGTGGGGGAGCGACAACCTGTTTTCAGGAGGCTACTACCTCAAGGACAAGGTGAAGCCTTACCCGCTGGTCAAAGGGACGAACAAGAAGGACAGGGATCGCCTTGAGGCCAAAGATTGGTCTCGTGTCATCCCAGCTGTAAACGCCTTGCAAGAGACACCTTGGCGTGTGAACACCCGTGTCCTCAGTGTGCTCGATTGGTCCATGAAGGTACGTGGTGGTGACATGGCTGGTCTGCCTGCAATGGATGACAAGCCGCTTCCTCCTCGTCCTATCGGCTATGGTGAAGATGAGGAGATCACGAAGGCTCACGACAAGGTGTGCTTCCTGATCCACTCTGAGAACCGTGAGGTCATCTCCAAGCGGCTGATGATCCTTGCAACCTCTGCGATAGCCAATGCCTACAAGGCTGAGAAGGCTATCTACTTTCCTCACAACCTAGACTCGCGTGGTCGTGCCTACCCTCTGCCTGTCTTCCTGAACCCTCAGGGACCAGACAGTACGAAGGCGCTGCTTGAGTTTGCCAAAGGTGAGCCGATCACCAGTGAACACCACGCCAACTGGCTGGCTATTGCTGGTGCCAACAGTTTCGGTAACGATAAGGTTTCGCTGTTGGAACGGATCGAGTGGGTGAAGCAAAACGAGTCGATGATAGTCGATGTCGCTGCTGACCCTTACCACGATCTGCTGTGGACACAGGCAAGCGAGCCATTCCAGTTCCTCAGGTTTGCCTTTGAATGGGCAGACTTCAAGAAACACGGATATGGGTTTGTGTCGCACATGGTCGTCCCTGTGGACGCTACGTGCTCAGGTCTCCAGCATTACTCAGCCATGCTGCGTGATGAGATTGGAGGTCGATCTGTCAACCTCGTGCCCGGTCTTCCTCGACAGGACATCTACCAAGATGTGGCTGACGTGGTGATCAACGAGTTGATGGAGATGAACACGTCTGATGCTCAAGACTGGATTAAGTTTGGCATCAACCGCAAGACGACGAAGCGTCAAGTGATGGTGGTCCCGTACTCTGGGACCTTCGCATCCTGCATGGCCTACACCCGTGAGGCTGTGCTTGAAAAAATAAAAGATGGTCATCCGTGTCCGTGGAACTACATGGACACACAAGACCACACACGTAGGATCATCCTGCTGTCGCAGCTGATCTGGGGGGCCATCGATCAGGTGGTCGTCAAGGGTAAGCTTGCCATGCAGTGGCTGTCCCACGCTGCCCAAGAGTACACCAAGTGGGCAAACAAGAACCTCAGTGGACCAGCCCATGCCAAGTGTATGCGGTGGACCACGCCTGACGGCTTTGAGGTCATCCACTACCGTGTGGACCAGAAAAAGAAGCAGATCAAAACCTTTCTCGATGGGAATGTCCGCACCATGCAGATCAATGTAGAACTCGACTCCCTCTCGTCTAAGGACATGGCTCTGGCCGTGGCTCCCAATTTTGTCCACTCGATGGACGCCTGTCTGCTCCGTGCCTCCATTATGAAGGGACTGGACGAAGGCATTACGAGCTACGGAATGGTGCACGACTCCTTTGGGGTCCATGCCACCCAGATGACCAAGTTCCTGACCAAGTGCGTCAAGCCTGCCTTCATTGAGATGTATCAGCGGGACGTGCTGGAGGATTTTAGGGCCAAGCTACCGCCTGACCTCGATCTCCCTGCCCTACCCACAAAAGGCTCCCTTGTGCTGGAGAATGTAACAGATTCTGAGTTCTTCTTTTCATGATTGGTTACGCTACGGGGACCATTCCCTCGGCGTACCCACCTTCAGACTATAACACCAAAACCGCTTGGTGGAGATTTGAATGCCCAAGAGTGCTTACACGACCGAACACGACCTCATGCCTCAGATCAAACGCATCGTGAGGGATGCCATCAAGGACGGTCTAATTAGGTCAGTCTCTCTCAAGGAGTTTGATCACAAGATGAAGTCTTTGCCCAACAAAGACCTCGAAGATTACATCCAGAAACTGTGGGATGAACTATGACAAAAACCCAGAAGGTGAACTTCAAGACCCCTCGTGGTGTCGCAAAGTACCCTCGACTCGACCAGCCGTACAGCTGGAACGATGCTGCTCAGCGTAACATGCCTGACCCTGAAGGTCAGTTTGAGACCCGCATTGTGATGCCTGAGAAGGACGCACAGCCGCTGATCAAGCTGATCAAGGAAGCCATCGCTGACGCTGGTGTAAAGCCCAAGCATCTGCCGTGGAAGCCTGAGGTTGACAAGGAAACAGATGAACCCACTGGGAACATCGAGTTCACCTTGAAGCGTTATGGCTTGGACACGAATGGCAAGCCTAACAAGATCGCTTACTTCGACTCGAAGGGCGCGATGATTAAGCGGGACGTGGACCTCACGTCTGGCTCCGTCATCATTTGTTCAGGCTGGATCAATGTCTCCAAGATGGCTGCTCGTTTGAACCTCAAAGCGGTTCAGGTGATCAAGCTTGTCGAGCGTCAAGTCGAAGGCTTTGACGCTGTGGATGACGATGACGCATACGTCGCAGAGAACGACGACTCTAACAACGAGTTTGAGAATGAAGAGGAAGCCCACAGCGGGCGTCCGAACTTCTAACGGTTTCCGCTCCGGTCTGGAGCAGAAGATTGCAGAAAGTTTGGACAAAGCTGGTGTGTCGTATAAATACGAGGATCAGGTCATTGAGTATCTCAAGCCTGCAAAGATCGCTAAGTACACACCAGACTTCGTACTAGAGAACGGAATCATTATCGAGGTCAAAGGACGTTTCCTAACTGCTGATCGCCAGAAGCATCTGCTAGTGCGAAAGCAGCGTCCTGAACTCGACATTCGGTTCGTGTTCTCCCGGTCTAAAGAACGCATCAGCAAGAAGAGCCGCACGACTTACGCCATGTGGTGTGAGAAGCACGGATTTCTTTACGCTGATGAAACAATTCCCTTAGAGTGGTTACAGGAGAATCCCAATGTGGGATGAAGAGATCAAGAACAAGATCACCTTTACGTACCGTTCGTATGACAAGAACGGCGACCAGACGGCTTTCATTGAGCGTTCGCTGAACGGTGATGAGACGGATTACCTCCCGAACATCCTTCTTGCGTTTCAGTACTTCCTGCACGGCCTGACCTTCACGTATGTCGATGAAGTCGTGGCTTGCAGTGGTGGAAACGAACACTCGTCGTTGGACGAAGCGGACACGTTCTGATCATGGAGACAACGAGCGAGTACCTGTTCAAAGAGCCGTGCCCATCATGCGGAAGCAAGGACAACCTCGCTCGTTACTCTGATGGACATGGCTTCTGTTTTGGGTGTCACCACTATGAAAAAGCAAAATCCGATAGCGAGGGCACTGAATTGCAATTTGTACCATCAACGAAAAGTGCAAAGCAAGAAGGTGTACTCACGCTCCAAGGCGAGATCACAGACCTACCGACACGTAAGATCAGAGAAGATACGTGTCGGCATTGGTCCTATCGTTTCGGTAGCGTAAGCGGTAAGCCTGCCCAACTGGCTTACTACTTGGACGACACCCGCAAACCTGTAGCCTGCAAGGTACGCTTCCCTGACAAGAGCTTCGCAATCTTGGGCGATATGTCCAAGGCTAGTCTCTATGGTCAGTGGCTGTGGCCTGCTGGCGGCAAGATGATAGTTGTGACGGAGGGAGAGATTGACGCTCTCACTGTGTCCCAGCTTCAGCAGAACAAGTGGCCTGTAGTCAGTGTGCCCAACGGCGCACAGAGTGCAGTCAAGGCCATCAAGAAGAACCTCGACTACCTCAACTCGTTCGACAACGTGATCTTCATGTTCGACATGGACGAGCCGGGGCAAGCAGCAGCCAAACAATGTGCTGAACTGTTTGAACCGGGTAAGGCCAAGATCGCCACCCTTCCATTCAAGGACGCCAACGAGTGTCTCCAGAATGGCAAAGGCGACGAGGTTATCAGGGCCATGTGGTCCGCACAGGTGTATCGCCCTGATGGCATCATCAACGGTGAGGACTTGTGGGACACGATCACAGCAGTAGATAACAGCAAGACCATTCCCTATCCGTGGACATTTCTCAACGAGAAGACGCACGGCATTCGCACAGGCGAACTGGTCACGCTCACTGCTGGCTCCGGTATCGGTAAGTCTGCTGTTGTTCGCGAGATGGCCTACCACCTCCTCCAGCAAGGGGAGCGTGTCGGGATGCTCATGCTCGAAGAGTCAGTCAAGACGACTGCTCTTGGTCTCATGGGTCTGCATCTCAACAAGCGTCTGCACATCTCGACAGAAGGTGTGTCCAAGGATGAACTTAGAGAAGCATTCGACGCGACACTCGGTACGGGACAGGTCTACCTGTTTGATCACTTTGGTTCGACACAGGTTGATCACTTGTTATCTCGTGTTCGCATTCTGGCTCGCAGTTTCGACTGCAAGTATATCTTCCTCGATCATCTCAGCATTGTTGTCAGTTCGATGGAAGAAGGCGGCGATGAGCGTAAGCTTATCGACCGAACGATGACCCTCTTACGGACGCTAGTCCAAGAGACGGGTATTGCGCTCATTGTCGTGTCTCACCTGAAGAGACCTGACGGCAAGGGGCATGAAGAAGGCGCACAAACGTCGCTAAGCCAGCTACGTGGATCACATGCCATCGCTCAGTTGAGTGACATGGTGATTGGTCTTGAACGAAACCAGCAGGGTGAACAACCCAATGAGACCATCTTCAGGGTTCTGAAGAACAGGTTCTCTGGCGAGACTGGTGAAGCTGGCTCCTTGTTCTACGACAAGGACACAGGGCGACTGACGGAAGTACCAACTTTGGAAGGTGTCTTTTAATTGAAACTCTGCAAACGATGCGGAGTGATGCGTCCGCTAGAAGACTACTACAAAACTAAAGCAAAGACAAAAGACGGACGAAAATATGAATGCCGATTTTGTCACGCTGAAAGGGTAAAGCTTTGGAGGGCTGACGATCCTACTGGTGAGAAGAAACGAAAGCATAGAGCTACAAATCTCAAAAACTCTCGTGGAATTACAGTAGAACAGAGACGTCAAATGCTGATCGAGCAGAACTTCGCTTGCTTAATATGTGATGCATCTATAAGCGACGAGCCAGATGCTTCTGGTAAAGCAAGTGCCAAAATAGATCACTGCCACGAAAGTGGAAAAATCAGAGGTCTGCTTTGTAATCACTGTAACACCGGACTTGGTTGCTTCCGTGACAACACAAGCTTTCTCGTGAAAGCAGTATCGTACCTATCGCATCACTCTTAACAAGGAAACCTCCCATGAGCGAAGACCTGATGTTTCACATGGCTGACGTTGCGTGTGTTCGTGCATGGGAAGATGAGGGCTGGGGGCCTTACCACAAGAAGCTCCTCACTATGTGCCTCAAGACTGAACAAAACGGTTGGAAAAGGAAAACTGGAATGCGTCAGATCGACAAGATTCTGAACCACATGCGGAAGAATGGCTCAATCACCCAGCGTGAAGCGTACATCGACTACGGTGTGCAGAGCTTTCACCGCCGCCTTACCGAACTGAAGGACGAAGGCCACGCCATTACGAAGGTGATGAAGACTCACCCGACCACTGGTCAGGCTTACTCCCGCTACTACCTCACTGAGAAGAGCACTCGTGCCAAGGGCTAAAAAAGAATGGCTGAAGCCGCAGGAGGAGCAATCCTCATCGCCTTCATTGGCACCGCCGTCTGGTTCATTGCCACAGGCATTGGACGAGACATGTAGCAACTGCTTTTACGGCATCCGACAGATCGCTGAATATCACATGCAGTGTGATCTGAAGCTTCCGCCGTGGGTGCGTCCAGCTACGCTACCTGTGGTTCGCAGAAGCGATAGCTGTTCATTCTTCAAACCTAAGGAGTGAGAATGAGGCTCGTGTTCGATCTTGAAGCAAACGGCTTGTACTACGACGCGAGCGTCATTCACTGCCTCGTCGCTAAAGACTTAGACACTGGAGACCTACATAAGTTTGGACCTGATAAGGTCGAACAAGGTCTCAAACTCTTGATGCAAGCGGATCAGATCATTGGTCACAACGTGATCGCATATGACATCCCGCTCGCATCCAAACTGTTTACGTGGTTCGCCATACCTCGCGAGCGTGTTGTCGATACACTGGTCCTTTCCCGTCTGATTTTTACCGATCTCAGTGACAGAGATTATCAGTCGAGGGCACAGATGGAGGGGAAGCTTATTGGCTCCCATTCCCTTCGTGCGTGGGGGCAGCGTCTCGGCATTCTCAAGGACGACTACCAAGGAGGCTTTGAGAGCTTTTCTGAGGAGATGCTGGCGTACAACGTACAGGACGTGGTTGTCACCGAAAGGCTGTATGAAACTCTATCCAAGCATGAAGCTCTCTCTGAACGCGCTAATGTACTAGAGCACGAAGTGGCTCACATTGTAGCGCAGCAGGAGCGGCAAGGTTTTACGTTCAACGTGAAGTCTGCTGAGGAGCTTACGGCACGTTTGCAAATCAGACGTGGTGAGCTTGAGCAGAAACTACAGGACACGTTCCAACCTTGGGAAGAGGTCATTGGCGAGTTCATCCCAAAGGTCAACAACAAGGCA
>Ga0222712_10000854_pt1 | contig 38991 bp, 63 predicted proteins | sample C33_657DmetaG_FD_165043 | JGI IMG/M metagenome (GOLD analysis project Ga0222712, IMG submission 165043) | Estuarine water microbial communities from San Francisco Bay, California, United States - C33_657D | ecosystem: Environmental > Aquatic > Marine > Unclassified | place: USA: California... | reverse complement strand
ATGCTTAACTTTTGCGGTCTTCTTGATATAGTAATTACTGGTGTAAGGTTCTATACTTTGTGACTGCTGTCCCATAATAAAAGAAGAAGATGTGTTTGGAGCTATTGCTGTAAGTGTAGTATGACGTCTATCATATTTGTCAGAAGCAAGAACTTCTGGTTTACCAAAGCGTGACGCCATCTCACGGCTTGCTGCCCAACATTGTTCTTGAATTGTTTTGAAAATTAGAGTATTAACAAGCTTGGCTTGCATTGACTCAAAAGGAATCATATTACTCTGTAAATAAGAATGATATCCTGAAGCACCAATACCAATAGCTCTGTGTCTTTCTGCAAAGCGGATGGCTCTTTCAATAAAAGCAACATTTCTGTACTTATTTATGAACTCAGTCAAAACAGCATCTGCAATATAAACAGCAATACGTACAGCATCTGTATTCTTCCATTCATCAAACTTAACCAGATTCATACCTACCAAGTCACATACAAAAGATTCTTCTTCTATAGAAGGAAGTAAAATCTCTGTACACATGTTAGAAGAATTAATCACAGATTCATTGTCTTTGTAAACATCAACTGTTCCATTATTTACATTATCTGTATAGAAGATGTAAGGAAATCCAGTTCTATTTCTGCTGTCAATTACCATGGCCCAGAGTTCACGCTTTTCCATATCACCTGCTTTCATATCCTCAAGCCATTTGTCAGAAACACAAACACCAAAAGGAAAACGTTGCAACTTATGGCCCTCACCATTGATTCTCAAGAAATCTTTGATATCACCATGATCAATATCCAAGTATGCAGCAAACTCACCACGTCTAACATTACCTTGTGAGATAACATTTTTAGTAGTGTCAAACATTTGCATAAAGTGTACAGCTCCAAATGTTTCACCACCTGTTGAAATAGCTGTACCTGCAGGACGTAATTCTCCAAAGTAACCTGAAGTTCCTCCTCCAATTTTACAAAGCATACCAACTTCAGCATTAGCTCTAACTATAGATTCAATACTGTCACTAACATGAGTGTTAAAACAAGAAATACCAGAACCACGACCAGTACCAACGTTGCTCCATACAGGTGATGGAAGCACATAGTAACCTTTTTCAATGTAATCTTTTACCTTGTCCTTTATCTCTTCATCTTTGAATGTTTCACCAACTAAGTTAGCAATAGAGTTAATTCTATCTTCAATAGATTCATTGTTGTGAAAATACCCTCTACCCATGAATTCTTCACTGAGGGGTGTGTACCAGTCCATTTTTGTTGTCATTTTAAAATAAGTCTTTACTTGTTATAGATTTTTGAAATTTAGTGTAGTTAGTTCCTTGTGTATTGAAAAAGTCATTACGTACATAACCATAGATGGCCTCAACCATCCAGTATAGTTCTGCAAGTTTATCTTGATCAATCTCAAAAAGTTCTTTACCACCAATAGCAGTTAGAGAAGCATTAAATCTGGATTTAATAAATTCAATAACAGATTCTTTAGAAATGCTGTCAATCTCACCGTTTTCAAATATCCAATCAATGATTTTTACTTCTGCATCAAAAGCTTTTTTGCAGGCCCTGTAGATCTTATCATAAAAATCTTGGTCAAACCATTCTGGATATTCTTTCTTGATTAGATTGATAACATGCATACCAAGTTGCGCATGTATAATTTCTTCTTTCATTGTAGCTTCAATAACAGTGTCTACTTCTTTCAACATGTTCTTCTTTTCAATAAAAGACTTTACAATAGCAAACTGACTAAATAATGATACGTTCTCAATAAACATAGAGAAGAGAGCAAGGTTTAGAGTGTAAACCTGTTTAGCATTTTCTCCACTGTTTTTAAGATACTTTGTCAAATAATCCACGCGTCCTCCAATAACTGGATTCTGTAGGAGCATATCAAATTCATTATTCAGTCCTAAAACTTCTAGCAACTTGCTATAAGCTTCAGAGTGTACAACTTCATTTTCTGCAAACGTGATTCCTACTGAGTTAAATTCTGGTTTTGGAATATGCTCACCAAGTTTAGCCCAGAATGTTTTTACAGATACTTCTATCTGTGAAATAGCCAAAAGAGTTCTTTTGATTGCCTCTTTTTCATGAGGACTTAATTTGTGTTTGAAGTCAAAAGCGTCAGAGTCAAAGTTAAACTCTTCAACATCCCAACGACTGTGTTTGATAGCATCCCTGAACTTAATAATTTCAGGATACTCATAGGGCTTAAAAGCCACACGTTTGTCAAAAATACCCATAGATGTTTATATTTAATGTTAATTTCAAAAGTTAGTTTACTGAATACCAGTACTTATTGGCAAAAAAACCTGGCAAAGTTATTACTTTCCAGGTTGTGTATGAGATGAGTTCAGATTCTGACCTCACTTATATAAGATACAAAAATCACCCTTCTTTGCCAACAATAAGGGTGTTAAGTTTTACAGTTTTTTTGGTTTTTCATAGAGTGCAAAGATTATAAAAAAATTTGAAAAGAGAAAGAATACTTGGAGAATCTTTTGTGGTTTATGATTAATTCTGTATATTATATATGAGAGAGGTAGGGGTATAATTTATCTTATAATAACTTATATTCTTACAAAAATGAGTACTAATAAAACGGAATACCCTAAAGAACAGGTAATTAGCATTCTAAAAGAATGGGCTAGTCCTGTTTTAATTGGCATTGTAGGCATGTTACTCTGGAGAGATGTAACAGAAATGCGTAATGATGTAAAACTTTTGCTTACCCAGCAAAGTGCAGATAGGGTAAAAATTGAACAACTTGAAGATGATGTCAAGTTATTAAAAACTTATGTGTTGACACCAGCACAAAGTTCTCCTGCACAAACTCCACCACCTAAATCTGAAGAAAGGACAACTGCTATTCTTAAAGATGAAGAATATGAGTTAGTACCTAGGAGGAAGTAATAACGTAAAACAAAGAAGATGAACCAACGTATATATTTAATTGTAATTGCTGTATTAGTATGCATTATACTTTTACAGAGATCTTGTAGCTCACCTAATAAGGTGTTTGTTCCAGGTGAAAATAAAGTTCTTTATGATACAGTCTGGAAACATGTTCTCAAAACTGAGGTTAAGAGAGTTCCTGTTCTTGTAAGAGATACTATTACAAAACCTGGTGATACAGTTTTTGTTCCAGACACTAACTATGACAACCTTAAATTACAATACACAAATCTTGCAAAAAGCTATGGAACTAGAAATCTCTATCGTGACTCAATACAACTGGATACTCTTGGGTATCTTGTTGTAATAGATACTTTACAGTATAACTTGTTAAAATCTAGAGTCTATCAGCATAATTACAAATTACCTACAGTTACAGGCTATGTACAACAAGAACAACGCAGGCAGTTGTATATAGGAGGTGGAATTTCTATAAACAAAAGTCTTGAGTTAGCTAATCTTCAGGTAGGTCTTCTTTATAAAACCAAAAAAGATCAGATTTATGGAGTACAAACAGGTATCTCACAAAATCTGCAACCATATTTAGGAATTTCTTCATACTGGAAAATCAAACTAAAATGAAAAAACTACTAGGATTTATCAAATGCATGCTTTCAGATGAAAAAGGATCTGTAAGTTCTAAACGTGTTGTAGGATTTATGTGTTCTACTACATTGTGTTTTACATTAATATATTCTGTTTTTACTGCTAAAAACCCAACACTTTCTCCAACATTGATTGAAAGCGTTGCAATGTTAGCTTTTGGTTGTTTAGGTTTAACCAGCATTGATAAGTACACAATAAACAAAAGTAAATCAACTGAAGAACAAATTTAAACATTATGAACATTAAACAAGTAGCATTTCCTTTAAGTCAATACTTTCAGGAAGAGCATCCAAAAAAACAAATATATTTACACCATACAGCAGGTAATGCTAATGGTGAACAAGTGTTTGCAGGTTGGGCGTCAAATGCTGAAAGAGTAGCTACATGCGTAGCAATATCTGGTAAAGGAACTGGAACTGTTGATGGTCAAATTATTCAAGGCTATAGTTCTAAATACTGGGGATACCATCTTGGATTAAAACAAGAAGTTTTTACTAAAGCTGGTGTAAAGTATCAGAGCATTGATAAGATATCTATTGGCATTGAGATCTGTAACTGGGGCCAACTTATCTTAAAAGATGGTAAATTTTACAATTACGTTAATAGAGAAGTACCTGCTAGTGAAGTATGTACCCTTGAAAAACCTTACAAAGGATATAAATATTTTCATAATTACACTGATGCACAAATTGCTAGTGTAAAAGAGCTATTGCTTTTATGGAAAGAAACTTATAAAATTCCTTTGACATATCATGAAGACATTTGGGATATCAGCAAAAGAGCTTTGTCTGGAGAACCTGGAGTTTATACTCATAATTCTGTGAGAACAGATAAGGTAGACATCTACCCACACCCTAAAATGATTGAAATGCTGAAAAGCTTATCATAAAAATATTAAAAAAAGCTATACTTCATAGTTTAGTTGGTTTCTTCTTCTGTTAGAAAGTCCCCCTTTTCAGGGGGATTTTCGTTTACACCAAGTCAACTATGTCATCAGAATCCACAATAGAGTGTCTATTAGGCATTCTAGAGACATTATTTATAAAGTTAAGCATAATAGTCAACTCATTAGTTTGAGAGTAATCTAGGACCTTTCCTGGCTTTTCTTCCCACTTGATCCTGAACCCATCACCTGAGTCTAAAATTGTCAATACAGTTTCTTCTCTGGCATTTTCTGACCATGTTCCACTAGCAGATCTTTTAAGGATATAAATATCCTCATCTGCTGGGACATGAATAGTATATTCTACATCATTGCCTTTCTCATCTAAAACTAGATAAAATTTGTCTTTGTTATTCATCATAATATAATTTTTAAAAGAAACCTTCAGTGTGTGGAGGATAATCCTCATCTTTTTGTTCAAGCAAGTGATACTTTTCACAGAATTCTCTAGCTTTGTCAATAAGCTCAGATAATGTTCCAGTGTTTTCAATAACAATTGGAAAATCATAATTGTCAAGTGATGTTTCAGAAGGATGATCCCCTGTGTCAGAATTCCTATTAAGCCTTACAAGAAGACCACCTTTTTCAGTAACTGCTGCAGCTTCATTTGGAAAACGTACATCTGTAATCAACCACTTGGATGAATGATTGTAATGAGCAAATGTTGCATTAACCCAGGTGTTTGTATGAAGACCATTTCTCATAGCCTCAGTGCCTAGTTTTTGCAATAACTCTCTTACAGTCATTGGTTCAGAGCGATCTTGATTGGGATACCAGACATTCCATTCTTCTGGCAGATTAGTTTTTTTAAAGTCTTGGTCTTCAAATTTATATACAGGAATACCTGTAAGTAATGAAGCAACTTCTTTAAGTTTACCTGCAAATTTTTTAATACTCCATTCAGTTCTTGTGATGTTAGGATTGGGATTGCGCAGGTAATGCTCAATAGTTTGATTTGTCAAATAAGGTGCACTGGTTAGCAACCTAATAATCTCAGCAAAAGTGTCCTTACCAGAACCAATTTTGCCAGAAATACCAATTAATCTTGTCATAATTTTTCTTTTTTCCAGGTTTTTAATCTACTAAGAAGACTAGTTCTTGAAATTTGAAGTTTATATTTCATTCTTAAGTATCTTCTAAGAAGTAATACTTTGTTTACCCCAGTCTTTCTGTCCTTGACTTTCAGATAGGCATCTTGAATTATATCAATCATAAGTTTTTAGTTTAGGATAAACAATAAAGCAGGGGTTTTTAGGCCCCTGCCATTGTTCTAACAATTAAAAAGTAGATAGTTCTTCAACTTCTTCAACTAAAAATACATCAGGTTCTGTAATAGATGGCTCCACATTGTAGTCAACTTCAGCAATAGACATTTCTTCAGTTAAATCTTCAGTCTCAAGTCCTAGCATCTGAGCAAAAACTTCATGCACTGCAGTCTGGTCGTCCATCCAGGTTGCAGGATGTGAATCTTTTAGAGACAATGTAATATGATTATACAATGCCCAAGCAGAATCATTGTCAACTTTGTACTCAAAAGTTGGTTTTTCCATCTCAGAACGTATTTGGTTAAGCTGCATTGTATTCAAAACTTTACGTTTGAAAAACAATTCACCTAACAAATCATGTTGAGTTGTGCTTGTCAATAATACATCTTTCATCTTGTCTTTGTGTTCTACTAGATTTTCCCAGTATACTTCAGAGTCTTTGATGAAATCTGCAATTTTACCTTCAGCTAACAAATCAGCAGCACCTTTATGCACGCGCTTGTACGCACCAAACTTATTATTGTTTAGCATCATACCATTGTTGCACACTTTCACTAAACCACCAAGGTTAAAGCGAAATGCATATTGTTTGTTGTAAGAATTTAAAAAGTTAGCAGACAACTCAATGTCTGGATCAGCTTTATAATTCATTCTAAAGGTTCCCACAGCTACTTGAGCATCGTTTGAACAACGATACTCTTCACCTGTAATAATGAAACCAGCATTTGTGATTTCAGAACGCACTCTATTAATCACATTACTGTGAGCAATTGGCGTGTATGTGTCAGTTTTTGCAGGCAATGCTGCTCCAATCATTTTGGAATACGCATGCATTCCATTTACTGTTCTTTTCATCTTAAAAGAGTGATAATTGATTATTTTGATTATGTGCAGGAAGTACTGATGATGTGCTTTCTATCTTTTTAATTTCTTCATAGATTTTATCTAAATAGAACTTTTCATCTACATCATATTCTTCCCACGTTTTATCTTCAAACTTATTGAAGATAGTCTGGAGTGTTTTACCACTTTCCAGTTGAATTTCCCTGCCATCTGGGTTACATTTGATTATCTTAATACCTTTCTGAGAGATATAATAACGTACTAGTTTTTGTAGTTTTGTAGCTACATACTGTCCGTCTTTAACACCTCTTTCTTCAAAGTACCAATCACCTCTTAGTTTTGCACCAGCACAGTAGTCAAAGATGTTGCGGTTCTCTTTCAAAAACTCTGCAGGATCTTTACCATGTACAAAATATGCATACCAAGCTTTAGATATAATCAGCAAAGACTTGTTTTTATGAAGAGGTAATTCTTCAAATTCAAAACGTCCTTTGCATTTAGTCTTGCCATCTTTGTAAACAGCAATATAGTTGTTTACGTCACCAATAATCATTTTCTGATACTCTACAGTTTCTAACTGAAGTTGGGTAAGAGCTTCCCATTCTTTACAGATCTCATAGAATTTAGACTCATGTTCTTCATCTACAAGAAACTCTAGACCATCTGTATTCTGCATCAAAGGAATTGCTCCAGGAATCCTGGTTGCAAGCATCTCATAAAGCATACTTAGCAGCAATTGACCATTGATAGTAATTCTAAAGGTAAACTCTGGATCATAAAGAAAAGAATGTTTGTTCTTACTTAGACCATAAGTTGAGTTTAGAATAATCTTGAATAGATAGTTAAGAGGAGAAGACTTTGGATACTTCTTACGCTCTTCAAAGAACCATTCATACAGTTCACAGAAATCTGTTTTAGGTATGTGAGCTGGTGACCATCCATTTTTAATTGCCAAGTTTGGATAGAATGAAGTAACGTCTGCACTTAATATCTTCTTTCCATTACCTGCCTCATAAATACCAGATTTGGTACAACCATGCAGACCACCTAAACCATAATCAGTTGGTGTATTTTTAAAATTCATCCTGTACTTAGGACCAGATTCTTCCTTTTCAGAGTCAATTGCTGTATCTACAACAAGACTCTTAAACCAGTTATGTACTGCATTAAATTCTGGCGTATTAAATTTTACTGAAGGTAGAATGATATCTCTGACAACAACGGTTTCCCTTTCTGTCTTCATTACTTTAATCTCCTTCTTATTCTTGCTTAGCTTTTCACTTAAGAAGTGTAAAAACATCTCTTTACTAATTCTTGGCTCACTAGCACTATGCAAGGATAATTCATACGTAGAACTTAATTCAGCTCTCAAGTTTATTTGACTGGCCATTATCTGTTCACCTTTAGGATTTCTGAGAACAAAAATCTCTTTGGTAGATAACACGTCATTAATACAATAATTGATTACCATGTCTAAAGTAGCTTGGTCTTCAATTCTCTCCCAGTGAGGGTGAGGCATTTCTTCTACATTGTGCCAGTCCATAGAGAACTGAACCCATTTAAGAGAAGTACGCTTTGCATTACTGTCCCAGTGATTCAACTTGAAAATATCAAGGCATGGAATAGTCAGTCTAAATTCTGGATAATCAAGGAATTCACCTCTGTTAGATTTGTCAATAATAGTTTTTACATAAGCAGAAACTCTTGCTCCAATTTCTTCACCCTGTAAACCAGAGTAGAAGTCTAAATTTTCAAGAATGTGCTCTGTTATTTGCGCGTCAAACGCAAGATTATTGTAACCAAAATGCCAATCTTTATACTGTTGATTCTCTAACAAAAACTTGATGTACAAGTGAATATCATTACGGTGTTTACCCATAACAAATATGTGTTGTTCATCAGAATCATAAGAGCGAAAAACAGCAATAAAACAATTGACAATGGTTTCATAGTCCATTATCCAAAATTTACGCTGTCTATCCATTAAGCTTCAGTTTCTGGTGTTAAATCAAGAGGTTCATTGATGATATTTAATGCCTCATGATCAGTATTAATTGCAAAAGTCATTATAAATCTTTCAATGTCTTTTTTGTTATCAATGTAATACTCGTAGTAAGTCTCCATGATTCTGCGTTCTTCAACAATTTGTTGACCTTCTACGCCTCTCATTGGAATTACTTGACCTTTGTCTGATAACTTAGGTAACATTTGAGGTTTGTCTTTTTTGTCTTTACTGATTACAGCAAGAACTCTTGTGTTAGGATCATAAATTACCTCATTGAATGGGCATTCATGTGACATTGGCATCATACGGAAGCTTTTGCGTCCATACCAGTCTGTGCTGTACACAAACATACATTTGGTTTCTTTTTGCATTTGGTTTTTATTAAAATTTAAATTGTTAATTAATCCATTCTAAGCCTTCAGGGCATTCTTCTGTAAAGGTTTCTTTTACTTCATCATGATGATCACATAACTCGCCAACACTTCTAAGGAAATCCTCTTCTACGTCAAGTATTTGAGAATATTGTTTGAAATACTTTGCAGGAAATAAAAAAGACTCAATATAAACCCACTCTGGGGTATGTACTCCATAATAGTCAGTAAGTGTTTTCTTCACAAAAGGAGAAAGTTCTGAATACTTTCCATTTAGAAAAGCATCATAATCACTTGCCATGGAGTTAAAATCAAAGATATATACAATCTTGTTATTGTCAAGAGGCACACACATGTCTAGCATTTTATGTGTAATTAAGTATTCTCTTTCAAATACTTTCCAGTCTTCAGTATTTTTAACTTCATATACACAAATTAGTTTTCTAGAAGACTTGTCATAAGCAGTCCCACTCCAAGACAAATATGTCTGGAGAGGACGCTGATGTTTGTCTTTTTTGAATCCTAAAAGTGGATACAAGAAAGTCATAGACTTTTGGAAATACTTGTTGTATATCTGTGATATCATAATACTATTTCACCATTCACTAAAAATTCATAAGGTAACTCAAAAGATTTATTTTCAAAGTGAAAATTAGCTCTATCAAGCATCTCATCTGTTTTTACTAACCACTCTTTCATTGTATCATCTGATACTTTGATTGGGGCAATTTGCATATATGGATCTACTACAACAAATCTAAAAGTGATTTTATAGTCTGCATATTCAGCTTTACTTAAATATACATTCTCAACCATTTTATAATACATTGCAGCTTGCATCCAGTAGCGATAGTATTCAATACTATCAGTAAAAGAACCAATGTCTTTAGAAGTTTTCTTCAAGTCATTAACTCTAATTTCTTTTGCATTACTATCAAATACTAAATTGTCAATAAATCCTCTAAAACCAAACAAGAACTTTTCATCAAACATTGCAAGTTCAATCTCATTTTGTTTTGTAACACCATTGAAACTGTCACCAAAGAAACCCATAACATCCATGACATTTGGTTTGCTTTTGATTTTATCAACTACAGAAGTTGCAAAAGCATATGTATCATGATCAACTACTGTACGTCCTTCAGCTTTTTTCATGTATTCCCAATAGGCAACATGATCTTCAGTAATAATTTTGTCAAGGCGTTGTGCATCAGTCTTTAGAGATTGATACAAATTCATATCTGTGAGAATGTCAATGATTGCATTGTTATATTCATGCAATTCTTCTCTTGTATCACCAGAACTTTTTAGTTCTTTGTGGTGAGCAAATAACGTTTGTAATAACTTTTTAGGATTATCACTTGGAGTATTTACTGCACTTAAAACAAACTCATCATCAAATGATTCAGGTTTGAGTAATAGACAATGGATAAGTTTACCTTCCACCATGTTCTTGTCTTCAACATCATCTCTCTGACCTAAAACATAGTGACTGTAAAATAAAGCAGGGCTAAACAACAATTTGTTAAGTCCTGAATAGGACAATAAGAAGGGCTTTGAAAAGAACTCTTCTTCTTTTTGCATACGTTCTGCGAATGCAACATCTGTGGTAAATTTATTTACTTTCATTTCTCAATGGTTTATATTTCTCCCAAACTTCTTCAGGTAAATATTCAATTAAATTTTCAACTGGTAAAAAATTAAGCAGTTCTTCTAATGCTTCATGATCAGAATGATTAATTGCATCTGTTATTTCTAAAATAACATCATTTAGTAACTCTTGTTTTAATTCTTCCATCATTTACAATTTTGCATATCTCTTGCAAAGTATCTACCTAAAATATTACCATTATAACTATTTGATGTTAAGACGTCAAGTTTTACTTGATAACTTAATTCACAGTAGTTTAAGTATTTTTTAGTGCAACATACTTCCAAGATTTCTCTTTTAAAATTTTCAGGTCCCATTCTTGCTACATCTTCTTTCAAATCTACAGATGAACCATAATAGGTCATCCAATCAGATTCTTTGACTGTTTGCTTAAATATTTTTCTAGTACCTGTTTGTGTTTTTTCTCTTTTAGAGATTCTAGTCTTACGTTTATGGTAAAGACTCTTTTGGCCAATGTAAAACTTACCAGTTTTTAAGTTGGTTATTTTGTATATAAAGCCTATAACTTCCTCATGATTTGGGATGTCTTCAACTTTTAATACCTTCTTTTTAAGAGAAGGATAATACCAGTTTGTCATAAAATAATTTGTTAAGTTCTACAAAAATAATGAATTTAATCATTATCTAAATGCAATTTTGCATATTTGTCACAAGCATTATTAAGCTTTGGAACAAACTCGTATATTGCTTTCTTTATACCATGTATCTTGACAATGTCAGCAATGTCTTTTTCTAATGGTAAATAACAGAATGGTAGCTTATATTTCTCTTCATAAGCTTTCATTGCTTTAATTCCAGCATCATCGCTGTCAAAAATAGTAACAACTGATTCATATTCTTCTTTGAGTTCAAAGATCACATCAGGATGTAATAAACTATTTTCACTGTCTGGTGCTATAACATCAATGTTTAAGCCCATACTTTTAATTGCCATGCAATCTTTTAGTGAAGAAGCAATCACAATAATTGGTTTCTTCTCTAATTGATCATAACCTTGAATATAATCACAAATTTTAATAAACTTGCGTTCTCTATTCATTGGCTGATAGATCTTGTAGAGGATACCTTCACGCGTAAAATAACCATAAATATGTTTACTTACAACTGTGAATTCATCTTCTACTTCATTGTCATTCAATACTTTCTGCATTACATATCTATCTAGAGGAACTACATTGTAATTATTTAGAATTTTACTTGATATGTTATATGCAGACCAAAACTTGGCATCATTCTCATTCCAACCTCTTGTTTGCCACTTATCAACTTTCCATTTGGAGTGTTGTGTAATACTTGTTTCACATATTCTACCTGTCTTCAAATAATCCACATAATCTTTAACAACTCTGTGAGAAGCATCAGTAAAATTTAAATTCCAAACATGCATCATCAAATCTATAGCACCACCCCCTTTTCCTGTAGAAAAGCATTTGTACTTATATACCTTATGCTCTGCATTGTAATATATGTACATTGATGGAGTCTTGTCATTTAGATTAAAAAGACTATTGATTCTAACGCTTTGACCAGTTAATTTTTGTGGTAAACCAAGATAGTTTTCAAATATCCAAGCAGATGGTATTGTATTAATATCTGTTATGTAGTGTTTGGATGAAAACATAGTTTGCAAAAGTATAAAAAAAAGGGGAGAACCTGAATCCTCCCCCTTAATTTATTGTTATGAACAAAGAATTACAAGTTCAAACCTTCAGGAACATTACTTACTGCAGGCATTTCTGGGAATGCAGATGTGTTTGTTACAGTTGCATTAGCAAAAGCATTATTGCCACTAGTTCCTGATACAGCAAACATATCATTTGCAGATTGTCCACCAAATTCACTTACAGGAGTAGCAACTTCTTCAGTTTTTACAATGATGTGTTTAGCAGCATCAAACTGAATAAAGTTTACCATGTTACCTTCAGCATCTTCCAATACAGAATAAGGGAAGTCTTTACCTTCTTGTTTAGGGAAGAATAAACGGTAGTTAGCTTTGTCATAACCTTCAGTGAAATACTCTTGACCACCAATGGTAAAACTAGCAAAAGGACCATTCTTTACAATAAAGCTACGTACAGCATCAACATATTCTTCAATTGTTGCAGCAGAAATACCGTCACCAGCATTCATTGCATTGAAAACATTAAGTTGTTTAGCCAAGTTGTTGATCCAACGGAAGATTTGCTCATCACGTTTGATTTCTGTGCCATTGTAAGTGTAGTCACTGAAAGGATAACGTCCATTACGTACATTACCAATCTGTCCCTTGTAGTTTCCTAAAGCAGGATTCATTTTGTCAATAGGTAGCCCAACAAAATCAGGACGCTCTGGACCTTCAAGTGTTACAACTACAAAATACGCATCTTTTTTGTAAGGTGGCATGTCAAGTTTGATGTCTACAATACGACATACGTGTGTTCCTGGAGTAAGGATTTTTGGTGCATTTGCACCTGCATTTGGGTTAAAATTACTAGATTTAAACATATTTATTTGATTTTAATTGTTTACTGGTTATTAATTAGTCAATGAATACTTTGTCCCATGATGTTGTCACAGAACCATCTTCGTTTACTTGAGAGACAACAATCTCTGCATTTCTTAAATGCTCAGGTCGTGCACCACAAGCTATCTCATCAGTAGTTTTGAAACTCAAAATATTCTGATTTCCTTTGCGATACAAGTATCCAATAGCATCTGAGTTAGAAGTTGTGATACGTTTCAACTTACCTGTTAAGTCAAGATCCAAAGCATTAAACTCTGCACCATTCTTTTCAAGAAGTGTATCTTTAATGTGTCCTACAAGAATTACATGTGGAGCAAGTGTCTTGATGTAGTCAACAATTTTCTCAAATGCTTGACGTAACCAAGGATAACCAGCACCATTTGCCATATTCAAAATAGAACCATATTCTGCTTTACCTTTAGTAAACCAAGATTTACCCATTGCACTTTTAGAATAAAGTTCTTCTGCGTATGGAATACACATTTCTTCCAATGCTGTAATTGTGTCTACAGCAATGTACTTGTAGGGTTTTCCTGCATCTGTAATTGCTTTACCAATCTTAGCAATATCAGCAACGCTGTTTGCTTTAACTTTCAAAGCATCTACATAGTCAGTACCACTCTCCAAGTCAATAATTAAACAATTATCAAGTTGAGCTAACAAAGTTGTTTTTCCAACTTTGGGCTTACTGAAGATAATCATGTTCTTTGGACTTTTTGTTGTTGCCTTCACAATTTTTGTAGGAAGGACAAACTCAGTTGATTCTGCCATTTTTTTACTTGTTTTTAGAAATTAATTGATTTAACCATTTTTTGTTAGACATAGGCACATTTTGTATCATACAATACAAATCTCGTATTGTCAATGATGTATAGTGATTGTCTTCCTTTTCTGTAAAAGCCTCGTCAAAAGACTGTTCATTAAATGGATCTTCTAAGTTGTCAAACAATGTGTTGTTAGCAGAATTAAACATTCCAGGAGCAGCTTCTTTCTTGTGAAGTGTTGGAATAATAGCTGTAATATCACTCTTGTTTACAATTTCAAGATCACTCAACCTAACAGCAAATGTAGATGTAGGTAGTTTGTCAGATGGAACTTCTACATACTTCTCAGGTTCACTTTTCCAATGAGGATTGTGAGGAAGTTTGTACAAAGTTCTATGATTAGGGGTAAAATAATACTGATCCCAGTCAAATAGTTCAGTGTAATAGTCATTGCCACTATTAAGTTCACTTGGAAAAAATCTAACACATGCTTCGCGTGTGCCATCATTACTAAATTCTTTGCCCATATAGCAAAGTTTAGCTCCAAAAGTAGGATTGTCAATTGTCAAATCCTTAAATAGTGGTTGCCAGAAAGGCTTGTACTCAGCAGTGATCTCAGAGATGTGCTTTTTAGGTTTGTCTGTTGCGTTACTCATTTGCGTTTGCGTTTTAATTATTAAGATGTTTTCTTTGGTTTCATTCTAGGTGCTGGAACTTCTTCTAATCCCATTATTTTATAATTGGCGTAATACCATTGCACACTTACATCACCAAAGCGGTTCTTCAAAACATGAAGAGCTAGGTAATTTTCCATAGATGGTTCAATGATATACTGATTAGGACCATACAAACTAATGTTATATTTTGCAGGTCTATTCATTGCTATCATCACATCTGCACATTGTAACAAAGAGTCACTACCAAATACATCAGCTTCTGTAGGATAGTTAGATAACTTTCCAGGAATCTGACGTTCAGCATTGTCAATGTCACGATTTAATTGTGTCAATACAATAAAAATAACAGGATACCTATTCTTTATCATTGTCATCATAGTAGCCAACTTCTCTAAAGTTTGTTGCTTGTTTGTTTCAGAAGCACCTTGCTTTATTAGAAGAGTATGGTCTAATGTAACAATAAATGGTTTTTTGGTTTCATGATAAAACTTCTCAATAATCTCTTGCATTTGTGCAACATTAGTAGCAGTATCTACCACATACTCTTGTCTATCTGTTTGCTTACTTGCATACTCTGCAAGTTTTTTGAAATCAGATTCTGATAATGCTGGCAATCCATCATCTTGTGCAGACTGAATGTATCTAACATTTAGATTAGAGGCATTTGATAATTCTCTAATTGCCATGTTTCTACCTAGCATCTCAAATTGAAAATGTAAAACAGAGAAATCTTGTTCTGGATTTAGTCTTTGTAAATCTCTTGTAATAGAAGATGCAAAAAGTGTTTTACCAACACCAGGTCTAGCACCTACCACATAAAGTGATTGCCATTCTAATCCATTAAGACCAATTTTATTGAAACCACTCCATTGAGTTTTGAGTGATGTAGCACGTCCTGATTTGCGTTGTTCTAGATAGTTAACGCCTTCTGCCATAAGATCACCATAACGCTTCCATATTTTACTATGGGGTGGATGATTGGCTGGTTTTGTAGCTGGACTGCTATAAGGGACAGGCGGTGAGGTTGTTTTAGGTGCATCACCAGCATCTTGACTAACCACAGATCTTTCTGCAGATAATCCTGACTTTGAGTTAAACATGTACGTTGCGTTATGCGTTTACGATTGGTCTACAAATATACAAAAACATTCTTAATTTGCAAATCACCAAGTGATATTTTTACCACCTTTTTTAGTAATTTCCTCATTAATTTTGTTGAATATATCATTACAATCCCACTCTTGTTGTTTTTGATATGCAGCTGATGCAGGATGTGAAGCATACAGTTTAACATGTTTGTCAGAAATTAGTTCTTCATATTCCTGTGCTTTCTTACCTAAGAAAACAAAAATGACTGATTTATCCATAGAGTTTATCATGTCAAGTACATAGTTAGTAAAGGGTTCCCATATACTAAAATGTTTGCCAATCTTGCCAATTTCTGTTGTAAGAGAAGTATTTAACATAAGAATACCTTGATTAGCCCATGGGGTTAAATCTGCAGATAAATCTTTTGCTTGCACTTTGTCTTGATAAACAGTCTTTGCAATTGCATTGTGGATGTAACGTAAAGATGCTTCTTTCTTCATTGTGTTGCCACAAGAAAAGGAAATGCCATCAGCTACATTTAATTGTGGATAGGGATCTTGCCCTATAAATACCACTTTTAAGTCATCAGCAGGACATTCTTGAAAAGATCTAAATACTTGCTTTAATGGAGGTGTAAAACGTTTATCATTTTCTACCTGATCTTTTAAAGCTAAGATGACCTTTTCAAAATCTTCAGATAGCAAAAATCCTTTTAGGATGTTATGCCAACCTGATGATTTCAATGATTCTGCCAGCTTAAAACTGATATCTTTTGGATCAATAACAATTTTTTCTGCCATTTTTTTGAAACTTTGAATTATTTGTTTATTTTTGTTGAAATTAAACTACACGACATGTCTGAAGTAAATCAAACTAATGAAAGTGCAGAAAACCTACCGTCAATGGTTGAGGTTATTATGCCAAGTGCAATTGTTGAAGTTAAGATGAGTACAGGATACTATCAAAAAATTCAATCAATTGTAGGTTTCTTTGTAAAAGGTAAGACTCCTGAACAAATGCAGGATGCTCACAACCAAATCAAAGAACAAAACATTACAGAAGAATGGGTTAGCCATTATGAGACAATCCTAATTCTATGTAGAGAATTTGAAACTAAAGCAAAAGAACAAGGATTTGTTCAAAGTGTTACTTTAGAAGAAGCCCAAAAACTTATTGGAGAAACTGAAGATTAATATAAATTGCAACCAAACATGTGACCTACTTCAATACAGGTCTCAATGGCTGCAGATAATTCTTCTTTAGAACAATCACCAAAACTTTTTAATTGTTTATCAGATGAGCTGGTTCCTGTAATAATATACAGACCAGCTTTTTCTTTTATCACAAGTTTGATTTCATCAAATGTGTGACCAGTAAAGGCTGCAAGTTCTCTAATTAATGCATGGACTTTTGCAAGTTGTCCAGCGGTTTTGTCAACATTGTTTGTCATGGACAAATAAACTTCTACATCAGTGCCTTCTTTCAAAGACATTGCAAAAAGTTTCAACTTGCCTGCATCTGATTCAGACGCAGGAACAAGCTGTCCATCTTTCTTGATGAATTTAACTATTGTATTATGCATAATTAACAAAAAGGATCTGTGTAAACTATTTTATCAGAATCTAAATCTCTTAGTGCATCCTGTACCCAATCTTCATCTACAGTATTTCCATACATAAGTATATGAACAATTGCTTTATCATCAGGATTCAAACGTAATAAACGCCCTATCCTTTGACTAGCTTTTCTTTCATTAGAATATGCATGAAGTATAATACCATATTTTAGATTAGGTATGTTAATACCCTCATTTAACTGTTGAACACATGTAAGTTCATCTATCTTACCTTCTTTAAATGCAATCAACGCATCTTCACTCATAGAATTTTTACTGTGATAACTATGCACAGATATTCTATCAGCTTGATCAGTTGTATTACAGAAGACAAGACATTTGTCATCCATCATATTTAATAGTTGTCTTGCGTATTTTTCTTTGGATCTAAATTGCATTAGAGCCTGCATTCTCATGATTCTAAAAATCTTTGTTTGTGCTGGATTTACTGCAGAAGCTAATCTTCCACACCAGTAATCATAGTTCTGAGCTTCAGAAGTCATAAAGAATCCACCTTTTTTGGTTTCAACTCTGTGAGTCTTAGCAGTTGATAATGGAATCCTATGCACTAAGATTTTATAATCATTAAGAATTTTGTCATCTACAGCGTCATCTGTAATGTAAGTGTAAACAATGGGACAGTATCTGTTAACCATCTCACCTTTCTCAGAGTTCTTGTAACGTGGTGGAGTACCACTTAAACCAAGAATCTTACCTGTATATGTAGCCAAATAGTAATCATGAGTAAATAACAAACTATGACACTCATCTAAATAGATAACATCATAATCTCTTGATCTTTTACTCAATGATATATACGTTGTGAAGTCAATGTGATCCAACAAGTATTCTAATCCAAACTTTTTAGCATCATCTTTCCAGCTTTCAAAGATTGAAACTTTTGGAGCTACTACCAGAAATCTGGTTTTTAAATTTGGAAACTCTCTTTCCATATGGCGTAAACCAATTAAGGTTTTACCTACACCCATGGAAATACCAAGACCACATCTGTAATGGGAGGCAGATGCAGTCAAGGCTTCCTGTTGAATCAACTCTCTTTTGGTTAATTCAAGTGAGTCGCTCATTATTTATTTGGTTTTACTCTAGGAGTTTGTCTTGGTTTTCTAGGAGCTTCTTGTGTTTTTGGTTTTTCAACCTGAACAGGTTTTTCTTCTTTAACTTTTGCAAGTTCTACAGGCTGTTCTTGATTTTGCATTGTCTTACCCTTTTCTTGAGTTTGTACAATTCTATCTTTGTCTACCCAGTAGATACCTAATAGTTTTTCATTCAACCAACGTTTAAGTGCATTTGGTTTATTTGGAGACCAAAGCATTAAACCTTTTTCATTTTGTGCATCTTCTTTTGTGTTAGCACCAATGATGTAATAACCAATGAATTTTTTCATTTTCTCTTTTTTTAAAATCTAGATTGTGATAAATTGAGTTCTTTAGCTTGCGCTGGGTGCTCTTCAACCCATTGATGACATGTTAGACATAAAGGAATCCATGTAGTACTATCAAGATAGTATCTTCCACGTCCTTTTGTATGATGTATTGTAAGATTTTCACCCATGGAATTGAGACATCCAGGTAGTTTTGCAAAACATGTGGAGTTTTCAGGTTTAGACAAGAATTCCTTTCTCATCTTGCTGTAAAGTAAATCCAAAGGTTTCTTTTTGTCAGAAGGTAGTTTTGAAATTGCTGTTCTTTTTGGATGTTTAACTGGAGCTTGTTTACCCCAACAGTCCTTACAGAACTTTTCACCTTCATGATTCTTCCAGATTACTTTGTCTTCACCACAAGCTGAGCATGTTTTTAATTTAGGTTGCAGCATACTTATTGTATAAGATTACTGTTCTAAGTTGTCGTAGTCTATGTACTCATCATCATAAAGTTTTTCTTCAGGAAGTACATCTGTTAAATCTTCTATGTATTCTTCTTCTTCTATGATTGAATCTTCATCTATGATTTCTTCTCTTTCTGAAGCGTTTCCATATTTCAAAACGCTTAAAGCAAAAGGATCATTAACTTCTTCACCATAATTAAAAGCCACATACATACTTAATTCATCATCTGTCATTCTCAAATATTGCTCTAATGAGATTTCTATACATTTACCATTTGGCAATTGATATAGCATTTGAATGTCAGTGTTTAATAACTGCCACTAAAATACAATTTTTCTCAGAACATTGAATATGTAAAGATAACTATTTAAAATTAAAATAGTACTATATTGCTATGATTTTTTACAATAATGCTGAATTAGCATAGGAATCAACAAATTCTTGAAATGTAAAAATCAACTTATTATGTTTGTCATCCATTGAATGGATTGTAATACTTTGTTGTATTGTATTTACACTAACAAGAATATTTACATCATGATAAAGTTGTGTTCCTATTCCAAAACCTTTATCTTCCAACCAACACTCTAATGGTAGCATTCTGCAGAAAATCATTTTAGATAGATAATCAGGGTCATCCCATCTTTTACCTTCTTTTAATGCGTCATATACATCACTAACCAGTGTATTAGCAGTTTCATGTGTATACAGATATACACTTCCATAGGGTCCAATTATTACAACTTGACCACTGTTTTTATTTATCTGCATAAATAAAAGTTTTACTGTAGAAATTTAACTCCAAATTCAAACCACAAGAAATGTATAAACAGTTTGTGTTTAAATTCAGCACTAATGTATTGCTTTTCATGAATGATAGCAATACCAAACTTTCTTGAGTTAAATTCTAAAAATAGTTTAAAAGTCATTTTAATTACCTGTTGAGCCATGACCTCCATCAGCTCTTTCAGTTTCTGATAACTCATCAACTTCTTCAAAGTCAATGTGAGGATAAGGCATGATGATCAATTGTGCAATCTTATCACCTACGTTATATTTTACATCTGCGTAAAAACGTGAGTTAAAAGTTGCTTGAATCTCTCCACGATAACCTGAATCAATAACACCAACTGAATTGCTGAGGTATTGTTCATACTTACGTATTGAGCTGCGCGGGAATACAAGTCCTACATATCCTTCTGGAATTTCTACAGCAATACCAGTTCCATATACAACTTGTTCTTTGTCAAAACTAATAATGTTTGTTGCTACTAAATCTAGACCAGCATCTCCTGGTTTAGCATATTTAGGAATAACAGCATCTTTGTGTAAACGTTTGATTTTAACTTTCATTGTTATTTTGTTTGGTCTTCAATTTTGGTTTCTATAATAAATTTAGGTTGTGCATAATACACTTGTGGTTTCCAACCAACATGCCTCATAAAATTAGAAGCTTTTACTAGAATGTTTGCAGCGCCCATAGGATTATGAGAATGTACCCAAATAATAAAGGGAGATACTTCTTCTCTATCAAGTACATATTCAATAAGCCAATTAAGACAATCAACGCCAGTCTTTTCTTTATAACTTTCATAAGATATGGTTTTAATACCGCGTGCTTGCTTATCATAATAATCAGCCATATGCTCATAAGCAAGGTCATGGTCAAAAGAGATGAGATCAGGAATACCATTGTTTTTAATATGTGTAACAAATTCATCATAGTTTCTTACAACTGACCATGGATGATATCCTTCTTCTGTTTCTGTTGGCGTTCTGATATCATCAAGATATAGAGCTGTTTTCTTCATTGTCTTTAATATTTTTAAAGTCTTCTAATTCTTCACCACGTTCTATAATGAAATTTTCAATACCATCATTATGAAATCCATCAGCTACAAGTAGTCCTTGTATTGCTTGAAAGATATCTTCTAATGGAGAATCCCATGGAAGTTCCGCTGTCAATGTTTTACCATAGTGTTTGACTGTAATAATCATTGGAGAAGGTGTATTGAAACTCATGTTGTTCAGTTTTAATTGCAATAATACAAAAAATTAATTAGTTCACAAAACAGAGTCTAAGGTCACAAATTGCAACCTTAAACCCATGTTTTTGTGATTTTTTCACAATTTCCTAGTCAAAAACGTAAGAAATTGTATTGTTAAATGGATTAAACTCCACTTGATTTGTCTTGTAATAAGTACCAGGCTTCAACATTATTGTTCCATGTTCTTCATGTGTAATCAAAGACTGTTCTTTTACAGTCATTTTGATTGTCTGATTTCCCATATCAACATATTCTACAGGCACTTTACTGTTTAGAGCATGTGTATTTGCTCCTTCTCCTGTGGCTAATACCACACGTTTTGCTGATTTTGTTTCCATGTTATAATTTTGATTCAGGTACTGGTTGTTTTTCTTTATACTCTTTACAATCTTCTGTCATCCATACAGGATCAAAATCATAAGGAAAATCCCACCATCCATTTTTTACAGCATGTTCTGTACCTTTAGGATGAGTATCTTTTCTTTTCTTATAATATGACCAATATAATGAACAGTGGACATGTGCAGAGTTCACGAATGAATTACTTCTTGAGTGAATGCAGTCGTGACAGTTTGTTTTTGCCATTATGATTGTACTCTTAATAGTTTTAAATAAGTTGCTTTATCTAAGTGATATGGTCTTACTTCTTTAGACTTAGGTCCTGCTTCAGCAATAATGATATCACCTTGGCGATACAATGCTTCAGGTTCTCCAATGTTAAGTTGGAATGTCCAAGCAATTGCTTCAATTGCATCTTTCATTTCACCTATGTTTCTGGGAACATAGATCCAATACTCACGTGCAGTGGTTGTACACCAGCAACGTACAGCATAGATATCTGCATTAGCTCTACGCCATTCAGACTTTTCTTCTGGAAACAATTTATCACCCTTGATTTTATACAATTCATACTTATCATGAATGATTTTTACATCCATGCTGTTGTCTTTATCATTCCATACAGCATTATTAAATACAATTGTTTCTTCAGCAACAAGTTCAGGATTAAGTTCTTGGAACATTTTCTCTATACCAATTGCTTTAAAGAATAGTCTACGCATTTCTAGATTTTCTTGAGCAAATGCATCTTGTGCGGAAGCAACTTTAACGTCTTTCCATACAGAAGCACAATGATTACCAAAATCTTTCATTGAATCATACCTGATTACATTTGTCAAAAAGTTATTGAAATCTTTGTACATTGTTTTCCAAAGAATCAATGCATTTTCATAAGAGACACCTGGCTGGTTCTCTACTGTGTACTTTAGTTCTTGATAGTTCATAATTATTCAGTTTCATCGTTTAACAATTCTTCAAGATTGATTTCTACATACTTTTCAGATGTATAACGTTTTGAATAAGTTATGTCTTCTAAAATATGAACAAGATCATCTCCATCTTCTGTAAAGTCACTTCTAAATATTGCATACTCTTCCCAGAATCCATCAATTTCATCTTCATCTTCTACGTCACCTTTTGCAGCTTCATAGATTTCTTCAGATAACATTTCTTCTAATCGTTTAGCAACACCATCTGAATCTGGGTGATCAAAACCATTTCTAATTCCAAAAGTTACATTTACACTACAATTTTCATCTTGGGTATTGATATGAATATCATCAAAATGAATGTGTTTTGGAATCCTGATTTCTATTTTAGTTTTTACATTTGTAGAATCAGTTTCTGTGTAATAGTCAGTACCTTGAAACATTTTGGTATCAGGGTCAAAGGGTGCTTCACCAGATGCAGAGAATTCACCAGCCCATGAACCATAATCAAGTTGGTCATACATCATGTCAACCAATCTTTCTGCTTCAGGATCATTGCTGTCTTCTTCATCAACTTCAATATGAACCCATCCAGAATCTCCTCCACCATCCCACTTTAGGACAATTTCAGAACCTTCTTTATGTTTTTTCATGCACCAATCAAGAATTTGCTTGATTGAAATTTCTTTTTCTTCACTCATGGTAATTGTGCTTTTTCTTGTTTAACAAAATCTGATTTGTCTTTTGACATTTCTTTTAACATTTTTCTTCCATCACCTGGTTTAAACATCCAACCTACAGTTTCCATGTTATCCAAGTAATCTTTAATTGTTGGAATCCAACCAAGGTCTTCCATACAATGCTGTTCACCAATTGCTCTTACAGGAACCATACGTCCATCAGAGTTAGTGATATATGTGCCAAATTGTTGTTCACACCAGAAGATTCCTTCTGAGTGATGACGCAATGCCCTATGACGCATGTCAGGGTAATGCATTTTAGTTTCATCAAACCAGTTGTGAATGGGCAAGTAGTCATCTACATGCCCACCCCATTTTTTCTGGCTTGAAATACTATGATGTAAAGGATGACTCATTACTTTCAAGATTTAAAGTTTCTACTGCAAATTCAATAGCTGCTGAAATGCACATTGTTGTAGCACGCCACAAATTATATTTGTGAGAACCTGTAACAAATCCAAATTCAGTTCTACCATCACCTGGGATAACTTTAAAAGTTTTACGCAAGACATCCATCTCTAAATAAACAGCAGTATGTTTTACTTCACCTTTTTCATCTTCATAAGGATGAGCAAATCTATACTTCTGCTCTACAAGAGTTTGTTGTACTGGAGAATCTATTTTTTCTAGAAACTCATCAATTGGTAAATTATTCATGCTCATCTTCTTGAGTTATTATATCAAAATGATCACCTATTTTTCTAAGAGTATTGGCAAGGTGTTTAGCCAAATTTTTAACTGCTTCAGGATCAAGTGAATTTAACCATTCATCTTGTTTAGATTCTGGGCAATCTTCAAAGCATGTTGGTTCACGCTTTTCTTCATTGTCAAACTTGTGGAATATATAAACTCCACTAAGATTTCTGCGATTTAGAGTTTTTTCCATTAGTTAATTAGTTCAAAAAAGTTTTCATTAATATAATCATCAACAGAATCTACATCACGTGGTTGTCTGTCTAACCAAATGATTTCTTCTAAATGATAAGATTGATTGTCATTGTCATGAGTTACTACTACAGTAAATTCATAAACTTCTTCTTGGTATTCATCTTCCCACTGAGAACAGTCACAAGTGTACTTACCAGAATAATGTTTTGTTTCGCTGAATGGTTTTTTTTCTATTTTTAAATCTTTCATAAGTTAAAATTCTACAGTTACAGATTTCAAGATTCCATCACTGCCATACTTTGCGTATACAGGATAATAGCCATCACCAAATGCTGTTGCAAAAGCAACTCCTACACCAGGATGTCCTAGTTCATAGTTTAATTGACCATGACCATTTTCTGATAAAGTAGCATGAGCACAAGCATTATAGCTGAATGAATGTCTGACGCTACCATGAGTGTCAAGTGGTTTCCATTCTCCAGTCTCGTTGAGTTCATTCATTGTTTTACCATACTTAGGTATTTCAATTGCATAGTGTGGAAAGTCTACTCTATATTGTAATCTTTCTTTTGTTGTCACATGTTCATAGATTCTAATGTCTTCAAAGTCTTCACTTTTCCATTGAGAATCAATGTAGCAGGGATCACACAATAAAAGTTGACCTGAATCAACTCCTACGTGTCCTATTAATACTTTTTTCATAGTTACCTTATTATAAATTGATTTGGTGGAAGTTCATAAGTTCTAAAAACTCTCATTCCTTTGTAAAATAATTTTGCATTACTATCCAAATAAATCATTGTACTACCAAAACTAGTAGTCATTACTTCTTCAGCAATTTCTTTAAAAGTATCAGGATTGCACATAATGATAAATTCTTCAGCAGAATATCCACCTTTGCGATATGCTTCTACAATAGCTTTTTCTAGTAATACATAAGGAGTTGTCAAATCTGAATTATAAGTTTCATAACTTACAGGAACCTTTACTTTTTTTATCACAGGATCTAAATTAGTTGAAGATCTTAAGTGATTATACTGAGATTCCATTTGTTCATGAATGTTCTGATAATAGTCAATATTTCTTTGTACAGATTCCATACCTGCTTCTAAATTAGCAAGTTCTTCAATTATTTGATTATTGTACTCTGATTCTACTTGAGCATGAGCATATGCTCTACTACTATCAGCCATCATTGCAGCATGTTTATATGCTTCAGCTTGCATCATATACATGTATTCACCTTCATCATGTGGTTCCATAATTATGAATTTTTATATGACTCAATCTGTTTTAAAAGTTCATCTATCATATTACCCATTTTTCTTTGAGTTTTATGATTACTTTTAGGATCATACAGTTCACTTAAAACAGCATACTGTGCTTTAAGTTTTGTAAGGATATTGTCAGGTTCAAATCCATGTTTTACAACAAGTTTTGACGCAGTCATTAAATCAAATTGATCACCCATTTCAATTAAGGAATGTATAGTGTCTTGAATTAATCCTGCAACATTTTCTTTTACAGCAATTCCAACCATTGCAAGAGCTGTTGCTACATGTTGGTTACTCAGAGTCTTTAATTGTGATTCCATGGTCTTTTCTATATTGAATTTCTTTTCTGATAAGATCAAGATGCCAATCAGCACCACCATAATCAAGTACAGCTTCAATATGATCATCTGTCATATCGCATATTGCAATCCACGATAAAGGTTGTTTGCCATCTTTGCCTCTACCTCCACGTGTAGCATACTTGCGTACAGTTTCAAAATCATCATCAGCGTAAACTGCATGAATTTTAATCTTTTTCATGTCCTTAGCACCATATCTAAGATAAGCTGTGCCTCCATCAACCATTGCTTGGTTGGGACAAGAACAAGTTTTGTAATCATGCCTATGATAACTGACAATTGTTTCCATACACTCTTGACATGTCACAGAGTTGTATACTATTTGCTTATTTTCCATTTTCTAAAGGGATAAAGTTTTTTTTAAAATATTCTTCAGAAACTATTCCTCTGATTTTTTCATAACAATCAGAGTTTGCAGTAAGTTTATCACCTACTTTTTTAAATGCAATGAAAGTATTATTCTTGATATAGCGTATACCATATTCATGATTACTTTTAAGCATATTGTCAAACATAAGTTCTTGTAGTTTTTTATCTGAATCTGTCATCATAAAAACATTAGCATTAGGCCAGCAAATCCAATACCTGCAAAGAAGTATATAAGATTATTCAGCCATTGAGAATAATTTTCCATAAAAATTGTTAAAATATGTACCTGATTTTATTCCAAGGAATGATTTCATCATGAAGATTTGTAAACTCTTCTATGTATTGTGACTTCAAACCATGCTTATAGCGCAGATTTAGTCCTCCATACTGAGATACTTTATCTTCTTGAATAGAAGGATTCCATAGTAAGTCTTCACCTGTTAAGTTATTCTTTAAGTTATAAAAGTGTTTGTCACGATTATGTGTTAAAAATATAACCTCAGCTTTAACTTGGTCCTTGTACTTTCTATCTACAAGAGCATCTATACCTTCAAAAAGCATTCTATACTGTTCCAACCAATCATCTGTCACAATAACAGGTGAGAAGTTGATATGAACATCATATCCAGCTTCAATAAATTCATTAATAGCTCTAATTCTATCAATGATTTTAGTTGTATTTGGCTCTAACAAATCTGCATACTTCTGAGGCATCAAAGAGAATCTTATACGTATCTTATTTTCTGGATTGTACGTAAGAAGTTCATTGTTTACATACTTTGTTGCAAATGAACCCATAGCAATTTCACTTTGTTTGAAAAAGTCAAAAATATACTGCCATTTGTGATACTTAAGATGCAATGCAAAGTCTTCATTACATGAAATATCATAAGTAACAAACTTCTCATGAGTTTGATTAGGTTTATCTACAGTAGAAAACCAACTATGATTATTTATTTCTGTAAGAATCTCATTAGTATTTTTGGCAATGTCTAAACCTTCAGGTTTGTGACGCTTCATGTAGCAATAAGTACAATTAAATAGACAACCATGCCCAAAACTTGGTGATATAAAGTCTGTACTTCTGCCACTTTCACGTATAAGCATTGATTTTCTAATTACTTGTTCCATCACTAATCTTTTTTAGTAAGTTCAGTTATGTATTTATCCCATCCTAATTTCTTAGCATAAAAAGCATGCTTAACAGTATGACCAACCATAGCTCCAGTTTGTCCATCACCACCTTCAATCATATGATTTATAAGAGGTTCAAGTTCAGGATCAAATGTATTTTTACCACCACCATTAATAATGTCAAACATATCTTGATTATCATCAAAATATTCAACTCCTTTGATTACCATACGTTGGCATTCAAGTTCATAGTCACATGGATTTGTCTCATCTTCTGAAAATCCACTTAAAAAGTCTCCTACAGGATACTTGTACTTTGCTTCTGTTTTCATTGGTTTACATTTTGGTTTAAGTTATGTGGCAATTTTTACCACTTATTGTTTATTAATTTGTAGTCAGGACAGGATTTGAACCTGTAACTTTCGTATAAATAACTTGCGTCTACCATTCCGCCACCTGACTGTGTTGCTTGTCTTTCCAAGCTGTCACGATTTTGCTAGTGTCAGACAATTGTTTTGCCTCTCATTACCTCACTAGTTTTGGAGAGCGCCTACCTGATTACTCGCATCCATTCCTCCTTGCAGGGGAAAATTTCTTTGCTTCATCTCTTCATCAAGAGATTGATCTGGACTATAGATTTTGTTGCAGTTGCCACAAATGTGGAACTCTCCATCATCTGTCCATTTATTGACAAATTCACCTTCTTTTATGTGAGGTGAGCATGTTTCGCAGTTACATGCATTTTGAGTTCCACAATGTGGACAATAAAAAGCTCCTAGCATTACCAACCTGGTTTTAGATGTTTAATAGGTGTGCTTTGTGCAGTATAATTTTTGTAATCCTCCCAATCATTATTGCATTTAAAAACAACAAATGCTTTTTTATAATCATCAGAAAAACTTTTAATTATACCTTTGTCATTACGCTTATTAAAAGTGTAAGTAACTTTTGATCCTTCTGTCATTACAATCATAACTAATCAATTAATTCAATTTTTTCTATTGAGATTGAGTCATGTGCGTTAAATGTAACAGAAACTTTTTTGTTTGCAAGTTCAGGATCAACTTCAACACCTTGTGCTTTGTTTAATTCTTGTATTTGTTCTTGACTGAGGGAATTCATAAAATTAGCTAAAGCATTTAACTGTTGAGCTAATTTGTAATCTTCTTCTGTGAGAAGATTTTCACCACACTTAGGACAAGGTTTGTTTAGATACTCTGAATATCTTTCAACAGTGGCAGTTTTGTCTATGTAATCACATGATTTATTATCACATTTTACACCTCCAGATGATACTACCACATTAGGCTGTTTTTCCATATGATTTAATTTTAAAAAGCAAAAGAGTTAAAATTACGATACAAAGGACGTGCTTTGAAAGTCATTTCACAATTGTAAATAACATTTTCTTCTATATAAGAAGACTTGTCATGTGTAAGGATAATTCTTTTTGTTGTTTTCTTTAAAGATTCTTTTTCAGTATCAAATTTAGATGAAGATATTCTGTCAGTGTGACTAATATCAAAACCAACTAAACATTTAAATACATTTTCATCAAGTTCTTCAACAACTTCATCAACATAATTTAAATACACACCACGTGCATAATGATCTGTAACACCCATGACATCTCCAGTTGAAATATCAGCATAACCTTGTAAACCACTCACACGGAATGAAGTATCATGGTCAATAATATTTTCAAAAAATGAAGCTGGTGAATAATCAAGAATTGAATCATATTCAAACAAGTGTACTTTTCCTGTATTAGGATCAGTTAACTTAAATGTTACGTCATAACTTGGTTTATCATTGTCAGCATTAAAGAATGCTTTAAAAGAACTAGGGCCAACTCTATGAACATTTACTTCATTAATAACAGACATAAGAATATCTATTGTTAAAAATCTAAAGAACATAACCCAATCAATAATTTCTTGTTTAAATTCTGGATAAACAAGTTTGTCATTGATAATTTCTTTTACAGTTTCAATACTCAATGAACCATAGTTTTTAATGTAACGTATGCGTCCAGGGCGATCAATAAAAAACTCAGAAATGTTTGTATCATTTGAAGTAAAAATCATCAAATGCTTTGCTGAGGTTATTGTACCATCAACAAATGAAAGTAAAGGTGCTACTCTAGCAGTGTCTTTATGATCAATAATTTTTTCAAATTCATCAAACATAAAACACAACGACTGTGTAACATCATTAAAATAGTTTAAAGCATCAATGTTACTTGAATTGACTATGATAACTGGTAATTCAGAATCATTTGCAATAACTTTTGCAGTAACAGTTTTACCACAACCTTTCAATCCATTTAACAGAATACCCATATTTTTCTCAGCTAATTGAAAACTTTGATGAGTATATTTAATAAATGCATCTTCTAGACCATATATTTTATGGCCAAAGTTAAAGTTGTCAGAAACCTTTTGTAGGTAAGGACCCATCAATGACATTTTTAACTCCCAAACACCTTTGGGAATATGATCATAGGTATCACTACCTGATATTTTGCTAATGTTACTTGAGCTACCAGCCCATAATAATTTTTCCATTTTTTATTTATTAGTTTTTGTAGGAATTTTAATGTTTAATTCTTCAAATGTTCTTGGAGTGTAATCAACGTTTTCACAAGAAACACAAAAGTATTTAGGTTCATTTATAATATTTTCATGTACATGCCCGTGTATGTTTCCATAAACTCTTTCAAGTTCAACTGGATGTACAGGACAGTGTGTTAGCCAAAAACCTTTATACTTAATCATTCCTGAAACGCTATGAACATGCTTCAACAGTTCTGCAACATCTTGGTGTCTATCATGGTTACCCAGAACCACATGCTTCACGCCATTAAGACGTGAAAGCAAGTGATAAGGGCTTTTTTTTTCCATGGATAAATCTCCAAGTATGTATGTTACATCACGTTTTGAAACAGTATTATTCCATTTTTTAATGATGTGTTCATCATGTTCTTCTGGAGATAAAAATCCTCTTTTAATAGCCATGTTTGCATGACCAAAATGAAGATCTGCAATAAAACGTATTGTACTCATAACTTATAAACTTATTTTTTCTTTGATTAGCTTGTCTACTTTCTTAGACATATAGTTAACAAGATCTTTTGGAAGATTCTTGATATCTGTCATCTGAATAAAGTAATCAAACATTTCTTTAGAAGGAACGTGTTCTTCAATTGCAATCTGAATTACTTGGAAACCAAGTGATTGAGCACGCGTAACTTTCTTACGTGTATCATCAATTGCACTGCGTCCTCCATACCCAGAAGCACTTGGAGCACCATCTGATAACACAATGAGTAAACCTTGATTTTCTGTCTGATTACGCATTCGTTTTGCAGTAGCAAGAATTGCATCACCATCTCTATTGTTAGCATGTGCTTCAACAGTACCAAGAGAAAAAGAATCAGTAATGTTTCCTTTCTCACGATAGATAGTCATATCTACAGAATTTCTACCATTTGTATCAGCAGTATGACCATAGATAAACAATTCTACATCAGGCATTTTCTTAAATACTTCATTGATAAAAATTGCAGCTTCTCTTGCTTTTTGAATTTTAGTACCACCCATTGATCCAGATTCATCTATAAGAACACCAACACAAACTTTGCTAGTGGTTACTTGACCAAATCTTTCATAAATAGTAGGAACTTGTTGAGCAGCTTCAGCAATTTTATTTGTATCCAAGCGTCCTGAACGCATAGATTTCATGCTAAACTCATAGTTTTTACTCTTACGAGCAAACAACTTTTGTAACACAGCAGCTTTTGTTGTGTCAATCTTTGTTAGAGCATCTCTATACTTTTCTTTAGAACGTGTGTTTACCTCAGCTTTTTTCCAATATACATTTCCTTCTGAGGTTTCACCTTCATCATCCCAGTTAAAATCTGATTTTGGTGTAGTAGGAGATGTTTCTGACATGTCATCAACAAAATCTTCAAATTCACCAGAAAAATCTTCATCACCAGATGGACCTTCTTCAGGATTAATCAATGAAGACATTAGTTCTTTGGCAAAATCATTCAATTCAGATTTACTCATTTCAGGCGTTGCCTTACTTGGAGAACCTTTACCAGAATCATCACCTTCACTAGATTCATCTTCACCTTCACCACCACCTCCAGGAGGTTCCTCTTCTTTTTCAGTGTATTTGTAAACTATATTGGATAAACTAGTAGCCATACTTGCACAACTATCAAAGTCGTTTGGTATACCACCATGCTTTTTAAGAAGGCGTTCCATTAACTTCAATGGTTCAGCAAAGTCTTCCATGTCTTCTTCTGTGATGTTAGCTGGATAGCGTAACATTTTTACAACAAGATCAAGTAAACGTTTTTGCTTTGGTGCTTCTATGCCGGGACCTTCATAGTTTTCAAATCTATGTTCTTTATACTTCTGAACAAATTTCAGATAACCTGGAAGACGGTCAGCAAGTTTTTTATCAATACGTTCTGTGTTTAATACACTTGTAATCAAATCTTTAACACTAACACCTTTTGTGGTGTCACGCATCAACATGGTTTTGTGATATTCATGTGTTGTTTGCATTGTTGCAAGAGCAGCATTTTGAATAGCAGCACCATAAAAAGCATCTAATAACTTTTCATCTTTGTCAAGATACTTACCATCTTCATTTCTGAGCATACTTAATGGTACTTGAACAGCACCATCTGAATGACCTCTTTTAGATGTTTGTATATCATTACTGTATCTAAATGTTTTAGGCACACCAATAACTCTAAACATAGAGCCAATCATCTTAGAAGCTTCCTTCAGTGAGTTGTCATTTCTGATAAAGTATGAAGAGTATGAACTCCTATCTTTATCCCAGTTGAAGAAACGTTTAGATTCATCATTGAATGTGTACGCATCTTCAGCTCTGCGGTTGAACCAGTCTTTTACTAATTTGCTCATGTAATTTTATTTAAAAAAGGAGGGAATATTTCATCCCTCCTTGTAATTAGTTATGCTTAAAAAGCAGAAACAATAGAAAGCACCTTACTACGTTCAGACACACCAATACCATCTTCAAATAATGGCATAATGGTAGCAAGCAACGCTTTATCTACATCAAAACCATCTGCAATAAGACTTGCAGCTTGAAGAGTATGGCGAACTGATACAGGAGTAGAAAGTTCTTGCTCTTTATATTGCTTACGTATCTCATTAGACACGCGTACAATTGCAGTAGCAAACTTCTCATCAATTCCTGTACGTAATTTAAGTACATTCACTTCATCCTTTTCTGTAGGATAACCAAGTTCTATTGGAAAGAAACGGTCAAGCAATGCACGGTCAATTGAGTGAGTACCTGAATACTCAGAACCAAGGTTAGCAGTTGCAAAGAACACAGTGTTCTCATTTACTGCAATCTTGCGATCACAATCTTCACATGCAATATCTACAGGCAAATAACGTCTTTTATCCAAACAAGGGAACAAGATATTATTTGCAGCAAGAGGTGAACGGTTTAACTCATCCAATAACATGATACCACCAGCTTGAATATTATGCACAAAAGGTGCAAACTCAAATGCTGAATGACCCTCTTTGTTCAAACGGTGAACGCCAAGCAATGCTGATTGAGCATCTTGAACAGTACCCATATCTTGAATGTACATTTGTTTTTCCATTGCCATTGCAAGGTGAGATACAATTTCTGTTTTACCAGAACCTGTAGGCCCTACAAGCAAAGTATTTTCTCCTCTCAATACGTTTCTCACAAGCAAGAACCACATATCTGGATCAATATGGAATCCACAGTCATCAACAGATGGTACAGGATAGTTTGCTGCAATAGTGCGTTTAAGATTTGTTCCAGAAGGAATTTCACCTCCAACAGTTGGTTTTGGAGCAATCATAGTATCCCAGTCATATTCATAACCATAAGATGCAAATTGTTCCGCCATTGCTTTTGCTTTTTCAATGCCATATAACTCACTGTCAATCATATAATTAACAGTAAAATCAGCCATTTCTTGCAAACGCATTTTATCTATGTGTGCTAATGGAAAAACAGTGCTATCATAAAACATAGCAACAACATTCTCTTTGCGAATGTGTAAATGGTCATCTTCAGGAAAATCATATCCATCAGTAATGAAGATTGTTCCTAAAGGAAATTTAGCAAACTCTGCAATTGGAGATGTAATTTTCATGTCATCAATATGACGTGTCAAAGTTTTCTCAAAAGCTTGTTTAGGGAGAGTTTTTACTTGGTAGCTTGTTCCGCTGATTGCTGATTGTAATAAAATCATTTTCTTAAAGTGTTAATTGAGTTAGTAAATTTCAAAACCATTACAGTTTTCTAAGAAGGTTGCAAATTCTTCTACGTTGTCAACATTTGTTACGTGTGATGGATCATATTTGATACCATCAAGTTCAGGTTGTTCAAAGAATATACCTGGATATTTTTCATTAAGTTTTGCAATAAGTTCTTCATCTTTTAAAGAAGGACCATTGTCATTACTTTCATGCCACCAACCTGTGTTCAAATAGACAAGTTTATTGTCTTTCATTCTCATGTCAGCAGCAAATTCTTTAAAGCATTTAGCCAATTGTTCACAAAGACCTTTGTCTTTTACTCCACCACCACCATTTTCACCTAATTGTTTTAGGGTTTCATCTGGTATGTGAAGTTCATAAGCTTCATTGAATACTGAAATCAGCATTTGTAATGGACGCCAATGCCACCAATTGTTTCTAAAGTAGAAACCTGGATTAGATTGTTCCCATTCTTCACGCATTCTCCAATAAGCTTGGATTTGTTCTTCAGATAATTCTTCATAGTTATCTGGTAATTCTGGTGCAGTTTCAGTCAATTTTGGACTGATACCATAGATGTCTACTCCCATGATTATAAAGTATTGATTTTATTGAGTAAAATTGAGTAAAGGTATTCACTGGTGACACTTGATGGTATTCACCAGTGAATAGTAAGTAAAGAGAAGAATATAAAGAGAAAGCGAAGAATTTTCATGGGTGTCACCCATGACACTCATCTCTCTTTAAAATCCTCCTTTAAAGTCATTAATGTTAAAACCATCAGAGTCTGAGCTATCATCTTCATCATCTGACATTCCAAGTTCATCTTTAACTCTACTTTTTAATTCTTCAAGTTTTGCAATATCTCCATTTTTCATGGCTTCACGAGCTTCTTCCTCAAACTTTCTAATTTTGTCAACAATATGACTTGGCATTTGATTTATTGCACGAGATGCATTTTCAACAGTTTCAAACTTTTCATGAATAGACTCGCGAGCTTCTTCAAGTTTTCTAATTGCAAGGTCTAACATTCCAAGTGTTTGGAAAGGAGTACCTTTTACTTTAACAGCACTTCCAACAGGAACGCCATTGTCATCAGCTTCAATGCATATTAACACATGATCATTAAAGGTTAACTCTTTGTTTTCAATTTCTTGAAGTTGCGATAAAAATGATTTTTTTGACATGATTTTTGAATTTAAGATTTTTTACTTTTATCCATCAAGTTGTAGGTGATGGTTTTCCTTTGAGATGGGTCATACAACCTTTGTATAACACCTGTTTGAATTAATTCTTTAAGAAGTCTTTGTACAGTAGATTTACTTTTACCAGACATCTTACATAAAGTTGAAATTGCAGGATAACAGTAGTCTTTGTTACCACATAAAGAACAAACAATAGCATAGAGTCCTTTAGCTTCTAAAGAAATTAATTCAGAATAGGACACGATGTTGTTTACTCTACCGTAGTTCATTAGCTAACTGTTTAAAAGTGTCATCACAACTTTCTAACAGTTCTACAATAGGTCCTAGTTTTGCAACAACGGATTTAGCAAGAATATAATATTCTGTTGCTTTAAACTTTGCAATATGCTCATCAGAGACTTGCATGATTGCTACGCCATCACCCATTGGAGTTTTAACTGTTTTTGTGACTTGATTCTTGTTTAGATTTTCATCAAGTTTGTCTACATACTTTTTAAAACGATAGTAAACCAACATGATTTCAGAATTAGAGAGTCCACCATATTTGATGGACTCATCTGTTTGAGTTGTTTTAGCCATTAGAAGGATACATTTTGAGGAGTGATGTTAAAAAAGTTTTTAGGAAGAAGTTTACGTTTAATAAACTCATCAACAACTTCTTTAGTTGATATGCCTAAACTTCTCAGTGTCACACTTTTAGGTAATTCTAAAAACCAATCATGATCTTTTGAACCTAAGTTAAATGTTGGAAAAATAGCATTCATCAGCTTTGTTTCAGCATAATAATACTTTTTAGCCTTCATAATGTGTAAAGCTCTTTTAGCTTTTTTGTAATCTTCAACAATCTTGCTGATTGTAGAAGGAGATAAGGTTGCCATCTGTTCTGGCGTATACTCTTTCAATCCATACATCAGACGTCTGAACATTTGGCGTTGAACCATGTTCAAATGAATCTTTTCTAAATCTGTGCTAGTTTGCGCAATGTGCTTTGGCTTGTAGTCTGATTTTGATTGAAATTTGTGAGTGTAACGCTCAAGTTGTGGGTTACCGTTTTTGTCATAGGTCAATAAACCTTGGGCTGTGGCTGTAATTTGATTCTTCATTTCTTGTCAATTTTAGAGTAAATAATGGATACCATCACTGCATAGTGATATGATTGTCATAAAAAAGGACCTGTATTTCTACAAGTCCTTAAAATTAAATTCTGATGATAGGTTTGTCTACATCCACAAACTGTGAAATGAGCTGAACCAACAAGATAGGCATGATTGCAAATGGAGACAAAAAGAAGAATAGAATGTCAGCAACGCTCAACATTCTTGCTTGTATTAATGTCATAATTGTAAAAAATGCACCACCTAAGTAGGAGATGATAATGTAAAGTTCTATTCCTAACATTGTTCTTTTGGTTTGTGTTGTACAGATTCTTGTACAGATTCTTGTACAACTGGTTGTTGATTCATTTGTTGTTCTTCAAGGTATCTTTGATACCAATAAGCATCATCAAGATGCTCATTTTCAATTGCTTCTTGCTCTCGCTTAAGCATGAAAACTTCTTTCATTCTTCCCATGTGTATTTAATTTATTTAGTTTAATACATTTGTGTTCTGGGGTACAGGTGTTGACCAAGAAGTATTCGTTTTCAGTGTCAAACAAGTAGTGAGGATGTGCAAATGACATAGCATCTTTCATTTCAAAGAAACTTTGTCTTTTACAATTGCGTGTCTGTCTGTTCAAAACAAGGATTTCATATCTTGTTTGAGGTGGAGTATCAATTTCCTTAATAGATTTGATAAATTCAGATACACCTTCTTTAAAAGTTCTTAGAGAGTTCTCTAACTTTTGCGACATAATTTGGAGCTTCTGCATAATTTTCTTTTAAGTATTGAAAATAACCTTCTTCAGTTTTTACACTGGTCAAGAAGGCACATTGAAACAAAGCATAGTCAACAACGCTTTCACGCCAATGACCATACACAGCATGACCTAAGTCACTGCCAAGATTTGTAGTAGCACGGACGCGTGCTTCTTTCATTCCAAAAAGATTATGGTTTGCTGAGAATATTTTAGACTTAAAATTACCTGTTTCAAGTATAGCTTGAGCATATACAATGTGTGGAAACTTAATGTTAAGTTGTAAAAGATACTCTTTAAACTTTTCTTTTGTGAATTTGTCGTTCTCTTGAATGACAATCATACGTTCTTCAGGACTAACAATAGCATGCTTATAATCATAATAGCCTTTGTAATGTCCTATGATGTAAGAAGTTAATGATGCAAATACAATTGCAACAATAACAAAGAGACTTGTTTTGAGGAAGACGCCCTCAAACTTCAGTGTTGTTTTGTTAAATTTGTAAATCATTTTCTGAGAATTTATATGAAACAATAAAAAAGATATATTTACAGGGACCTTCAAGATAACGGTTTATCTATCCTGTCAGAACCTGATTAGGGTTTGCTTTATTCCCAAGGGAGCTTTTCATTACCTGAAACAAAGTCTTTTTTGTAACCATATTGGCCTCACTCCTTGCTACTAACCAGAGCAAATGTGTGTGAATTTAAAAGAAAGCACTCCACTCTAATAAAATGCTTATACTTACCAATAGGATTACTCCTTCAGCACAAAATATTGTACCTCAGACAGGAGTTGAACCTGTAGCTTGAATATAGAGGATGTAGTTTTCGTACTGGTTCTACAACATGATACTCCATTTAAGTGTTTACCAATTTCACCACTGAGGTTCTTATTTTACTTTTTCTTTCTACGTATAACTTTATACATACTGCGGTTGTTCTGATAATGAGACATCTTTGTATATAGAAGCTCAATAGCATGCCACTTGGTACAAGCATAAACAGATTGTTTGTACACTTGACCATCAGGTAAAGTGACTTGAATAGGAAAAGAACTCATTGCTTCCATACTATTACAGTTTAATAAGTTTCTAAAAAGGATATATCAAGAGTATATTTGTTTTTGTTACGTTCTCTCCATACTGCAAAAGAACTTTCTATATACTCAACTGCTTGTTCACCTGTCCAGTTGTTCACATCTTTAAGATGATCAATAACAAGTTCAAGTTTACCATTTGTAATAGCAAGACCTGTATGTTTAACTGTATGGCAAAAAGGACATAGACCTATGATACCTTTCAAGGTTTGTGTCAATGTCTGGTCATCATATTCCCATATCTCATGAGCTTCAAGTTTATGAAAGTAACCTTGGTTAGTACCAACATCACCACATACTTCACATACATGATTAGCATTGTCATAGCATTTATGACGTATATGGTCCCATTCAGCTTTAGAGACATTTGATCTAACATTACTATACCAAGATGTCGTTGGTACTAGTTCAATAGTAAGTTTTGGGTTTGCCATAAATACTTGATTTGAGGGTTTTTAAAGAAAGCGGATGCTCTTATACTATAGAGAGAGATAACACTAAATGTCTTACTTACTATATAGAAGAAACACCATAAGTACATACATTATATATTACTATACTCACAACAGTAAGTAAGAAACATAGTAGTACAGCAAGTTGATATTTTTCTGTCTTCATAACTATTATAGCTATTTATTATACACTAGAACTTGTTTTTGAGAGGATTTTTTTTGACTAATATATGTGGGAGAGTAGGTCTGTCACCCACTCTCACGCACACAAATTATTATTAATCAATGAGTTAACAAAGAAGTTTTAATACTACTTGTAAGTTTGTCATTCAACACCTAAGTTTTCTTGTGGTTAATCAGAAAAAACTGCAGCAAGTACAGGGAATAATTCCCCATACTTACCACAATTTAAATCAATTAACCTAACATTGCGTTGCTTGTAGATTGTACTTTACTCTCTACCACAGCAACTACGTTGTCATGTGCTACCTTAACGTCTGTATCAGAACCTGCAGCATCATAACTTGTGAAGCGTAAAATTCTTTCACCACCATAAGTTAACTCAATGCCATCTGCACCTGCGCGTTTTACGTAAGGAGCAATTGCATCTTCATAAGCCAACTCTTTGTTGAAGAACTTATCAGCCATATCTTGAGGCACTTCAGACTCAAGATATTCTTTTACTACAATTGCACCTGGCAATTGAAGACTTTTGTGAGCGGCAACAAACTTGGTTAACAAGTCCATCTTTGCGCGCAATAGAGTAGAGCGTTTGCTCTCTCTTACCCAACCACCATCAACGGTGATTGCAGTTTGTTGAAGCTGAACATAACCAAATTCAGC
>Ga0222712_10000853_pt1 | contig 38992 bp, 44 predicted proteins | sample C33_657DmetaG_FD_165043 | JGI IMG/M metagenome (GOLD analysis project Ga0222712, IMG submission 165043) | Estuarine water microbial communities from San Francisco Bay, California, United States - C33_657D | ecosystem: Environmental > Aquatic > Marine > Unclassified | place: USA: California... | reverse complement strand
TGTTTATTTGGTCCAGGTCATTTGGTAGAACGAGTGCCATATGATCCACATATATACTTTAGTGGTGAAGAATGCTCATACGCACTACGCTTATGGACACACGGCTATAATATATTCCATCCTTGTAATATGCCAGTGTATCATCAGTATGTTGGTAAGTATAGAAACAAGGCTTGGTCAGATAAAATGATAGAACCACACGCACAAACTAAATGGCACGAATACAGCAATGCTGGTAAAAACCGTAGTTGGCGAGTGACAACTGGTAAAGAACTTGGTGTTTATGGATTAGGCACGAAAAGAACATTAAAGCAGTATATAGATTTTTGTGGATTAGATTACATCAACCAAAAATATACAGATAAAAAAGTAGCAGAATTAAATTACAAGGACCCAATATGAAATACACACGAGGAAATGTCAGCACAGACAGAGAGTTTGTGCGTCCAACTATACCAGCCATTGTTGCTTGGTTTGACGATATAAAGTTAGAAGCAGAACGCAGTGGTTATAAGGCACATTTAACTGGCAGAAGTTTAACAGACATCAATAATACTATGGATGTTGATGTTGTATTTACAGGCAAGTTTAACATAGATACTATTGAGAATTTATTGATCTCAAGTGTAGTCGCAGGCTTTAGACATAAATTAGTTATAGATGCTCGTTGGCAAGACAATATTGAAACAGCAGAATTTAAGGATGGTAAGATAACAATATTGCCTACCGAGTTTGTGTTCTTAAACTATCACGAACACGACAACGGACAGGGACGCAGAGTTATCAACGACTATAGATTAAATCCTGCTTTTAAGGTCATCAACGACAACTTGGTTAGTAGCACATACCAAAAGGTCAGTAAAAAACTTAAACCGCATTTAGAACAATATATAATGAGGCACGGCAAACTTGCCTATTTACCTTTAGGAGCAACAGAATGAAACTACCAGTGACACCACACCCAGGTCAAACGCCTGCGGCAAATATTACAAACAGAGATGATTACAAGTTAGACTTGTCATTACGCAAGTTTAGTGAAGAACAATATGTATTGAAGATTAAAAAGTTTGTGCCAGAATTAGGCTGGCGTGAATTCTTTTTTATGGTAAGTCCAGAAGAACTGGATAGAATACGCACAGCATTAGATTTAGGAGAAGCATATGGGAAAAGGAAGTAATCGCAGACGCGAAGATGTAAAGAAAATTAGAGACAATTGGGACGCAATATTTGGGAAAAAAGATCCCAAGGAAGAAAAAACGAATAACCAACAGCCTAAAGAAAACGCTAAATAATACAATAAACTAAAGGTAATTACCCAATATGTTAGACATAAAAAACACCGTTCTTGAAGACATCAATAAGAACAGAAAGCAAAACGCCAACTTTGTGCGTTTGAAGAACTTATTAGATGTCAAGATGGCGGCATACTTACGTTATTTGGCTACTAAAAATGCTGTAAATAGAAGTGCCGACTATCACTATCTATGCTTGGCTGTGACTAATTCTACAGCACCAGTAAATGGCATTGACTATATTCACCCAACCGTAAAACCAGTTGTAGATTATGCTACAGCAGTTATCGCTAAAGGTTTAATGCCTGGTGGTGAAATAAACTTTGAGTTTGTAGCCGACGGAGAAGATGACGAAATAGCCGCAAGACAAGCCACTGATATGGTCAGCAAAGTTGTCAATCAAATGAATGATCCGCACTTTATTTTAGAGCGTTGGATTATGGATGCTAACTTACACAAAAACGGTATGATGATGATCAAGCCTGTTAGAGAGCAGATTGTTAGATATGTTGAAACACAGGGAACTAATGACCAATTACGAGCATTTGAGCAACAAGCCGCTGAAAGTGGTTTGACAGCATTACGCCAAAGCAAACGCCAAGTCAGTATTGATATGGAAAAGGCTATGGCAGAAATCCAACAAAATCTTGGACCTGAACGAGCACAAATGGGTAAAGACCATTTAGAAAGTGCCTTGGCTGGTTTTGCCGAAGGCGAAGATTTGATGGTAGAAGAAGATTTACAAAACATCAACATTGATGCTGAGAAATCAGTATTAGATGATGCTGTGGCAAGAAACACAATATACAAAGCCAAGTATAAACTAACTGGTTATAGTATCAACATCAAGTTTCACCCAATCGCACAACACTATTGGTTATGTGACCCAACGGTGCCCGAGATTAAAGATCAACCATTCTGCGGGTATTATGACCCAATGACCATACAGGAAGCAATGGAGTTATATCCTGATATTGATTTAGAATTATTCCGCACTCACGCTGAATACAACCAAAGTGGTGCTTACCAAGCAGGTAGCGTATTAAACAACTTGGCTATTCACGCACGTGATAGTGTGCCTGTTATGGGCTTGCCAGTTAGCAGTAGTTCCGCACAAGACCAAGACAGCCGTATTGTTAGTATTGTCACTGCTTGGAACAGATTTGACATTGACGGTGATGGTGAGTTAGAACTTATTGAGATTATATACTCAGGTAGTTATATTATCAGTGCCAGAGAAGTTGAGTTTATTCCTGTGGCTAATATGTGTCCTCGTCCATTGCCAGGAAACTTCTATGGTATGAGTGTAGCAGAATCAGTTGTTCCAGCACAAGAATATAATACATCAGCAGCCAGAGCAGAGATTCAGTTAGGCTTACTAACTGCTACTCCACGATTAGGTGTTAAACCTGATAGACTTGACTTTGAAATGCTACAAGATGGCGAATCAGCAATCTTTATTTTAGATTCAAAGTTTGATCCAACTAAAGATGTCTATCAAATCCCACCACCAAGTGGTAATCTTCAGTTCTTGGAAACTGCTATGGAACGTATTGCCAAAGATACAATGGCATTAGTTGGTATGACACAGCCTACAGATGTGTTCAACCCAGAAGTTATGGCACCAGGTAATAGTGGTATTAAACTACAGATGGCACTTACACCTAACCAGATTATTCAGGACAACATTGTCCGTAATAGTGCTGAAGGTTTGAAAGAAGCATTATGGTTGGTTTGGAGAACACTAATACAATATGGCGATGACTATGGTGTTAAAAAGTTAGCATCAACATTCCACCCTGACAAGAAACCAGAATTCCTTGACTATCAGGCTTGGGACGATATGAACTTCTGCGAACGCAAACAGATTCACACTGAACTTGCTTTAGGTATGATGAGTGAAGAAAACGCATTAGGCAGATTACAGATTATTCAAAAATGTCAGGCAGATTTATATGCTACAACACAGCAAATGGTCAGCAGTGGCACTCTAACTCCAGAAGTGTATAAAAAGGTCAAGAAGCCTTTTGCTGACACTCTTTATGTTTTAGGTGTTAAAGACTGCGATACTTATTTGCCAAGTGACGAAGAAGTCCAAGCAATGATTAAAGCAGGTGCTGAAGCAATGAAGAACAAAGAACCAAGCCCAGAAGATAAGAAACGCTTGTCAAGTGCGGCATTGGATGATATGAAGACACAACAGATCAAAGCCGAGATGGAAGGCACTGACGCTGAATCGCAGTTAGATTTAATGGCATTGGCACAAGGAACTCCAAAAGTATATAGTTAAACAACATAAATAATATTATGATAAACGATACCACGGTGGAGTTTTATAACTCCAAATTGAATTTAGATTTGACAAGTTTTAAGAACCTTACTCCAGCCCAAAAAGACAGGATAAGGCATTATGGGACACAGGCTGAAAACTTATTGACAAATAAGGATTTGGCTATGTTCATACACCATTTTAAGTTTGAAGTGACAGACCAGTTAGCAGATATGCGTGGTCACACTCCAGCAGATGATACTCAACGAGTTGCGTTATGTAATCAACTTGTAGGTATTGATAGTTTTGTAAGTAGCCTCAAAAGGGCTGCCTACTTAAAAAACCGTATCGTAAGCACTAATGAAGTGCCCGATACTGAATAAAGGAAATAGAAATGACAGATACGATTAGTCCTAACACCGATACAGGTGCGGTCACTCAATCACAAGCAGTTCCGAGTTTAGACTCAATAGCCGCTAAAATGACCGCGATGCGTGAAAGCACATTGCGTAATCAAATTGGTGCTACTAAACCAACTGCGACAGGAACAGATGGAGAGGCAGAGCAGCCATCAAGCCCTGTGGCAACAGACAGCAGTGATGCTGTGCCAGAAGTTGATGATATCTTTGCTCCAGAAGAAGCCAGCGACGATCAAGAAGCAGTAGCCCCTGAAGAGGTAAGCACTGATAGTAATGATTCTTCAGCAGACGAACTTATTGATTTTATCGAATTCGCAGAAACTAACCCGAACGCCAAGTTCAAGTTTATGAAGAACGGTAAAGAAGTAGTTATAGATGCCAAGAAAGCCGCAGCCATTTTAGGACAAGGTTCAGCAATACACGAAGAAGCAAGGCAGTTAAAGATAGAACGAGCAGAGTTTGACGAGTATCTTAAAGATACACAAGCCAGACAAGAAGGTTTAACTTTAGCAATGGAATTTACCGTTCAGCCAAAATTACAGCAGGCGTATGATGAGATTTTGAAAACACAAAATTATAATCTTACATTCCAGCAACAAATGGCAAGAACAAATGATCCTGCGGCTATCGCAAGGATACAAGCGAGTATGGCACAGAATGAACGCTGGATACAGCAACAACAACAGGTTATCGCACAGATTAAACCTGCGGTTGATCAGTTCAGACAAGTGCGTAGTCAGCAAGTAGCCGAACGATTAGATGCGGCACGAAAAGGATTTACAGACAAAGAGTTGAAAAACGAATATGTCTATAATGAAGTTCGTGATAAGGTTAGCAAACTTTGGAAGAATGCTAAAGACGAGATCATTCCAGGTGTTCCTAATATAGACCTAATCAGCAGTGACGAAGCCCTTTTGAGTTTAGTCCGTGATGGTCTTCGCTACAGAGATAAACCAACGACAAAATCCGCAGGTTCTTCTATGGCAGCACTAACCAGTCGCAAGGGTGCCACAACAGGCAAAAACTCTGGTGATGACATAGGCAAACTTCGTGAGCAAGCCAATAAAGGCGACAAGAAAGCCGCTGATAACCTTTTAGTTGCTCAACTCAGTAGAATTAGAGCATCAAGAGGTGGAAGATAAAAACCATTATTAAAGGAAAATAAAATGGCAGAAATTACAACAAGTCAAATTGGCAATGGCACAACACTACCTTATAGTGCTGACATCGTTGTCAAGGATTTAGACCTCGATGTGTCTAATCGTGTCAAGGACGACACACCAGTATTAAATATGGCTATGTCCAAAAAGCGTAAAGTAAATTCTACTTTGCCACTATGGACTGATGACATCTATCGTGCTCCACAAGTTCAAGCACAAGTTGAAGGTGCTACGGTATCTACAAGTCAAGCAGAGAGCAATCAACGCTATAACTTGGGCAACTACACACAGATTTTCAGCACCGTTATTGCGGCTTCTGGAACTGCTCGTGCTGTTCTACAAAGTGGTGGCGATCCTCAACAATATCAAGAGGTAAAACAACTTATTGAATTGATGTTCGACGTTGAACAACAATTAGTTCGTGCTGACCAAATCGGAACAAAATACGCTGGTCAAAGCGGAACAGCAAGTGGTTTGCCAAGTGGTCAAACAGGTCGTCGTATGGGTTCATTGAACTCTTTCGCTGGCACAATGTCATTCAACACTACAAGCGGCACAGCAAGTGGTTTGGATACAAACATCAACAACGAAGATACTGACAGCGTAGTTCAGGCTACTAACGCACTTCGCGTTTATGCTAACGGTAATGTATTCTACACAGGCACATTTACTAACCAGTATTTCAGCCCTGCGTTATACAAGCAGTTGGTCACGGTTGCTGAACAGCGTTATAACGCTAAAATCCGCACCGTAGTTGCTCCAACAAGCCTACGCACATCAATCAGCGATAACATCACGCAAAGCCGTGGTATCAATCGTGTTGATTCTGCCCGTGGCGATACAATCCAAACTTATGAGGGTGACTTTAATTACACTTATGAGATTATGGATAGTTGGATTATGGACCAAATCAACCCTAACAGCATCTACTTCTTAAATGAGGATGTGCTACAATGGGGTTCATTGCGTGATCTTGGACCAAATAATGAAGTCTTCTCGAACGCTGATGCGTCATTAGACCAATTTATTATGGAAGGAACTTTGATCGTTCGCAACCCAGCAGGCGTTGGTGTTCTAAACAACATCACAGCAGGCACAACAGCCCAGAGTTCTTTACCTGGTGCTCGTCCTGCCGCTTTGGTCACTCGCACAAACTTCGGTCCTGGCGATGTCACACCTTAAATCTTTATAAGATTATAAGTGACAAGGGCAACTTCGGTTGCCCTTTTGTTTGGCTAAATAATACTATGAACGACTTAAATCAACCTGAATATCTGGATGACAAAGACCCAGAAAAGAATCACGATTATTGGAGACAAGACCACGGTGGTATGATCTCTACGCATAATGGCGTGGCTGATAAATTATTGTCTGGTAATAATGACTTGTATAACTCATTAAAAGGTGATTGGAAAAGAACTGACACAAATAAGAGTGGTAATATCATTGTCACTACTGGCAGAGAAGATGGTAAGTTTTATATCCGCAGAGAACAACAAAACACAGATGAAGTTAAACTCAGAGTAAAGAACTACAGACACGCTGCCGAACTTGGAATACCTGATCCGTTAGCACCTATAGGTGATGATGGCAAACTACAATACAAATGGATGGAATTGCCCACGGTTGTTAGTATCCGCATCAGTGACCAATACTTTGATGGAATACCTTGGAACGCTATCAAAAATGACAGAACACTTAAAGCCCAGTTTTACAAAGTTGTTCAACACGAATACCCAGAATATGTTTGCTACCCAGGAGGTAAATTACCTATTCCCATAGATGTGCCTTATCCTACGAAAAAAGGCGAGAAAAAATACTTTAGAGGACACTAATAATGTTTGTAATCCCAACCGCTGACGACCTTGTCACATTCATCAAAGACTTTACTGGCTCAACTAATGATGCTGAAATAAAGAAATGTATTTTTATGGCAGAGATGTCAATGAGAAACATTGAACTTCCAGCACTTCGCTGTGATCCATATGCTATTGAAAACATTGGTATCGCTGATGCTAATGGTAGAGTGCCTATTCCAGGTGATATGAACAAACCCATCTTGTTCTTTAAGCAAGGAACACAGGTCAATACAACCGCAACTGCCACAGGCACTTCAAGTCAATATACTATTACTTTGACATCAACGCCAGCACAACAAATATCTACAGGTATGGTTGTGTCAGGAACTGGTATTGCTACTAACGCAGTTATCAATAACATCACAGGCGGTGGTGGTAGTGGTAGTGTAGTCACTTTAAGTTTGGCTAATACTGGCACGGTTTCAGGAACTATCTTATTTTCTTCAGGTGCTAATGACAGCAGTCAAACAGGTCCTTGGATTGTCTATGACCGTATCGGTGACAGAGATATTATTACTCAGGGTATGATTGCTCAGTTATATCTACAACCAGTAAATGTGCCTAATGTAATCCGTGGTAAGTTTAGTGAAGTAGCAGACAAGTATCAATTCTTACCTTATGTTGCTCAAGGCGATCTAATCAATATGTATTACTATCGTGCTTGGCAGTTGTTATTCAGTCCAGTGGCAGATGAACTAATCAGTGCTACAGGTTCAGTAAATCCAATAAGCGGTAGTGGTCCTTGGACTATTGCTATTACTGGTATGACAGATACAACAGGATTAAATGTTGGTAGTAAAATAACCGCTACAGCAGGCACAGGTAGTTTAGGCACAGGCTTTACTTCGGCAGTGGTCACCGAACTAACAAGTTCTACCAGTATCAAAGTTTTAGTCACTGGAGGCACAAGCCCACAAGGTGGCACAATAACTAACATCTATCTAACAGGACAAACCGTTCAAACTAATGCTGTTCTACAGACTTGGGCAGAAGGTTATGTTTATGCTACCCTGCGTGAATACTACATCAAACGCCATAATAGCGAAGATGCTCAGGTATATGCTCAAAAGTTTGAGAACGCATACAACATCGTAGAAGATCAAAACAATTTAGGTAAGTGGAGTGGCGGTCATACTAAATTGACCAGTGTATGGCAACCTCGTCAATACAGAAACTTCGCTTACAAATAAGGATAACCAATGGCAGATAATAGTTCATTATACGGATCTACAGCACCAGCAGGAACGGTGTCAAGTAGCAATTATACTACTTTATATAGCGGTGGCAATAACTATGTTCCCAGTGGTGACAATGTTATTATCTCAGGAACACTAACGGTCAATGGCTGTGCTATTTTAACTGATTGTAGCAGTTTCAATTTGTTGCCGTTTAACGCAACCACGGTGAATGCGTTTAGTAGTGCTACTGCTGTAAGCATTGGTGGTGCTACAGGCGTGACTACAATACAAAACCAGTTGGCTACGGGTAATTACTTATTCCCATTAGCCGATGGTGCTAACACACAGGTATTGGCTACTGATGGTAATGGTATATTGTATTGGGCTAACAACAACGATTTTAACACAACTTACACTATTGATGCCGCGACTACAAGTGGCGGTGCTAACTTAAATTTGGTTGGTAGTGATTCAACTACCGATAGTGTAAAGTTTGCTTCAGGCACTAATGTCACGGTGAGTAGAACTGATGCTAATACGATTACTATCAATTCGAGTTATGTGGATACAACTTATACACAAAACGCTTCAGTGACTACTGGTGGTGCTAACTTAAATCTTGTAGGCAGTGATGCTACTACAGATACTATTAAATTCGCTGGCGGAACTAATGTCACGGTTGTTGCCACAGATGCTAATACAATCACTATAAACGCACCAGATACAAATACAACTTATACACAAAACGCCAGTGCTACAACTGGCGGTGCTAACTTAAACTTGGTAGGCAGTGATTCTACAATAGACCCAGTTAAATTTGCCAGTGGCACTGGTATTACGGTGACCAGAACTGATGCTGATACTATTACTATCACTAACACTGATCCAGGATCAGCAGGTGTGACCAGTATTACAGGCACAGCCAATCAGATTATTGCCAGTGCTTCAACTGGTGCTGTGACTTTAAGCACACCACAGGATATTGCTACAACCAGTGGTCCAACATTTGCCAGTGTCACAGCGGGTAATATTAGAGTAGGCGGAACTACTGATAACACAATAGACACTATTACAGGTGATTTATTATTAGATAGTGCCAGTGGATTTGTAGAGATCAACTCTATTGTCAATATTCAGGCAGATTATCTAAACTTAAACAGCGACAATAGTGCCTTTGATAGTGCTATGCGTTTTAATACAGGTGCTCAAATATTATACAACTATGCTAATAGTCGATTCGATATATCCAAAGGTATAAGTGTTGATAGCGGAGTTTTATTTGTAGATGCTACTAACAACAGAGTAGGTATCAATAATACCAGCCCATTATATGAATTACATATAGATCAAGGACTTGACGGTTTAACGCAGTTGGCTATGACTACTGGCGAACGCACAGCATTATTGACAATGAATGATAGTGATGATCTATTGAGTTTAAGTTATGGTCCTACTTTTGCGGATAATAGACTTCAGTTTAGTCCTACAGCACAATGGTTTAATAGTGGTAATCTTGGTGTTGCTACTGCTACACCAGCATATACTTTAGATGTAAATGGCACTGGTAATTTCCAAGGTGTAATAACAGGCGGACTAAAAATAAATGGCAGCACCAATGGTTTTAGTAATTTTATTGCTCCACCAACAGGCAGTGACTTATATTATTCATTACCTGGAACAGCAGGAGCCGCAAACACCGTTCTAACTAATGACGGTGTAGGTAATTTATCTTGGGCATTGCCTGGTGGTGGTGGATCAACTTTTGGTAATATCACTATTGCTGTTGCTACAGATAATACAATATCAACTACAACTGGTGATTTAGTTTTATCCAGTGCCACAGGTATTATGGATGCTTCTACGCTAAATGCCAACTTTGCCGCAGTTGCTTTGGACAACCGAGGGACTTTAGATAGTCAAGGAATAACTACTACAAGTATATCTCCTGTGGCAATCAATACTACGACCAGATTTGGTATGAAGGCTGTTATCAGCGTGGTAGATAATGTCACTACTCAAAGACATATTTTAGAAGCGTTATTGTTTAGACAAGGAACAACTGCTTATATAACAACATACGCAGAAATGTATTCAAATGTGGCATTAGCCACATTCTCGGCAGATGTAAGTGGCGGAGCACTACGCTTGTTGGCTACTCCTGCTTCTACTAATTCTACAACCTTTACGGTTATTAGAACAAGTATTGACTAACATAAGGATTGTGTGAATTATGTCAAACGAAAAATTTAAGGTAAAATTTGGACTCGCAGTAGGCGATACATCAATGACGGTAGATGCCGCCACAGGTAATACGGAAACCGCTGGTATTGGTGTGTTCAAACAAAACACCACAGAACAAGTCACCATAGGTGATGGTAGTGGTAATGGCAGTATTGAGATTGGACAACTAAACAGAGCAACTTCAGGAACTCCTTACATTGACTTTCATAGTAGTGCTACCAACACAGACTATGATGTAAGATTATTAGCCAGTGGTGGAACATCAAGCAGTGGTGCTGGTCAATTGACCATAGATGCTGCCACGGTGGATATCAATGGTAATTTAGTCACTGATGGTGGCACATTTGGTAATATCAGCGTTGGTGTAGTCACAGACAACACTATCGCAAGCACAGATACTAATGGTGATATTATAATTCAACCTAATGGCACTGGTGATGTCAGCGTAGCCGCTGACACTTTATTCATTGGTGATGGCGGATCAAGTGCGGCTATTACAACTAATGGTGCTGGCAACTTATACTTAAACACAAACAACTATACTAATTCTGGACAAATGTATATTGTAGCAGGTGTCAATGGGGCTATTGTAATGGATCCAAACGGCACTGGTTATTTTCAATCAACTAAAAATATATTAGCAGATCAAGGACAAACAACAACCAAAACTATCACTGGTGGCGGTAAGGTTGTGAATAGCACTGGTGATGTTCCAGTTTTTAATACTTCTATAAGTTCTACACAACAGCCAGTGGCTGCTTTTTTTGATAACACTACATCAGGTAGATTGGGTAGGGTTGTTGTCAGAGAATATGGACAAAACAATGGCACTAATGCCACAGCCGCTACCGTTGGTGTTGCCAACTTTATTTTAGAAGCAAGTCGTGGAACTGGCACAAGCCCAACCGCTGTCAATGCCGCCAACGCAACCGTGGGCACTATGGCTGGTGGATATTATGATGGCAGTAGATGGAGTAGTGAAAACGGTGTTGGATTACCAACTGGTTTTATAGCACAAACAACAGAAGCAACCGCATTTGAAACTTCAGTATTTACTGGTAGTATTTCAGGAACTACACTAACGGTCACTGCTGTCTCAAGTGGTAGCATTCACGTTGGTCAATTATTGACTGGCACAGGTGTAGCAGTAGGCACCGTTATTACTGCCTATGGCACTAACACATTTGGCAGCACAGGAACCTATACCGTGGGTTTAAGTCAGACCGTAGCATCAACAACTATCACAGGTGTTGGCACAACAGCAGGCGGTGGTAGATTTGTATTCTTGACTACACCTTCTGGTAATAAATTTTCAGCGACAAGCAGACAAACAACTTTAGTCACTGCTCAAAGCAATACTTCGACTTCTACGGTCAATGGTGTCACGGTTCCTGTCAATAGTCAGTTAAACTGGATTACTGGTAATGTGGAAAGTGCTGATGCTACCTATGTCAATTCAGCAGGCACAATCGTTTATAAAGGTAGAGGTGGTGGCTCATTCCAAATACCAAGTTTAAATTTGAATATGGTTGGTCTGCCGTTTGAAGATACTTGTAGTTTTGCTGGTTATATAGACAATGGTGCTGGATCGGCTGGTAATACGCTGACGGTGACTTCGGTTGCCAGTGGTGTGTTATATGTTGGACAACTAATCAGAGCCGTGGGTTTAAGTAATACAACTCCGTATTTTATCACAGCCTTGGGCACAGGTAGCGGTGGTGTTGGAACTTATACTATTGCTTCTACATTCCAAACAGCAGGCACATTATTAGGCAGTAGCGGCACACCAGTGAATATGGTTGGTAGTCCTGATGATTATGGTATGAAAGGCTGCGGTGCTAATTTAAATGTTCTCTCAGCCAGAAAAAGTGTTGTTCCTGGTCGCAGAGCACCATTGAAAACTAATGATACTATTTTTAGTATAAACACCTCTGGACAAATTGGTGCTTTAGGCACAAACACTTCTAACAATACAGGTAGTTTAAGTTGGTTTGCCGCAGAAAACTTTGGCACTGGACTTGCTGGCAGCACGGTCAATATAAAAACTACAGATATTGGAACGACTACACAGGCTACAAGATTTTTATCTAATGATGTTTCTACAAACTTAAACACAGATACTTTTACTATCAATAAAGGTGGTGGTAGAACAGGCGGGGCTGTATTAAATATGATTTCTACTACTGGTGAAGTTTTATTACAAGCAGGTGATGTCAATATTTTACAAGCAGCCTCAACCTGGCAAACTACTTACGCACCTGGTTTTAAATATAATGGTTTAATGAGTAGTTCAACACAGACTAACACTGGTAGTCAGTTCGAGATGAGCAGTCGCTGGAAGGCTTCGGCTGGAACAACTACATACGCACCACCACAAAGTGGCTGGGGTTTAGGTAAGTTTGGTTTTACTGCTGATACTACTACAACAAATACTAACCAAATACAAAGTGCTGGTATTCAGGTATATGCCACAGAAAACTGGGATAGCACACACTACGGTAGTAGAATGACATTTAACGTCAATCGATCTGGGACTGGTGGCAATATTGAAGTATTAGATTTACGAAGTGATCGTGCTACATTTACTACACCAGTTGGTTTTCCAGTTTATACAGCGGCAGCGGCTAATGCTATAACTGGTTTAGTCGGACAGCAAATCTGTATCAGCAATAGTGGCGGTGGTGGCAACCCAAATGGTATGATGGCATTCTGGGATACAACAAATAATCGCTGGAGTTATATCCACGACAACTCGGCAGTATAATATGGACAACTTCAAAGAAACTACGCTCAAAGGGCACATACACTTATGCGAACTACGCTATAAGGCATTAGAAGGAAGGCTGGATAATGTTGAAGCAAGACTCACCAAGATTGAGGATCAGGTATCTGCTCTTAAAGCACAGACTAACCAAGGGTTCGCTGAAATCAAACTTATGCTGGAGCGTCAAAATACCAGTAAGCAAACTCAACTAATAGCCAGCGTCGGTGCCATTATAGTTGCTATAGTTGGTGCTGTTGTTATCTATATTAAATAAGAGTATGGCAAACAGAGCAATGAGTTGGTGTTATGTAGATGGAACACCCAGAAGAGAATATGTTGATCCAAGAATACCAGTTGCTAAACAACTGGCTTGGACTAAACTTCCTGGTGATACACCATATACGGTGCCTGAACCTGACAACTACAATCGAGCAATAATGACAGATAAACCTGTTGAATGCTTGTTAGTAGAAGATCAGGTCATTTATAAAAACACTAATAAAAATACGTGGGTCACACTGATGTATGTGCCTGATGAACAACTTGCTGAATATGATCTATGGCTAAACAGACAATCAGTTCGAGCATATTGGCAACATACCAGGGCACCTAAAATAAAAAAACAACGCAGTTATGAACTTTGATTAGAGTCAAAGGCATAAGTAATAGTATGGACAAACAAGAAATCAAACATTGGTATGGGGCGTTTTGCCCAGATTGTGAGTTCGACGGAGATCGAATATACTTGGACAAGTATCACTTGTTAGTGTATATGGAACCCAGCGATGGTAAAGTTAAACTTGTCAGCGAACTACATAACGCACAAATGACTTATATTATTGGTGATTATGATTTCGAAACCGTGGAAAAACTAATGGCTATTTGGGGCGAGTTTAGAGAGTTGAATGAAGATATGGAAGGAATGAAATGGACCACATAACATTACTATCACAACTATATTTGGCTTACAAAAACGAAGACGCTGAACTGGCTTTTGCGTTGCGAGATGAGTATCCAGAAATATTTGCTGAAGTTGCTGATTTAGTTGTTCGAGCAGATACACAAGAAAAGTTCCAAGAACTTTTAGAAGATTTACATAAATAATAGTATAGTAGCCCGCCAGTATATACTGGTTATCCTCTAATGTTATATCCCTTTCTACAATAGGCTACTATATTAAACTGAATGCTGCCGCATTTGGTTTGGAAACCCTGAGTATTTGGTCATTCTCAGGGTTTTTTTTGGACAAATATGTGTAGAAATAGTGTATAAAAACAGAATACAGGCATAAATAACTATACATTAAAGGAGATGTATATGAAAAGAAATGAAGATGGAACTTACCAACCAGGTTATATCTATGAACTGCGTTGTAAGATAGAAGATGCTTGGCATCCATTCTATGTTGGTGAAACAATAAGCATATCACAACGCATTGGACAACACAGAGTTAGTGCCAAATACGCTGATGATACAAGCACATTGGTTTATAGGTTCATACACGATTATTTGGACGCAAACAACATTGAATGGGACTTGTTTGAAGTAGATCAATATGGTGCTGACGGACCAGAAGCACTTGAAGATGAACACATTATGAGACTATTAGTTGATAACGTGGCATTGAAAAATACTAAAAAGGGCAATGATCTTTGGATGACAGAGCGTATGGCTGTAGCCGATGATATGCGTATGCGTAAGATCACAAGTTATAAACGCTACAAAGAAGTATTGACCTACGAAGAACATCAACGCAAAGTTGATGAAGCCAATCAACAAAGACTGGAACGCATAGAGTTTGAAATACGAACGCAAACTAAACAAGAGCAGATCAGACAACAAATGATTGAACAGGCTAAAGTATTTGCTGAACAAGCAAGGATTAAACTGGAACAAGAAAATCAGGCACGATTGGCAAGAGCAGAAGCAGAGCGATTGGCTTGGGAAGCAGACGCACCTGCCAGAGAGCAACGACTACGAGCGGAAACAGAACGCTTGGAAAAAGAAGAAGCAGAGCGACAACGTGTAAAAGATGAACGATTGGCTAAAGTTGATGCGAACATAGCAGAGCACGAAGAGCGTATGAAGTTGGTCAAACAACAAGAAAATAAAATGCTTGAAAACGCAAGAGCGAGAATGGCAAAGATATTGGAGAAGAAATGAAAATAACTTTATTTGACAGCGTCGAGAAGGCGTGGATATATAATGCGTATCAACAAGCAGATGATACTTGGGATAATGTAGCAGACTTTTTAACGGTCCATCGTAGTGCCGAAAGTAAAACTGATGTGCCTATGTTTAACTTGGCAGAGTTCAAGGATATTGGTGATCCTACTGCTGAGTTAGGTAGAACTAAAATCTTTAACAACGGTGAATGGACAGGCGATTATATACAACACGAAAATACGGTGCGTAGGTGTAAAGCAAATGTAGTAGCGATACACGGCATTGTATTAGATGTGGATAAAAATCAACGCATTGAAGCGGCTATGGAACTATACAAGGATATTGAGTATGTGATTTATACAACATTTAATCATACTGCTGACAATCACCGTTTTAGAATAATCATTCCGTTTAGTCAGCCGTTGATGCGAGCAGACATAGCACCCCGACAAGCACATATAGTAGAAACATTTAAGCAAGTTGATTTAAGTAGTTTTACAATGTCGCAGAGTTTTTACTTTCACAGCGGCAACAACGATGCTATTGCTTATCACAATCAGGGTGTTATGATTGATCCGTATATGTTTGAAGAACGAGTAATAGAAGAACCTGTGTATAGTGATATTGACAGACCAGTGTATGATAACATTGATCCACTATACAAAGAAGCAGTATTGAAAAGTCTGCGTAGTTGTCAGGGATTGGGCTACAGGGGACACGGTGAAGGCGGCGTGCTGATGTTCATTAGTATATGTCGCAGTATTGGTTTAACTTATGGCGAGTATGATCAACTATGTGATCAGATAGCAGGTAGTGATAGTCAGTTGAAGTCAAGCAGTATTAGACGCACGGCTTGGTTAGGCTGGCAAGGTGATAGGATTACCAGAGAGAAACGAGATAGATTTATACAAGAGTATGGTGGCACACCGATACAAGTAAAGAAAAGCGGTGCTGAAAGATTGGCACAGGAAATATTGACAAGGAGATGAAATGGCAGACAACGTAATAAAGTTGAACATTGAAGAAGACAGCGATGCTATTAAACAAGCCAGAGCATTATTAGAAAGTGAAATAGGTTATCATCAACAAACGATTGATAACGCTGAACAAGCACTGAAAGTATTACAAGACAGAGTGATTGAGATAGAGATTGAACTGGTTAAAGAAACACGCAACGATGTAGTCAAGCAGTTAAAGACTGAACAAAAGGATGCTAAAGCAAATATCAAAAAGCACAAAGCAAACATTGAAACATTTAACGACATACTTACAGAGAAGAAGTTAGACCTGGCAAAGTTAAACTCACTTACTGGCAAAGAACAACGCGACAAGAAAAGCGAAGACAATGTCAGTAAGACATTTGAGATCAACAACATACATTATGTGATCAACGAACAGAAATGGTGGATGGTTGATCCTGATGGTGATAGACGCAGACCCAGAGTTGTTAGTTTAACTGGCAGTGAAATGAAAGACTTGTTGTTTTATGAAACTGAATGGGAGATACAAAACGAACAAGAGATGAAACGCTATGCTAAAGAAAAGAACAGAATGTTCAAACACATTGTCCGAGACTTTAATACAACAACAAGACCTGGCACTTACAATCAGATGATTGACATTAGGAACTTTTGGTTAAAACCGATTTATGATGTTGAACCGCATCCTGCTTTTCGATTGTTGTGTTTGAGTATTGCTGGTGGTGATGAAGACTATGCTGATCAACTTGAACGAATGGTAGCATACAGATACATACACCCAGAAGATGTTATGATACCTAATATTGATAGTTGTGCTACTGGTGGCACAGGCAGAGATACATTCTTTGGTGTGATTAGAAATATATTTACCGAAGAGTGCTGTGCTACTATTAGTGAAGAAACATTTAGTGGAACACACAACGGTGATTTGTTTGGTAAGATGTGGGTCAAGGTCAGTGAGAAAGATAGCCGTAGCATACCTATTGACAAGATCAAAGACCTAACAGGCGACAGAATATACAGACACAGAGCAATGGGTGAGAATGCCACTGATGCTGTCAGATTGTTTAACTTTATGTTTTTTAGAAACGGTTATACAACTACAGCGAAACTTGCGGGAACAGGTCCCAGCGGTGAAGATAGACGATTTGAGCCTATCATTGCCCGTTATAATCTTGCCCGACACATAGCAAAATACACTGAAATGATCAGTGATTTTAAGGATGCTTTTACACTGGAACAAGAAACAGCGGCAACTATGATTATTAAACAATGGCAGAAAGATGCTTATCAATGTGAAGAAAGGATTAGTGAATGGTTGGGTTATATTATAAAGAAACACAATGTAGAACAGATGACTGAACTACTACCCTTACACGGAATATACTACGACGAAATGAAAATAAGACAACAACGAGGAATAGAAGTGTTTATGCCGAAGTTATTAGCATTGATGGATGGCAGTAATGTAATCAATATTAAACTGGCACACAAACTTTACGATATTAGTGAAACTGCTAAAACAACTAAAGACTGGTTTAAGAATGCCGCAGTTCATTGGTTGAATACTAAAGCGAACTGGGACTGCGTGGTAGAAACGGAAAGCGTTTATCCGCATCAGGGTGCTCACGCTGATACACGCAGACGCTTTGCTATTATCCGAGACACAAATACGGTAAAGAAAGATCAAGACAAGTATGTGTTCGATATTACAGACTTTATTGATGCTGACATTGAAATAGATGGTAAAGCAAATGTGGATAACAAGATTACTATTGATACAATCAGGACTGACTTACTATAATACTGAAGTATAACCTGGATCCTGACAAAGTAAGTTATAAAATAACTGAATGTCAGGATAAATAATATTACAAAGGAGATAATAATGAAGAAACAGCAGACAGCAAAAACATTTAAGTTGTTTAGTCAAGAATGGCAGATACGTAGTGGTAATGAACAGGAACTACCTGATCATTTAGGCTTGTGCTTGCCAGATCAACGCAAGATATTGCTACACGAACAACAAGACGATGTGAGCAGAAAACACACACTCTTACACGAACTCTTACACTCAATCGAACAAAAGTTATCGTTGAACATAACCGAAACGCAGGTCGATTTAATGGCGTTAGGTTTATTGGACTTGTTTAGAAACAATCCTGAGTTGTTGGCAATATTTGATGACAGGGACTTAAAACTATGACACAAAAAACTATTGGTGAATGGACTTGGAACACTGAAGTGTTATGGAAAAAGATAGTTCAAACTGGGGATAATGATTGCTGGGCGTGGATTGGTAGCCGCGGACCGCAGACAAACTTGTTTGGAGTTAGAAAATCAGGCAAGCCTCAGATGACACAGGCACGACGCATTTTGTATCGTGATGTTTATAACGAAGACTGCGATGACTTACAGATCAAACACACCTGCGGTGATCCTTATTGTATGAACTGGCATCATTTTGATGTAAGACCTAATCACCGACGGTTTTACAGCGATGGCACACTACGTGGCACAAGAGTAAAACAAGATGAAACTCAGGGCTTACGACAAGCAAAGTTGGTCAAGGTCAGAGAGGAAAAATGGTGGCAGCGATGATGAAGATAACACAAGATATGGACTACGAAGGATTGGATTATCCTGTAAAAAAACTCGTGGCGGACTTAAAAGAGTATCACGAAAATAGCCCGTTTGCTACTGGTATTGATTGGCAATGGCAGACTTATTGGGCAACGATGACTGACGAACAGGCATTGGTATTCATACTCAAACATCCTGAATATGAAAATAGATTTAGAAAGGTAGAACAATGGCAAGACCTGGAGCAGAAGTAAAACACTCAATAGAAGTTGGTGATGGAACAACTTGGGAGATATTGGCAGCAGATAGATACTATGCTATCACTTATCAACAACAACCGATTAGCATTAGAATATCAAGGGGCAGTATGACGGGTAATGGATTTATCTATAAGAAAATGACTTATACAAACTTGGGTAGTGCCAGATTACAATGTCAGCGATTAAATCACCGTTTCAAATGTGCGGACTTTGAAGTGATGATGATCAACTAAAATGGTAAAACTGATAAAAAAAACTATTGACTTTGTCAGGTTTTTATTATACAATAACTGAATAGTAAGGTAAATACTATTGTAGAACATAACAAAGAAAGGGACTACACAATGACTAAACAAATCAACATTACAGCAATCAAAGCATTTGCTATTATAACTGCCGTTCATCAACGCAACTGGGAACCGTGCTCATCATTCAGTTCGATATTTGAAGATTTTGATGAGATCAGACAACAAGCACAGGACAACTTGACTTGGGCTAATGTTTCAGGTCTAATCACTTTTGCTGATATTGCTGAAGCAGTATATGGTATGGACGAACAAGAGTTTAATGAAGCAGTTGAAGAATACAACACAGAGGAGCAAGAATAATGACTTACTATACATACATACTCATAGGTGAAGACACAGGCAACAAAGACTTTATGGCAGGTGCTTGGTTGAACATCACAGATGAACACGTTTTTCTGTCAAAGTTAAAAGGTAGGTTTCAAGGTATGGACTTGGGCATACACTACTTGGTTGTTGAACAACCTGGTAAAATAAAGCGTCAGGGTAATAAACCGCAACGCTGGTTGAATCAAGCATTGAAACAGGTCAATCTGTATAGACCTAAAAAGCACGAAGAAATGACACGCAGTATGTTTGGTTTGATGTTTCCCAGAGAGGAGAGTTTAATATGAACTACGAAACGGTTATAACTTTAGAAGAAAATACGATAGCGAATATCTACATCAATACTCCTGAAGACAGCGAGTTTTTTGGTCGGGGTTTAGACTATGTTGTTGTTGAGCAGTTTGATTACATTGATATTGACGGCGAAGGTTGTCGAGAGTGGATTGAATATATCTTGGATACTTTGAACAAAAAGCATTGGGATGATTGTAGAGTTTATAGTATTATGGATGCTTGTCCTGAACTTGTTAGTGGTAATGCTGTGGTGTATCATTAAAGGACGGTGAAATGAAAAAAGAGATTGAAATAATGAGTTTAGTCAAACATTTGGCTAAACATAAAAAAGTATTGATGACTAAACTGGATAGAGCAACAGACAACAACGATGCCGTTATGATTGAACTAACACAACGATTGATAGATCAACAAACAAAGGCTATTCAAGAATGTATTGATATTATTAAAAATGAAAACGATGGTCAATGGCGTAGTTTAGTGTGTAAAAAGTAAGGTAGAAGTGGTGTGTAATCGGGGTTTTTTTGCTGAAACGCTAACAAGGTTTTGATCTTGATGAAGCAGGTATAAGGATTTTACCCCGATTACACACCGCTAATATACGCAGTATTATACAATAAAATGGTAAAACTGATGTTTTGGTAGTAGTAAAATAACTGAATGTAGAGATAAATAATAATGTTAAAACAAAAAGGAGATAATATGTTTAACACTCAAACCTTGTATTTGGAAATACGCAGAGAAAGAACTGCGGAAAAAGTATGTATCGAACTTGACCGAGCACTTGCGACAATCAAAAAGTATGATGAAAAACAGCAGTTTATGAATATGCTGGGACAAGAAAACTTTTGGAAGAAGAATAGATTAGACTTGTGGTCAGCGTTGAAGCAGGATGCCGTAGATTTAGACACACTCAAACCTGAAGACAAGATGACAAGATTTATGTTGCCTGAAGTTGCGTTTCAAAACACTCCGATTATGTTGCCTACAATCAAAGAACGGTTGAAGACATTCATTGAACTAAAGATTGAAGAAGATAGAAAGGTTGAAACAGAGAACTGGAACTACAACGATTGGAACTGGATCTATCAGGATGGTGAGCGTAGGTTTGTAGAGCGAGCAGTTAGGATCAACATACCTAACATTTACATACGCACTGAAGATATTTCTGCGTTCAATAAAGATTTCAACAAGTTGATGAACAAGTATATGGTCAAGGATCCCTTACGCTTAAAGAACGGTCGGAGACGGTTAAACTTTAGAACCGTGGCAAACCGTTATGTGGAGCGTGTCTATGGTTTCAAGCCTGACAAGAACGATCGCTACTGGTAAAATGTTTTGGACAGATTGCTCAACGGTTCTGCCAACAATAAACAGAACCGTGAGATAAATACTTGTGTATTAGAGGAGATGATATGAAATACAATACAACCAAAATGTTTGAGATTAGTTATTACGATGAGAAGCGTGATGATATGATTCAATGTCATACAGATAGTTTGGCAAGAGCAGTGACAGCATTGATAACCAGAAGTCGCAAACATCCTACCAAAACGATAGAGATTATATTTGATGGTGGTGATTTAATGGGACAATACAAAGATGGTGAATATTTCTGGCAACACCATTTAACTGATCATCAGTGGCAAGGATACATCAACTATCATTTGAGCAAATAAGATTGGAAAGGGACGCTGGCTTACGCTTCTGAGAGCGTGGTCAGCGTGTGACCTATCGTGGCTAAATAATAGATCATATTGGAAAGACACGATGGCACAAATAAAAAACCCTTTAGATGAAGTTCGCATACCGTTTGCGAAAATGACATTTACTCCAGATGTCCCTTCAACTGCGTTGGGACCAAACGAATACAACATTGGATTGAATGTTGAAACTGACGTTAGAGGCATACGCTCAGTAGCAGGTGAAGAAGAGTTCTTTGATAGTTTAGATGGAACACCAACATACATATCATCAGGCTTTAGAGCAGATCCAGCAAGCCCAACTGGAACAAGGTTTTACTTTATCGTGGCAACCACAGAAGGTAAATGGTGGGCAACATACAATGGCACTTGGCAAAATATTACACCTGTTGGTGGAGACTTTACAGGTTATACTCAATCAACCAATATAACTGAAGCGTGGAACGGAACCGTGCCTTTCTTTAATGACACATTCAATCCACCTATGGTCTGGTTGGACGGTGCTGCCACGCTGACTATCTATAGTAATGTCATACCCACAGACATTGGTAATATTACCTTTGTCAATTCTACCACACAACAGATAACCTTTGACAACATATGGACAGCAAACACTGGAGCAACCATAGTTCCTGGAACTGGCAGCAACGGTGCTCCAGTTGGTAAAGGCAAACTAAATGTTGGTCCTGGTTTGGCGTCAGGAAGTATAAAGGTTGGTCAGTATGTTATCGGTAGTGGCGGCAGCGTAGTCACTACTGGAACCAGAGTAGAATCTAACATAGACGCATTAAACTGGATTGTCAGTATCAGTCAAACAACTGCTGGCACTGGCGTGATCAAAGGTGGTCCATACCAATCCGCACCATACGCAACTGGAGACAGGATTGTTATCAGTGATACTACCAATGCTTTTAACGGCACCTTTACCGTGGTTAGTAGCACTATCCATACTATCAACTATTCTGCTGTGCCTCCAAGTAGTTATGCTGGTGGTGGTAGCGTAGCACCATTATACTCGTGGAACTATAACCCAAACTGGAGTGCTGTCAGTGCTGAGTTTATGCGTATGTATTCTACTCCTAACGTTGGTAGTATTTTGGTTGCTGGTAATCTTAAAGCAACCACAGCAGGAACAAACTCTACAGAAACTTATCCAGTCACGGTCCAATGGTCACAGGCATTTGGATTAAACCAAGCACCATTGACCTGGGAACCAACCGTGACCAATGTAGCCAACCAGTTAGAAGTTCCACTCAGAGGTCCTGCTATTGACGCTTTTCCAAGTAATGGTCAGTTCTTTTTATGTTCATACTGGGACACCGTGGTGTTCTCACCATTAAACTATTCTACAACATCAGCACCTATTCTTGGTGTTAGGTTGTATAATCAGGGTAGAGGTTTGCTAACATCTAACTGCTGGGCAAACACAGACAAAGAAGTCTATGGTATTGACGCCAGAGATATCTGGGTGTTTGATGGACAGAACTTTAATCCTATTGGTAATCAGCGTGTTAAAAATTGGTTCTATGATCAACTTGATCCTGCTTACTATGACCGAGTGTTTATGGAAGCCAACAGCCAACGCAACCAGATTGAGATTTACTATCCAGACAGCACGGCAACTAACGGTGTTCCTAACAAGATGATCGCATACAGATATGACCTTGATTGTTGGAACGCACCCAGAGATATTAGCAATGCTACGCAAGCCTGTGAAAGTCCTATCTATACAGAAGACACGCCTGGTGTTTGGACACCTAACCTCAGTAGCAGAACCGTGGTCTATGCTCAGGGCGTCAATGATAGTAAGATTGTCCAAAAAGATATTGGTTATACTCAAGCAGATGGTAGTGCGATTACCAGCAGATTCCGCAGAGACAATATTAAAATGATCAAAGACTATAGTGGAAAACTTATGGTTCATAGGATCTTACCTGAAGCAGTGAATATTGGTGCTATACCATTCTCTGCCAGTGACGAGATTGTGATCACACCCAGCACAGGTAATATCTCAGTAAAAATAGAAGGTGCTCAAAGCGTGGGACAAAGTCCTACAACTCAGGCAAGTCAAACTATGGCGTTAAACACTGACTATCCTTGGATACAGATTGATCAAAACTCTTACAGAGTGAATAGCATTGAGTTAGGTAATACTTCAAGCACAGACATATGGATGTGTTCAGCAACTACTTGGCAATTCACACAAGTCGAGGATGATCGCTGATGGCAAAGTATCCTGTAGAAAGTGGCGACAACGATGGTATTCAAGATGCCATCAACTATGCGTTATCTGGACCTCAAAGTCAAGGACCGTTGTTTGCTGGCTTTCAAGATAGTTATAATAGTTTTTTAACTGGTAATAGCAGACTGCCTTATAGCAACAGCAGTTATGCCAGATTATATGTAGCACCCATAACTTTATCTACCAGTGAATGGCTGGATGATTATACTTGGAAATTCACATTTGCCACAGCACAAGCACAACCTCCGTTTGCTGTAGGTAATAACCCTGATGTTTCAGGTGTCACACCTGGTGATTACGATGGTTATTATAGTGGTGCTGGTGTAGTTGAATGTTCTACTACATATGTTATAGTTAGAACCAGAAACCCTTATCCTCGTCCAGCCACTACGGGCACTGGTGGTAGTATTGTTTATAATGCCGCAGACCCAAACTATGGTGGTCTGCGTATAAGCACTGATGTCAATGCCAAAGTGGTTGTAAATTATGACAGCAGTCAGGTATTGTTAAACTCACAATTCAACAATAAGATTACTTACCAGACTGAAGGCACTACTGGCATAGAATATAGAGTAAGCATAGACAGATATCGTGCGTTTAGAAACAACGATCCTACTAATCCTGATTTCTTTTTTGAGTTTGATAAAGAAGTTGCTTTTGAAACATACTTTTTAACTTTACCAGATACTACTACTGCGGCTACAAGTTTTACCGTCAGTGGTGTTAAACCCACTGCTACATTTCCATTGACCAGTGTAGCACCAGTATTGACTTATCCGTATAGTTATTTTTTTCCTAATCCCACAAGTGCTACTGGCACGGGAGAAGAAGTCAATGTCACTATTACAATTAAAGCAGATGCTAACACAGCCTATGATGCTACTAACACTACCGTTGAGATCAGCGATGGTGGTCAGTATTACCAAATAGGTGACACTATTATTATTGATGGTGCTGCCATAGGCGGTGTCAGTGGTGTAAATGATATGACACTGACCGTAGCATCTACTGGAGGTATAGGCGGTGGTTTAGGTGAGTTAAACTACGAAACATTCTTGAATGGTGTTATAGATAATCCAGGCACTGGATTTTACTGGTATATTTTAGAAGTGACTTATACTGCTATTAGTGGCGGTGGCACCGTATATATTACGCAAAACGATATGGGGTATAGAAGCCTCACAGCCCAAGTGATTAAACAATAAATAATACAATGAACAATAATAAATTACCATCATTAGCAGAGATGTTAGCACAATACGGCAGAGGTGGCGACACTATGCTGGCACACATCAATCCCGAAGAAGCAGCCTTATTAAAACGATTAGGCGGTAGCGGAACTATCAATCCAAAAACAGGCTTGCCTGAATTTATGTTTGCCGACGATAGCGGACGCTTTTATATGGACGCTGATGGCGGTGGTGGTGATTTTGGAGATTGGGGTGGTGGATTTGGTGGTGGCTATGGCGATAGTTTTGGCTATGGCGATGGCGGCAATTATTACTACGATGATGGTGGTGGATTTGGTGGCGGTGACGATCCAATTCAAGACCAACCTATTGATGGTGGAGGTGGAGGTGGCTATGACCCTGGAGGTGGCTATGACCCAGACCCTGGTCCTGGTCCTATAGACCCTGGTCCTATCTACACTGATCCTCCATATACGGAACCAGTTTATACAGACCCGCCTTATACCGAACCTATCTACACTGATCCTCCATATACGGAACCAGTTTATACAGACCCGCCTTATACGGAACCAGTATATACAGAGCCTCCTTATACGGAACCAGTATATACAGAGCCTCCTGCTACAGAACCAGTATATACTGAAGGTCCAGTGTTGCCCACTGACGCACCTACAGAAGAACCTACAGATATCTTTACGGTTGTGCCTACCGAAGCACCCACTGAAGAAATATCGGAAATTATTATTAGTGCTGTTCGTCCAACGGAAGAAATTACAACTGAAATGCCAACATTCAGTTGGAGTAATATCGAGCCTACTGAAGAAATCAGTGAAATCATCATTACTGCTGAAAGACCTACTCAAACTCAAAGTGAAGAGATTTCGGAAATCATTATTACTGCTGAAAGACCTACTCAAACTATACCACCATTTAGTTTTACGGATACATTGTTGCCTATACTTCCAACAGAACCTCCAATCACGGAAACTGAAGAAGTCAGCGAAATTATTATTACAGCGTCACGACCACCACAGACAACACCACCTCCAACTGAAACTTTGACATTTAGTTTTACGGATACTTTGTTGCCAAGTTTGCCACCGATTACTGAAACAGAAGAAATCAGTGAGATTATTATTACTGCCAGCAGACCACCACAGACAACACCACCCCCAACTGAAACGCTGACATTTAGTTTCACGGATACGTTGTTGCCAAGTTTGCCTCCTATTACGGAAACAGAAGAAATCAGTGAAATTATTATTACTGCTTCTCGTCCTCCACCAACAACACCTCCACCAACTGAAACATTTACATTCAGTTTTACGGATACATTGTTGCCTACATTACCACCAGTGACTACAGAGCCTCCTGTGACCACTGAAAGACCTACGGAAACCGAGACAGAAACAGAGACATTTACTTTTACAATGCCTCCAACATTGCCTCCTACTTTCCCACCGACAATGCCGCCTACTTTACCTCCGACATTGCCACCAACATTACCGCCTACGCAACCTCCACAACGTGGTTTAGGATTAAACCCAGGTTATATCAATCCCAGTGATTTTTATAATACCTATGATCCTGCTCAAAGCAAGTATAACTGGAACGCAAAAGGTTATCAGGTTGGTCCTACATTTGATGATGTTGCTTACAATCAGGCAGCAGGTCCAGATACGCCCTGGGGCTTACAGCAACTTGCTCAACCACTAACTGGAGCACAAATAGCAGATTTAATTGCTGGTAAAAATGTTCCTACACGACAAATACAAGCAGCCAACAGAAGACAGGCTTATAACCCTGCCAGTATGGTCACGCCTAATGCTACTAACACTTATCAATTACCTACTATATCTGCCGCAGGAGCAATAGCACCTACAACTCAGCCTGTATCTACCAATCCTACAACGGTAGCACAACAAGCAGAAATAGTTAAACAACTTGGTGCTGATTGGATGACCAGACAGCAAAGAGCAGCCGCTATTGGAGATTGGGATACTTACAACGATATCCAAAGAACGGTAAATTCAATTATCAATCCTGTAATAGACAGGTATTAAAATATGCTAAATAATACAATACAAAGGAACCCAATATGAGTGGCGGAAAATCCAACAATCAAAGTTCAACAGACCCAAGACTAACAGGTGCTCAAGCCAGTCAAGTTGAGGCACAGAACAAATTCTTTACAGATACATTAGCACCAACATATAATAGTGCTGTTAAAGGTGCTACTGATGTTTATAATCAGGCAGCAGGTGGCGTATTAAATGCCGCACAGAATCAGGCAGGTGTAGCCAGACAAGCACAGGGCACATTAGGTGAAACTGGCGAATCAGCATTACGCACTGGTATTAGTGGATTACAAAGTTTATTTAATCCTGATTACGAAGCCAATCAAATTCAAAGTGCGTTGGCACCCGCACAAGCACAATACCAACAAAACATTGCTAATCAACAAGCACAATTTGGTGGTAGTGGTAATTTAGGTAGTGCCAGACAAGCATTGGCAGGCAGACAAGCCGCTGGTGCTAATCAAGCATTGATGGCTAAAACTGCCGCAGATATTCAACGTGATGTTGCTGGACAGCGTATGGCTACGGCTGGACAATTAGCACAATTAGGTCAAGGTGGTATTGGTCAAGCCCTTGGAGCCGCAGGCACAGCAACTCAGGCTGCTATGTCACCACAACAACTATACAATCAATATGCTTCAGTTATATTTGGAACACCAGCAGCCAGTTATAACCTTGGACCTACTGGCAGTTCTACTTCAAGTAGTGGTAGCAACCTTGGCTTTAAGATTTAAGGGGCACTAATGAATTATAATCCTTTAGACGACGAAGAAGAACGCAAACGTAGAGAAGCCATTGCTGCCAGAATGGATGAAGAAGCAATGGGTAATCCCGTTGGTCCTGTAAATCCAAGTTTTATGGATAGAGTAGGCACGGCTGTAGGTAATAGATTTGATCAGGCTATGAACAGAGTGTCACAGGCTGGTGATGCTTTAATGAATCCCTCAGATGCTATCTATAATCGAATGATGAATGAACAAGCCGATGAAGCAGCCAATACTGAAGTTCAAACAACAACTACTAAACAATATGCTGATGGCAGTAAAGAACGCACGGTTAAAACACAAGAACCTGCTGGGCAAGCACAAGGCGGTGCGAGATTGACTACACCTATCGCAGGTATGCCAGAAAATTTATCTGCTCAAGGTGCTATATCACAGGAACAAGCAAATCAGCCTGTTGCTATGGCAGAATTGCCAAAGCCTGGACCACAAGTTCAAGTTGCTGGTCAGACACAAATGCCTCCAAAGGCACAACAACAACAACCACCATTACCTACGGGTGCGGTAAATCCTGCTAATTATAGTTTAGCAACTGGTCAAGGTCAGCCAGGTATGCGTTTGCCACAACAACCGCTATCTCCTACAATGTTATCACAGGCTGGTCCTGCTCCTGGAGCAAGTTTAGCACAAATGGGTGCTAACGCACGACCTACACCTTATACTCCTACTGCCGAGCGTGAAGTAGAGCAACCTCAATCTTTACCTTGGATTCAGGCTGCGAATGATGCTGGTAATGACTTAAATAAAATGTTAGATGTTGCGGCAAAGCACCCAGAAAGCCGTGATATGATTTTGGAAAAGACAAAATTATTATTACAAAATAAAAATAAAGAAGATCAAGCAAATGCTATTATGGTTGCCGCACAAAATGGTGATCTTAAAGCAATGAACCAGATTCAACAAGCAATCAAACCAGAAAAAGGCAAGCCCAAAGAAGAAGTCACCGTAAATGACTATCTTAAAGCAGTATTGTATAAGCGTTTGGGTTTAGATGCGTTAGCACAACAACAACAATTAAAAATATTAGGTAAAGAAACTACATTTGAGCAAGTCACGCTTGGCGGTGCCAACTGGCAAGTAGAAAAAGATAGTAGTGGTAATATTATTCGTGCTAAAGACAACGAAGGCACGATTGCTACAACCGATACCTTAAACAAACTCAGAGCAGGTGCTCAAAAGTTTGGCACACAAGCAACCAGTTTTGCTGGCGGTCTTCACACGGTTCCAAATGCCGCAGGAGATGGACAAGATTTGGTTATGCCAGCGGCAAATAGTATTGATCCTACAAAATCAGGCTTTATCTATATGTCAGGACCTAAAAAGGGACAGGCTTACGATGGTAAGGCTACTCCTGTGCCACAAAGTATTGGCACTGACTTTAGTAAGAATGTCAATAGAGCATTTATTGAGTTCCAGACTAAACCTTCTATTGCGGCTGCTACAAAAGCCTTGGAAACTGCGGCATTGCTCAGTCCTAAAGATTATAACGACACATTGACAGCAATCAGAGGCAGAAGCCCAGAGATTTTCAATCAAATCGTATCTGGACAGGCTGGAACACCTCCAGTTCCATTAAATGCTGGTGCTCAAGGTGCTACTAACGTTCAAGGCGGTGCTCAAGGCAATGCTGGTGCTGTTCCACCACCTAAACCTGCGGCTGCTCCACCTGTTAGTGGTCCTGCCAATCCAAACGCTACTGCTGGTGTAGGTGGCAGTGGATTACTTGGTAGAACTGAAGGTATTAAAGCGGATATTGCTACAAATGCCGCTATTAAACAAGCAGAATTAAAACAACCAGCCGAAGAACGAGGCAAACAACAAGTTAAACAGATTCAACAACAGGGTTTCGCAGATTCTACATATCCATTGGTTAGTCACATCAGTGATCTAATCAAGAAAAGCACTGGCAGCGGTCTTGGAACAGGTATTGATAATTTAACCAGAGTTATTGGCGTCGGCACTAAAGGCAGCCAAGCCATTAAACAATTGGAAACATTTGCGGCACCGTTGGTTAGTATGGTTCCTCGTTTTGAGGGTAGTCAGTCTGATAATGATGTATTATTATACAGACAACAAGCAGGTGATTTTGCTAATTCAAAACTTACTGACAGCGAACGATTGGCAGCATTACAGGGTATGATTGATTTGCTTAAAATATATGATAAAGCAGGTAATAACGATTGGACATTTGGTGGTAAGCCAATTGCTCAACAAGGCGGCAAAGACGGTAAAGGCGGCAAACAAAAAGTTGTAAAATTGGATTAAACAATGGCGTTATATGAATACAAAGGTCAGCAATACGATATAGAAACTGACGATCCTGCGTTAGCCAAAAGTAAGATATTAAAATATCTTGAAACTGGTGAGGGTGAGTCTAAACCTAAATCTGCTCAACAAGCACCTGTAGAAGGTGCTGGCGGTGCCGCATTTGGCGTTTATCGTCCCGCTGGCAGAAGACCTGAAAGTCAAAACCAAAATCGTGAAGACAATAAAGATATGGCATTACAAACTGCCAGAGGTGTTGCCAGTAATGTAATGGCACCTTTAGGTATGCCTGTTGATGTAGGTAATGTTGTTTATGGACAGGCTGTAAAACCTGTCATCAATTATGTAGCAGATCAGGCGAACGGATTACGCTTGCCACAATACACTGACTTACCACCAGCAGTTCAAACTGCGGGTAATGTATTAGGTGGTGCTTATAATACCTTTGTTCGTGGTCAAGAATTCCAACCTTTACCTGAAGTGCCAAAAGCAGAAAAACTTCCAGGCATTGGTGACTATGGTATGAATTTTTACAATGAATTAGTGCCAGGTCCTCAACCTAATAATGCCGCAGGACAATTAGCATTTGCTGGTGGTCAGGCTATGGGTGTTCCTGTTGCTAACAAAGCATTTCAGGCTGCTATGGCAACTACTAAAGCAATTGCTAAAGCCCCAGGTGTTGTTAAAAATGCTTATACTACTGGTGTAAATGAAGCCACGGCTAATCCTACATTCAAAGAAACTCCTACCAGTGCTTTTACACCATTGCGTGAAAAAGTCTATCCGAATGAAACAGCACAACCTTGGATGGCTGGCACACAAGAACAAAAATTAGCAGGATTGGCAGATTTAGAAGCCAGTCAGGTTCCCAGTGATAGTTTATTCAAAACTCCTTTCCAACGCTTGTTAAAAGCCACAGCACCAAAGACCAGAGAAGTTGATCCTATATCTGGTAAAAAAGTTGATGTGCCACTAATGCCTTTAGAAGGCAGAGTTGGTCAGGCATTTGTAGAAGATTTAACAAGAAATCTAATCAACGACCCATACAGAACAATGGCAGGCAATTTCGCAGGACCATTGGCAGGTGCGGCTGCTGGTAGTTTAATTCCTGGAGTTGGCACCGTTCTTGGTGGTGCCGCAGGTCTTTTAGCATCTCCGCAATTATGGAGAGGTTTTGATTTATATAAACTAAACAAATTAGCCAAAGCAGGAAACTTACAACCAGGCTTTGCTCAAGAATTAGCCGCAACTAAAGCAGCCGCTGGTATGCCTGAAACTATGCCTGCTAATCCAGCCGCAGGTGCTAACGCACAAATGCGTCCTATTGATCAAATGGTCAATGATGTCACAAGTCGCTTACAGGCAGCCAACTTTGAGCAAATGCCTGACACTAAATCTGTGGCTTATGCTGCCAGAACTAATGAGTATATGGAAAAAGCCAAACTCAATGGTGTGCCAATGTCAAGAAAGCAAGCAGAAGAACTTGCTACTCGTGATGTTGATCGTCATTTTAGATCAACCGCAGATGCTGAAGCCAAACAACGTAATGCTGAACAGGCTGCCAAGAAAGCAGAAGAAGCCAAAGCCAGAGCAGAATACGAAGCAAGCCCACAAGGTCAATCTGAAATGGCATATAAAGCACAGATTGATAAAGAGATTGCCGCTAACCCAGAACTTAAAAAAGCATTGGGTATAACAAGAAGCGACGAAATGTTTGAAACAATGAGTGATGGTTATAAAAAATCATTACAAGATCCTGCTTACTTTGAACAAGTTAAACGAGAAGTTGCTGATGCCAAAGCCAAAACCGCAGAAGCAGATAGATTAAAGAAAATACAAGATTCTTTAGTCAAAGATCAATATGTTTGGAGTTCATTAAAAGAAGCGTTAAAAACTCGTCCGTTAGATGACAGAGAAATTCATCAATTAAACCAGATTATTAAACATCGTGGTGAAGACCCGTTTGGCACTGGTAAGTTTGAAGACTACTCGTTTGAAGGCAGAGGCACCGGTAATCCTAATCAATTAGACTTGCCATTAGATCCTGCTGGTAAAACACCTAACACTGACGCTTTAGCAAGAATGGCGGCAGAAGGAAAGTATCGTGCTCCTAAAACAACTGCTGGCAGTTTATTTGAAACACCTATAAGTGAAACTCCTGTTTCAACTCCTAAACCAACAAGTGCTCAAGGTTTTACATCAGCCGCAGAATATCGCAAAAGTTTAACTGACCGAGGATTAAATTCCTATGATATTGACCAACTTGTTAAAAAGGCTTTCCCTGAAGGTGAAACTCCTGCTAAACGCAAGTATGAAAAACAAGCGGATACGGTTAAAAAATTAAATGAAGAACAAACTGCTGGTATGACTGCTGAAGAAATTGCTGCCAAAGAACAAGCAGAGTTAGACAGAATAAAAAATATGGCTGATCCTTCAGGACGAATACAAAAAACACTTAAAGGTGGTAAGTTGGGTATGATGACTGACGAATCTGCTGGTAAAGTATTTGACAGCAAAAAAGATTATGAAGCACAAGTTTTATTAGACAAACTTGCTGGTAAAATAACTACAGGTTCGTTTGTAGATAATGGTATGCGTTATGAAATTAGTGCTATCGACTATGGTAATACTCCAAGAAAAGTATTGGAAGATTTGAATAAGCCTTTAACTCAAGTTAGGGTTTTTACTGAGAAAAGTAATAAACAAATATCAGGTCCTCCACCAGAAGTTCGTGAAAAATCTCTACGAGAACGAGTAGAAGACAAGATGAAAAAGCGTAAATAATACTATGACAACAACTGAACAACTAACTCAAGTCTTTAATGACAACTTCGTGGCATACTACAGAAGCCACGCTGCCCACGCAAACATCACAGGCAGAAACTTTAGAAGCGATCACAAGTTGCTTCAAGGTGTGTATGAACGCAGACAAGCACAGATAGATATTATCGGTGAATTGCTACGCACTTTACAAGAAATGATGCCTACAGACTTAAACGAAATATTATCTAACTCAGATTTACCTACAGATGCCATAGAAGGTAGTGCTGACGAGTTGCTGGAAATGGTATATGATGATTTAGATTTGCTCTGCGATGCTTATAAAGAATTAAACGAAATTGCCGAAGAAGAAGAACACGACGAAATCAGCAATTACGCTCAAGAACAGATTTTAGATTTGAATAAAAGTTTATGGATGTTGCGTAGCACATTAGAATAAACGCTTGTAAGCGTATGACCCACGGACATCATAACCTGCCTTTTGATGTAGTTTAAGAAATGCTTGTTGGTCATTACGCATAGTAGTAGAACAGATTATTGGACTTTCAGACAACAATGCGAAACCTTCCCATAGTTGTATCATATCTTTTAATAATTGGATTCTGTTTCTACTGGACAAGCGTAGATCAAGATGTGCCATACGCACACCAACCATCTTATCGTCTGACCACGGAGCAAAATCGTTAGTTTTTGCCCAAGTGTAAGCAAGTAGATTACCCGTAGGTTCTACAGCAACACTAAAGAGTTCGGTGGTAGGTTTATAGAATTGATTTATAATTGCCAATGTAATATTACGAGAATATGTAATTGGTTCGGGAGTAAAGATAGTATCTATCTCTGTTTGGAAGTTGGCTTCAGCCAAGGCAACAATAGCAGTGACATCTGTGCCTAATGCTGGTCGCCAAATATATGACATCATTTCATATCCTTTCAAGTATAGTATATTTAATCTTGTATAAATAATAATATGACAAAACAAAAACAAATTGCTACGAAAGCCAATCCAAAAGTGAAAAGTCACGGAGGATATCGTGCTGGTTCAGGCAGACCTAAAGGTGCCAAGGACGCAATCACTATCGGTGGATTGTTAGAGCAAATCTACGCACAGGCTAACGGACAAGATTACGAAGAATTATTAGTTCAAGACTTCTTAAAAGCCAGACATAATAATGATGGTGTGACTACATTAAAATACCATAATCTTATTTTAAGCAAGGTTATGAACTCATTGGCTAAAATAGAAGTCAATGATAGTGCTGACGCAGTAGCAGCCAAACAACAAGCATTTGCTGACGCACTTGCCAAACTTACTGGCATCAATCCCGAGGCTAAATAATACTATGGCAACTAAACCTGGACTATATGCTAACATTCACGCTAAACGTGAGAGAATTAAATCTGGCTCTGGAGAGTCGATGCGTAAGCCTGGAACTACAGGTGCTCCAACGGCTAAAGCGTTTAAGCAATCAGCCAAAACTGCTAAAAAAGGAAAAAGCAAATGAAATATGAAAAAGTAGATCCCGCAACAGGAGCCGCAGGTCCTGGTTATAGCCGTGGTTCAAACAAATATAGTGGCAATCACCACACAAAAACAAACCCTGACGCACTAATCAACAAAGGTCAAGGTCCCAGAGGTGGTGGCACAGCAATGCCTTATTGTAGCGATATGATCAGTGGCAGCAAGAATCCACAAAAGCGTCAAGCAGTGGGTGATGGCAGCACAAAAGAAATGCCTAACCGTGGTAAAGAAAGTTTTAACTATGGTCGTGGTCCTTTGAAAGGCAACGCATAATGCCAGCATATCAAATAACTGGAACATTAGTTGAAGTTGCTGTAGATACTCCAACAACTTTGAGTTTTTCTACAACAACAACTAATCCTGCTGGCAACAGAGGTTTATCTTTTCTTAAAATAGATAACGAAGATTTAACTACAGCATCAGCACTTACAATTAGTTTGACTGCTGAAGTATCAGCGTTAGATTATAATAATGCTACTTTAGTTGCTCCTGGCAGCACGGTATTCGTTCAAGTAGCCCCTGCTGGTTATGTTGGACCAGTTTATGTAAGAGTAAATGGTGGGACAGCACTATGGGTTCAACCAGTATCAATTGTAGGATAAAGGAAAATAAAATGACAAACCCACAAAGCAAACCAATCAATCAAAAGCGTGGTCCTCAAACAGGCAACGCAGGTAGTATGACTAAACGCAATGCGTTTATGGATGCTAAATCTACTTCCAGCAGTGAAAAATCCACTTTAGCCAATATGGTGACAAGTGCTTTAGAAATGCGTGGTAGAGGACAAGCAGGCAAAACTAACCCAGCGTTAGAAGGCTTACACAGCAACACAGGTCCTAAAAAGAACCCAACTGCTGATGGTAGCAAACTACCCAGCAAATACAAAAAATAATTTTGTAGAGTAAATAACAGAGCAGTCCAAGACTGCTCTTGTTTTGTATAGTTATGAAAGGAAAAAGAAATGATAACAAGCAATACAGATAATCCTTGGGGCGACAAACCCCAACAACCAGTAGTAGAAGAAACTACTAAAACAAAAAAACCAGTCGCACCTAAAGCAGTCAGCAACGCTGAATATGATTTAGAAGGTCTAATGACTGACTTTCCCACAGCCAAAGAACTTGAGCGTTTCGTATTTGACGAAACAGGCATCGTTCTCAATCTAAAAGGCAGAGCAAACAAACTAAAGTATCAGGTAGCAATGGACGCATTAAATGGCGTTGAGATTGATCCTAAATTCACAGGTGAAAACAATCCTTATATTGACAAGGCAGAGATGATTCCTGAAGAACCTCTAAAAGAAGTTCCAGCCAGAGACGCATCATTGCCTGACCGTAGCCAAGTTCAAAATATATTCTATAGTCCTATTGTCCCACATCCAGATGCTGATGAACGAGCACAGGATAAAAAAGTCCATATGATGTTCCGCAAATACAAAAACGGAATGATTAGTTATGAGATTATGGGACCGCTTGAGCAACGACCACACGGAGAAAAGATTGACAAGTTTGGTAGAACACGCCCAGAGATTATTAAATGGGTAGATCCACGCACAGGCGAACAAGTTGTTGTCCGTGAAGATGGCACACTAACTCCACAGGGCAAACGCTTGCGTGGTATGATGATGACATTCAAAGTCAATAAGTCAAACCAGTGGGAAGTTTGGGTAGATCGTGAATTTATCAGTCTTGATGATAGCGTCCGTAATAATCCTTGGGACTTGACAAAATGACAGCCAGAGAACACGAAATAAAGGCAGCACAAGAGGCTGCCAGATACAATGACACACTTATCTTACAAAAGGTAAATGCCAGTCATCGTATTGCTTTTGCTGACAAATATCCTAATCAGGTAGAGCATATACTTCGTTTGATTACTGAACGCTTACAACTGGGTTTAACTAAATTGGAAAATACTGATTTACAAAACCCAGACACTTGGCTACTCAGTTGTGATGAAATACAAAGCCTTGCTGAAGCAATGTTTTATATCCATCAAGTTAGACAAGACTTAAAGGCAGAATAATGTTAGGACAAGATGTATTGATGGCACGAGCCTTACGCTACAGCGTAGATAAACACGGGCTTGACATTGACGCACTTAAAAATATACCAGATTCATTACAACTACAACTAATGGATCTGGCTATTACCGTCAGTGAAGATATGAAGTTTAATGGATTAAAATACTTTAGACCATTTGAACATCAACTTAAATTCTTTGCTACTGGCAAACACGACAGACGAGGCATTCTTGCCGCAAACCGTATTGGTAAAACCGTATCAACTTGTTTTGAAACTGCTTGCCATCTTACTGGTAGATACCCTGAGTGGTGGTCTGGTCATAGATTTACAAGTCCAATAACTTGTATGGTTGCTGGTGAAGGTTGGTCGCAGGTAGCATTGGTGCTACAAAATGAATTGTTAGGAACGCAGGATGTTAAAATTACTGAAAACTTGGGAACTGGTGCTATTCCTCGTGATTGTATCATTGCTGATACTATGCGAAATGACGGTGCCAATTGTATCGGTGTCGAGATTCGTCACACTTCTGGGGCTAATAGTTATTTGTTATTCGCAAATTATACTCAGGAGGTTCGTCAATTACAAGGTTTCAAACTCAATCTGGCAGTATTCGATGAGCAACCGCCTGATGATTTCTTTAGTGAGATTGTCACTCGAACAGCAACTACGCAAGGTAAAATCCTTTGCTCTTTTACGCCACTTAAAGGACTAAACGGTCTTGTAAGTAAGTTTTGGAACAAAGAAGAAGGCTACAACTATATCCGTGTGTCGTGGGACGATGTGCCTGAATACGATCCTTGGGGTCAGCCATTTTTGTTAAAAGAAACACGCAGACAACTTGAACGAGATTATCTACCACACGAACGAGAAGCCCGTATCGCAGGTAAGCCTGTTATGGGTAAAGGTGCTGTATTCCAGTTGTCAGATTGGACAGCAGTGACTTACAAAACTGGTGAAATAGATTTTAATAGGATGCCAAACATACAACGAGTTATTGCTCTTGACTTGGGTTTAGTCAATGACAAGACGGTAATCAGTTTAATGTATTGGGAACCAAACGAGAAAACAGCATACTTACACCGACAGATTGTTATACAGGGTGTAGAAGAAGCCGTGCCTACTCAATATGTCAATCACTTGTTGCGTCCTGAAGTATTTGGCACACCTATCGTATTGCCAGCAGACGCAAGCACACAAGGCAGATATACAATGAGTAGCAGTAGCATTCGTGAGTTGTTTGAAGAATATGGATTGAATGTCTATGAAAAGGCTATTATGAATCCGCCAGATCAATATGGCAAACAAACTAATCACAAAAGTTATGGTATCAACCAGATGCGACAAATGTTTGAGATGGGCACTTTATATGTCAATGAGAATTGCTCACACTTTTTAACTGAAGCACAAAACTACTTTGTTGATGAAAAAGGTAGATTCAGTGATCCAGATGATTGTATAGATAGTTGTCGTTATGCTTTAATAGCAGTATTACAAGGTATCGCAGAACCTTGGGATGGTAGAACTCCACAACAGAGATTTGCCGCACAACGTGAAAGATATGTTAAATATGATGATAGTCAAAAGCCAAGTTGGAAGAAAACATACTCGGCACAATAAGGAATTGAAATGAAGATTTTTATTAGTATAGCAAGTTATAGGGACCCATTATTAGCAACAACCGTTAAAAGTGCTTATGATAACGCACACAACAAAGATAGTTTAGTATTTGGTATAGTAGATCAAAGTTATGGAATGGAAACATTTGATCCTGGTTATTTTGAGTTTAATAAACAAATTAGATATGTTAGGATAGAACCACATTTAGCCCGTGGTGCTTGTTGGGCAAGACACCTTGTTCAAACATTATACAACGAAGAAACTTACTATTTTCAAATAGATAGCCACACTATATTTGACAAGGACTGGGATTTATATTTTATCAATCAATATAGACATTTGGAACAATATCACGCTAATCCTGTGATTACAAGTTATCCATATCCGTTTGACATTGTAGATGGAGATTTAACTAATCTCAAAAAAGGACAAACAAGTAAAGATTGTATGTTGTTGATAGTCAATGAAGAACACACATTTAAGAATGCCCAAGAACAACACGCAAGTATTCGTGGCACTTACTTAAAGAAAGAAGAACCCTGTCACGGATTTTTAGTAGCAGGCGGTTGTTTATTTGGTCCAGGTCATTTGGTAGAACGAGTGCCATATGATCCACATATATACTTTAGTGGTGAAGAATGCTCATACGCACTACGCTTATGGACACACGGCTATAATATATTCCATCCTTGTA
>Ga0222712_10000852_pt1 | contig 39054 bp, 19 predicted proteins | sample C33_657DmetaG_FD_165043 | JGI IMG/M metagenome (GOLD analysis project Ga0222712, IMG submission 165043) | Estuarine water microbial communities from San Francisco Bay, California, United States - C33_657D | ecosystem: Environmental > Aquatic > Marine > Unclassified | place: USA: California... | reverse complement strand
CACACTGGAAGTGTAGCTGGTGATACTGACCACTTGCGAAGCATTGATTATTGGACCAGATATGTTAACAACTGATCCTTCTACCGTATAACCAATTCCTTCAAACAAGTAGAATCCGTCCAAGGTAACTTCGATACGCTCAACGTTTTCTATTAGGCGCCCAGTATCAAAGTTGTTGGTTTGAATCACGCTGCCTGTACTGAAGTCAAACGATCCGGGTGCATTGTTTACAGTGCCATCGTCAAAGTCAGTGTCATCATATGCTTGGCTAATCAATACACCTTGTGTGGTAGGGCCCTGAAATACCTGTGTAAGAATATTCTGTTCACTAGTGTCGTTAAATGTGGTTACTGACACAATGTCTCCGGCGATTGGTATCAATGGTCCAGACGTTTTCCATATCAGTGTATTGCCGCTGATGTAATACTGGGCAGCAGTGCGCACTGATATCAGGATTGTTGCTCCTGCAGGTGGTGACGAAGTCAATGTAATAGTTCTGTCTGTACTGCCATCATACGGATCCACTATAAAATCGATACCTAGTATTAATGGTTCATTGTTGACGTAAACGCTGACATCGTTATCGGCAATCAAGGCCTGGCTGTATCCGCCGTTTGTGGGCAGATAGTATTGCAAGCTGGAACCATCGTCGATGTATTCAACGCCTTCGGCAGGTCTCGCTCTAATACCATTTTTCTCAACAATCACGTTGGCAGGATTAGTACCTTCCAAGCTGTTGGTCAGGGTATAAGCAAAGTTTACACCATCAGCTACAAAGTATTGTGTCTGTGGAACACTCCACGAGTATCCACCTGCAGTGGTTCCCATGGCAGAGATAACGAGTTGATCAGTTGAGCTATACGCACTTGAGAATGTGACCAGTATATTATAGGTATCGTAATCTGCAAATGTGTAGTTGGTGGTCAACTCTCCATTGACAAATATTACTAGTTGTTCAACAAGACTGTATTCGACTGGTACTATCAATCTGTTTGATGTTATATCTGTACCGTTGACAGATTCTACATGAATCTGGTTGCCGCCACCTAGACTGTAGGCTGTTATCACAAACACATTACCTTCAAACACATCATTCAAAATGGTTGCTGTCTGATTAGGCCAATCTAATACAAAATCAACGTCGGGTGTCAACTGAATACCAGTTGTAAGATTGTAAACTTGCACAACAGTTGGGTAAGCCAACAACCCTGCCCAGCTGTAGTTTTCGGTTGCAGCAGCGTAAAGATATCTACGCGACGACACTGGGAAACCATGTCCGTTTACGTCCCAATCTGATCCCGGAGTAGTATACACACGCATGTCTAGCGTGTCGAACATGGCTCCTGGAACTAGTTCTTCTGGTGCATGGCTTGAATAAGTGTCGACAAATGCACCGCCAGCTACTACAATAGGGTTAGGTCCAGTTGTAGGTGGTGCGCCGTTATAGGCCGGTGCAGGCAAAGTACCCAAGAATGGATCTGTAAATTCGCTTTCGTAAATGGCATCTAATATAGCAGGATCGTATGTGGGGCGACCTTCTGGGCCATAGGCCAGGTTATCAAACGGATTAATATCAAAGTTACCCACATCAAACCCAGTGTTTTGACTGAAGTTTGGTGCAGATACTTGTACGCCGGGATAATCAACTCCGGTTATCAACAAGGCTAAATCAAGTCCGGGTTCATTTACTTCAGGCACATAATAGCCCATTGTACGGTTAACACCGCTAAGGTCACCGGCTGAAACAATAGTCCATTGATCTGGGTCAAATGTTGCGTTTAGTATTGCGACACTGTCATCGGTGTTGGCGGCCCATACACGATCTGCATAACGCACTTGTGTTCCGTTATCGTAGCTGACATCTGGTTCCCAATCAATAATTGTAGTTTGATATTCGTATCGATCGTATTTGATTGTAGTCACAATGTTTCTTACTAGACCGTTGCCCATTACTGGTATAGCGCGAGCTCTGCGACCCAAGTAATTCAACAGCGCAGTACCATCAACCACAGGTGATATGGTAGCAATGGGCGGCACAGCATTTAAGAATCCACTAACAGTGACATTATAAACTAGTCCATCCGGTGTTTGGAATACTGTTCCAGAAAATACCTGTGTGTTTCCAACCCAAGGCACTGCTTCCGGCAATCCGCCTACAAGTTCTATTGTGGGAGTGGTTGCAAAATCAGTTAGATCAGCAACTACATCAATGGCTACAACAGATCCAGCACTATTGACACGGCATACTAAACCAGTAGTTGTTTCTCCGTTTAGTAGTATTTCTGGAGGTTCTGAATATCCGTCTCCGCCGTCGGCGATAGTAACTGACTCAACACTCAGCAAGTAATTTTGATACCACTGATTCCACGGTAGTGTCTGCCAAACTTCACTGGTACTGGGAACACTGCTAGTAGTGCTCAACACTGGAGGAATTGCATTGTCTAACACTGGACTTATGTAAAGATTTTCTGTTGCGTCCCAGTATGCTGGCAAGTCAAAGTCATTGACTGTGCCGTTGTACTGATCAAAGCCGTTATAAATCAAGTTGAATTCGCGGATCTGCACATGGTAAGGCTTGACTTCTTGTATGTAATTCAACACAAAGTCTTGGTTGTCGCGGCGGTATGATTGGAATGGCACCAATTCACGTATGGTGTGGTTGACATCAATCAAGCTGGTCTTGGCCAACCAAGTAGGTGCTTGTTCTTCGCTTAAGATGTAATTAAACATCAAGATCAATGCACGGTTACGTTCAATCAACAGGTCGCCTACTAGTATTTCCTCGTTGATGGCCTGTATGATTTTACGTGTTTCAATTACAGGTTCTTGGTCGTAATACTGTGCATCAAATACTTCAACGTCAAATCCAAAGCGTCCTAAGCTGTAATCCCATAAGGTAGCAGAAAATTCTATGGTACCATCTTGCAGACCTACTCTGGTCCAGGTTGGAACAGCAGCATCTGTCAATTGATAAATTTCCCACTTGCCTTGTGCATTAGCAGTTACTTTAACGCTGCTGCCCTGAGGAACTGAAATTGTGCCCAAGGCTGAATAGTTAGGAACTTCTATCAAAATACGGGTGGCCGAATCATATCCGGGCTGATACCAGTTAATATAATTCCAGTACTGCTTGGTATCGTAATTTTGTACCCTGGTCAGCAACAATATTTTTTCACCAGGTAAATTGCCATTGGCAACTTGATATATGGTCCATAGACCGTTGTTGGTTACATCGCTGGCCACCAAGTATCGGTATCCTACACCAACTTCTTCTAGATTTTGAAAAGTCAACTCTTCATAGTTGGCCACACGTTTGTTCCAGGCACCCGAGTAACTAGATGGTTCTGGTTCTGCACTGTTCAACAAATTAAACACACGAGATTCAGAAATAGGTAGCTGCAATATCACACTGTTGACACGAGTTAGATAATTCTTCAGTGCCAAGAATCTGTTAACAAACATGCTCTGACGCGGTCTTGTTGCCACGCCATATTGTTCGCTGATGGGTGCTTGTGGGTCTGGTACGGGTGCGCCAGTAACATCTACACCGCAGAAACTGTCTTGTAGTTTGTTATAAAGTGCGGGAGCTAGGAAGCCGTCGGCTCTGTCTTGAACCACCAACTGGTATTCCACGTGTACAGCAGCGTCGTTTAACGTTTGATCGTATTCAACGTGGAGAATGGTGTCTTGGGCTGAAATGTACTCTAGACCATTGTAGATAGCAACGGTGCTGGCATTAATTGGCGCAATATAGCTGATCCCACTGCTCTTGGGACTTTCGATATAGTTACGGATAGTTTCTATACTGAGTGTTTTCTTGGCTGCGGTGTTTACAGTGGTTATTCCACTAACCCAGAAATAATATACAGTATTGAAAATTCCTTGTTGACTCAATGAACTGGAAATAACATAGCTGTTGACATACAAAGGTATCCCAGGGCCTGTGTAATCCACAGGAGCTACAGAACTAGCAATCCACTGATACACATTGATAGTGCTGCCCGGAAACAGTTGACCCCAACGTCGGCTGGCGTATACCACGTCGTCTTGATTGACATCAATGAATCTGGCATCAGTGGTGTTCCACCAAATCTCGCCCACTCGTTCTTGTGTCCAGCTACCACCGTAATTGTTTAGTCCACCAATGTTGTAGGCAGCAGGGTCTATGGCACCAATGTAGTTGATGTTTTGTGCTACTACACCTAGCAGGCGACCTTGTAGCGGATCAAAATAATCAAAGTATTGTTTTGGTTTGTTAGTCACACGATCGTACATGTAAACTGTATTCAACAGGTTGATGTCGACCACAGGTTGTTGTAAACGTGTGACTTGCCAAGCTGGCAGTTGATTGTCGTTTCTAAACCAAACAGCCCGACCGTAGTTGGCTGCGCTGTCGCCTTGATCATTACCGGGAGCACCAATCAACAAGGTACCAGTGGTATAGTCAAGGCCTGCACCAAACTCGTCCAGGCTTGCCATTGAGTTGTCAAAAATTTGTTGACCAAATACAAACTGCGCAGGATTATTAACTGACGGTGATGCAGCAGGCAGTTGATCGTAAAGATACACTACACCGCTTTGAGTTATTGTGTCGCTGAATATAGTAGTTTTAGCATCAAATGTTGTGGTTTGATCGTCGAATGTCACAAACTCTATTAGTGCTCCATTGGGTGCGCTAATCAACAAACTTGTGGTATTATCACTGATAAACAATTTCTTGCCAAAGTTTGCATAAGATTGCGGAACAGGTGCTACAATCTTCTGTTGATGTACATAGATATCAAATCCTACATCAGTAAAAGCTGTGCCAGTTCCAGGCAGAACCTGTAATCTATTCAACGGAATTGATGCTGCAAAATTCTTAACTGACAGTGTCATTCTGCCCGACACCACTGTTATGATAGTGCCAAAAGATGGAGCAGTAGTAAATGTTACAGTTTCATTGGTGTTGTTATAAACATAATCAACACCAGCAATCTGCACCACGTCGTTGATTAGTACACGGGTGGTATAAGAAGCGGCAGCTGAGTATATGGAACCAACATCAAACACCGTTGATGTTCCGTCGCCCAACAGTTCTACATCTGTAGTCAATGTTGCTTGAACGTTCGGAACCAACGCTGCGTTGACGTCATTAACTAGATCACTAATGGTAGTTCCAGTTAAGGTGACAAAGAAGTTGCGCACACGAATAGTGTTGCCTGCTGTCAGTGTTGGGTTGGCAACGGTGCTAGTGATAGTTCCATACACACGAGCTTGGTTAATGTCAAATTCTACAAAGCCTGATTGTAGAAGTTCAGAGTCAGCAAACGGTGCACCAATATACACGCTGCAATCGTTAACACATTGGTCAACTACATAACCAAACTGATCGCTATTGCCAGGAGTTTCTGATATTATAGTTTGTATCAACTCGAATGTGTTGGTTTCTACTGTAACAATATCACCTACAGCGATTGTAGTGTCTAGAGTGACTGTGCTGCCAGCCACAGAGAAAGTACCACCAATGTTGCCATCGGTATTGGTTAGAAATTGTCCATTCAGCAGTACCGAAACAGGTGCAACAGGAGATTCGACAGTGGTGTAATCAAGCACACTGGTATCAGTTACTTGGAAATTCTGTACGCTTCTGTCAAACACATACACAATACCTGCTCTAGGAATACCATTAACTGTAACATCTGGTGTTCCCACCATAACCTGTCGGCCATCTGTGGTTGTTGATACGCTGAAACCAAACTGTTCAGTGCTGCTCAATCCTGGCACGGTTAGTGTGTCCACTAAGGTATAGTAAGTTTGTGCTTTTACTGCGATTTGTGTATCGCTAGCTGGAGCCACTGCAAATATCAAATCTTGCAAACCGTTGACACTGTAGTCAATGACAGGACGTTGTATTGCGCCATCAACATAAACTACAACAGAATAGTTGTTGACAGCTGAATAAATGTTGGCTAAACTAAATGTTGTAGTTGACCCGTCGCCGACAAAAGAAGCAGCAGGACGACGTGTAATTGTTATTACTGAACCTTCGACTGGCGGAACAGGGAACACAACATAGTTGTCAGATACTGTATAGTCTGTGCCAAATGTCTGTATCTGATCGCCTACTGCTACCGCCAGTTGTTCGTCGGTAGCTATGACAATTTTGTCGCTGTATAAGAATAAGTTTTGACTTGCACCTGCTATTAATTTTGTAGATTGAGTTTGGTAATCAATACGACCGTAAGCATAAACTACATTGCCGCCCGGTGCGCCAACATAGATCCAGCGTTCATCTTGACTCATGGTAACAGCGTGACCAAAACGGTCGGTGGCAGTTATTGATTGAGCAGGATCGATGGCCAATAGCTGCGCTTGTTCAAAAAAGTTTGAACCAGGATCTCTATAAATGACAGCAGCGTAGCCGCGGTCGGACGAGCTGGCACTGGCTCCCACAATGGCCCAACTTTGATCACCAATATCAGATGCATTACCGTAGCCAGCAGCATCAGTGGTTCCCAACTGTAAAATGCTGTTTTGTTCGTAGACGTTGTCGGGTGTTTTGACATAGGTATAAACAGCACCCGGAGCGGTGGCCAACGCTGTGGGATTGTAGCCAGGTGCACCAATCAGAGCACTGAGATTGCTGAGACCTTGTGCAACACTGGCGCCGAAGCGAGTATTTTCGTACTGTGTTTCTGGCGTTAGCTCTGTGGGTGATCCAAATGGATCTGTCTTTTCAATAACTTCCCATAGACCATCACCATTGTTGTCGACCCAGACACGAGCTCCTGGCACAAGCTGTAGGGCATATGGTAGGTCAACCACATCAGCTGCTTGTGATACACGAGCTGTTTGTAGTGTAAAACCTATGCCAGTTCCAGTTATTGTGGTTTGGAATCCTGTAAATACATAATCAATCAACAAGCTGGTTAGATCAGTTACCACACGTACACGATAGATGCCGTTGATGCTAGGATCAAAATACTTGATTACCAACACATCGCCTACTGACAAACCATGAGGTTTGCTGAACTGTACCAAGGCTCGGCCATCAAGGTTGTCAGACACAGTAGTAATATCACCTGAGATAGTTTCTGTGCGGTACACGTTCCAGTCATATGGATTTACTTTGGCCACCCATATTGTAGTTGCTTGTCCGATGTCATCTAACACCAGGCTACCAAAGCCAGCATCAAACTCAAACAGGGTTAGGTCCACGTCGGCTAAGTTGACATATCCGGCTGTGGGTAAGGCAACATCTGCTGACGAAGGCGTGGTGGTGGTAGGTAGTATGTCAGGGGAAGTTAACACTGTGCTAGACTTCCACACATTCTCCAACAGTATTGCTTGATCAGCTTCAGATTCTTGCTGTGATAATACCACTTGAACTAGGCTTGGGTCGCTTGGTAATAAGGCTTCGTTCAATCTCAACTCAAAATAACTGCGGTTAGCAGTTGCACCATATTGACCTCGTAAAATTGCCCAGTATTCGTAAATGTCATATTGAGCTACTTCTTTTCCTAAGTCAGCAAAGCTAAACAATTCTGCTGCACGAATAGTGCCTTTACTGCCCAAGAACTGCTGATATAGATTAACTTGACTTACATCGTCTAAGTTAAGGGCTTGCATATACTCTCTTGGACGGAATCCAATCAAGCCATAGCTGAATAGATCAACTTCTGATTCCAGGTTGGCGTCAAACACACTGTAAGCTGTTGCCAACTGATCGCTAGCGGTTGCTGCGTTGGGCAGCAAACCTCTTTGTATAGCACCGTAGTCACTCTTGATCCAACGATTATAGTTGAATTCTTGGCTAGGCTGAATGATTGTGCTGGCTGACCAGTACTCGTTCTTGAACAACACAATCTCTCCTTTGGCATACTTGAAATTTGGAATCCACTCTGGAATATTGTCTTGATTGAGTACAAAGCCTGGGGCATTGACAGTGCCGTTCCAATCACCGCTGAGATTACCAGAAACTAAGATACGATTCTGTCGTGCGCCTGTCACTGGCTGGTATATCAAGTCAGCAAAGATGCTGCGATTGTCCAGAACCATTACATGTTCAAATGCAGTAAATCGCAAGTTGATGAAGTTTATGGTGTCGCTGGTTAGGCTGTTTACCTTGAAGAAATTGTTTACACGGTCTATCACCAGATTGCCTATTGACAAAGGCTGACGATTTTGATTCAATATGATATCAGTGGGACTGTATGTCTTGATACTATCAACCACACTCAGTGGTTGATCAACACTGATGCTGGTTGCTGCTGGGTTTAAGTTGATAATTGTGCCTACTGCCCAACCTTGTTGAGTCCAGTACACAAACTCTTGTGCCATTTGCAACCAATCAAGTACGTAACCATTTTCTCTATCAGCAAATACCAATCCTTGATTTTCCAACAGTTTGCCGTAGCTGACCAAGAAGTCGCAGACGCCACCAATATTGGTAAATGTAAATCCGTAAGGAACTTTAACAACATTTGTTGTGTGGTCAAGAGCTATTCTGACTTCTGTTCCGCTGACAGAGATAGTTGTGTTGCGACCGCTGGGGCGAGATTCTAGTATTTCAAAGTAAGGATTCTTTGTGCTGTAACCCAGCACAGTGTATCCTGTTTCAACTTTTTGTACAATAACTGAGCTGTAGGTAATTTCATTAAATGGCTGATTCTTGTACAGCAACAACTGGTAGCTTTCGTCTGGTAGTAACAAACTTGTGTTGAGACTACTGGGAGTAGATCTTTCAGTGTAAACTTTGAGATAGTTCTTGTCACTAAAGGCTGCCATTCTCCAGCACAAACGAACATCAATATTATCTAAGGTCAGCGTGAGATTGTCAGTTGAATTAATACCCAGTTGACGATTGTAATCAATGATCCAATTTAAGTAGCTGGCCTTGCTGTTTCCATTACCGTACAAGGGTGTTAATTTTTTAGCGTCTAAACGATAACGACCATCCCAAAGATATTGATCCAATGATACATCAAATACATAGCGATCGCGATCTGACAACAAACTAAAGAATTCAGCAGGCTTTGTTAAAGCCAACAGTCGCATGACTGCAAACGGCCAAGCACTGCTGGTGCGCCAAGCGTTTTCTACCGGGCCGTCATCGCCAAATGTCCAACTACGACGGAAACTTGTAGTATTGTAATTGCCGATTACCGAATACAGCGGGCTGACTAATTGTCCTTCAGAGTCGACTGGCAACACTGTCAGCAATTTGGGACGAACAAAGCGCGGATCAACTCGGTAGTTTCCAGGTTCTTTGATCAAGCCAGCAGCCAGGTCATCCCATAAAACTGTGTTTCCTGATGTGTATGGACCAGTGCCGTATTCTGCAGCCCACCAGTCAGGTTCTTCAGTCAAGCCCAGCATTTGCCAAGGAGTTGAATCTGGAGTGTAAGTGTCGTAAAAATAGTTGTACAGGCCGCGCCAAGCACCAACAGGCACCGGCTGCGCATTTAATACATTGCTGCTTTGGCTGTAGTTGTAGGTGAATTCGTTGTTGGCAATGTAATTCTGCGTGGTATAATCCAACTTGTTCCAACCTACCCAAGTCAGAAAGTCTGTGCTGAGAATATCATTGACTTGGGCTAGTGTGTATTCAGTTGTTCTGAATTGTCCTGGCACTATATCTTCGTAAATTAACGGAATAGCAGAAACAATTTTAAGGTTGTTAAAAATTCTCTTTTCAAATTCCAACAGAACCTGATCCCGTATGTCGTTAAATGCCAGTGTAATAGATCCATCGTGGCCGCGTATCACTGCTCGTGGATCAACATAGGTTGTATCAACATAGATTTCGGGACGGAATGCAGGATACAATCCCATCTTGGTTGGTGTATTGGGCACATAACTACCGTAAGTGGTAGGATACTCACGAATTTTAATAACATCGCCTACGGCCAAGGGCGCAGTAATAACAAGACTTGGTGCGTCTGGTACTACATCATAGTCATAACCGCGAGTCAGTAAAACACCATTTAGAAATACTGATAGACCCAAATAATTTGATGCAGTGAAATCATAAGTCTGTATGGTATCAAATGCGGGGGTGCTGATGAACGAATAAGTGTAAGTGTTCTCTGTATAAGTTTCACCTGCTGTGATCATGTCAGACCAGTAGAACGGCGATATTTCGCTGCGGCCCAAACCGATCTCTTGCAACACAGTATCAAGCACTTGGGTAGCTGTTAGGTTTTCAAAATCACCTTGTGTGGTGAGATCTAACAGCAGGGCTTTGAATTTGGTATATTCTCTGCTGTTGAATTCCAGGGAGTTGAATAGTTCAAACTGTTGTTCTCTCAAGAACACTCCAGTTAGAGCCAAGGGTGACGAATGTTGAACAATGACATCACCGTAAGTGATAATGTCGCCTAGATCGCGTGTGTTGTTTGCTCCAACTATAGGACCCTGAATGGTCTTGAGATTTTGACCAATGCTTTCATAATGTGTGCGAATAGTACCCAGCGTAAATGTGTTGCTGTTTTCGTTCAATGGATTGTTTTCTAAGTTCAACGGAATTTGATAAAAACCAACACTGCTGGTCTGGTTACTGAGAACTTGTACTTCAACGATGGCTCCATTGGCCAGTTCATCAATTAGTGTTATTGTAGTAGATTCTGCACCTACAGTATATGTGTAGTTGGTTGGATCCAGAAAAACGCCTTCTGCAAATAACTGTATTGGTGCGTATACTGTTTCGGTGTCAATGGCAATGTCCAACACCAGGGGAGATTGATCATAAACAAAACTAAACACTTGACGACTGCGATTTTCAGCCGCAGCAGGCTGCCACCCAATCAAGCTGCCAAAGGTCACACGATCCACATACTGTCTAATGAAACCTGTGCTGATGGCCAACTCTGAACTGACATTATTGCGTACATAGATAAAGGTGTCAGTGTAAAGATAGTTTTGAAATACAATATCGCCTACGTTGTTGATGTTAAGATAGCGCAGAGCAAATCCCAAGAATTCATCAATGATTTGTGTTGATCCTGTAGCATAGCCAAACAGTTGGCTACCGCGGAAAGTGGTACTGGGATAAACAGCAAGATTACTGAAACTAACACCGTTGGCATCGAACACATCGAACAACGGCGGCTGATTTACCTGTGTCTTTTCCTGAGCAGGGATCCAGTCAACACCGTCAAACCAAAAGCTTTTTCCTTGTTGGGTATTTCCACTGAGTGTGACCACAGTTTGATTAACTAACGCAGTTCCTAATGGGACTTCAACCAAGTCAATGATTAACACACCGCTGTTGTTGGGATCAATAAACTGCACTTCGTAAATTTTATTACGTACCTCTTGGTCAAGGTCAGCAGCAAATATCACACGACTGCCTGTGATAAATGTATAGCCATCTATACCATAGCCGCGTTGGCCGTTGATGTTGCTGAGTGCATCTGTTTCTTGAAAGTCAACCACGTTGACTGGCGTTTTGCCTTGTGTTCCAAAGTTGTAAAGATTAAGGTTGGCTCTAAATTCAATGATCGGACGCTTGGCACGACGATTGTTGTCAATCACTTGCACTTGATTGTTGTAAGTAGCAGTGGCGCGAATTACGTCAATGTGGAACCAACGGTTGCTGCGTGTCCAGGCATTGAGATCACAACTGGCACGATTGATAGTGATGTAGTCTGGCACTGTTGGTGCATTTAAGCTGGCATCGTAAGGTTCGCTGTCATAGCTAGTGCTGTCATAAGGAATAGATGCACTGCGTGTATAAGTTTCTGGAGTTACAAATTCGCTAACTAGCAATAACTTGATACCGTTGCCTATGTTAATTCTGGGCACTGCGGTATTGGACAGTGGAGCACCTGCGGGAGCACCGGCTCCTGTATTCAGCAGGCTTTCTTCTACAGTTTCATAAATGTACTGCTGGAAAGTGGTAGTTGAATGTACAGCTCCAGTCATTAACTGGCCTTGGTATGTGTGGAAAGCACCAAAATATGCTTCGCCGTCAACAAAGCCCACTCTAAATTCTTCGCCAGGCCCGGTACCAACACCTTCTACATAGTATTCCAAATTCTGATATCGAGCTGGCTCAATTGGGCCGCGGAACTGCACTTTGAGTCCATTGGTGAATACCACTCCGTTGGGGCTGGTATAGTTTTTGGCACCAATGATTTCGTTGATATCGATAAACAGCTCTTCGCCTGGATCTACCAGTTTGATACGGCCAAACAGTTCTGGGTCGGTACCATCTTGATAGTATAGATCGTCTAACACCGCTGTCAGCAGAGGAATCTGTTGGAAGTAACCTTCGGCATCTTTGTACCACTGAGTACTAGCGTAGATTGTGCCAAAGTTAATGGTAAACTTGCTGAAGTTGGGAATTGTTTGAATGCTGGTAAGCTGCATAAAAGGATTACCAGACAAATCGTTAATGTATTGTATTTGCCAAATGCTGTAGCGTTGTGCTTGGCTATCAATGTTAGTGGTTTGATCAAATGTGGTTGTGTCAAAACTGCCAACCAGTCCATTGTCAGCGTTGTCGCGCGGTAAAGGGTCAAACTGTGTGGTTACTTGCCAACCACCATCCTCGGCATCAGCAGTGGTGTTAGTAAAGATTACAGTACGACCATCGAGGTTGGTAATACCATCAATACCTTCGGGATACTGGCTTAAAAATTCACTGACATAAACATTGTTTAGTTGATTAAACTTGAGGCCTGTTAATAGATCCACAGTGCCAATATTGGTCAAAGTGTAATAAAAATCTTGTGCTGTTTTGAGTGGCACATTAAAAGTCACTGTTCCTTGACTTTCGCCGTTATTGATAACACCCAGCACATCTCTGCTGCTAATGTTGGGTGTAGCCGGCATACGGCCATTGACTCCAGGTGCTGCCTGAATCCAAAAATTAAAACCTGGTTGATTTACATTAAATTCGTAGTTACCGCCACGTACTAGTGTCAATGTGGGATTGTTTCCGGCTAGATCGCTGAATGTATAAGCTGTTTCGCCGCGTGTGATTTCCCAAGCATCTGTTAACGCAATGGGAGTTCCAAACACATCAACTGAGTCAGGTCCTTGTGGCAACCAATAATATTGGCTGTAGTTTGTAAACTTGTCCAGGTCGCAGAAAGGATCCCATGCGTAGTATTCGCTTTGGAACAAAGCATCTTGGCGAACAGTGTCGGCACCTTGGAGATTTAAGGCATCAATCATACCAGGATAGGTGATAACATCTTCAACTGTGTTAGTTTCTGGTTTGAGAAACGCAACACCAGGTTCTAGTTGATAATCACTTCTGGTAGCAGTTGGCTCTGTGACATAGTTATCAGCAGGATTTACGCCAGGACCAACTCTGCGGCCTACATAACCTTGTGTGCGCTTGATGACAGGCTCTTGAGTCAGTTGATCAAGTGTTGCTCCCAAGAATTGTTTATTCGTTTGTGTGCGAAATATTTCTGGTAGTAGATCTACGGTGCGACGTGTAGCCATTAGATACCAACTCCTGCAGAAGTGCCTTGACTAACGGCTGTTGGATACAATCCAGATACAGCAGTTTGACTGCGGATATTGCTTTGTGTTAAGGCGTCAATCACTTCAATGTCTGACACAGTAGCAGCACTGACAAAAATTTCATTGGCGGCAGACCGTATCTCATAAAGATCGCCAAAACTCTTGAGTGGGTTTAATGGTACTAGGACCACTGAACTAATAATCGACCCCAGTTCCTTGTGCAGGTAAGCAGCTAGTTCGCTGAAGAAAAAACTATTGCCAAAATCCCATTTGTCTATGGTAAAATATTCGTTGATGCTAGCAACTACACGACTCTTGATTTCACTTATACTAGCAGTGGTCTTGGCTGCCCGAACAACTTTGATAGTTCCGCGTAGTTCTGGGACAGCTTTGGCTCCAAATAAAGGTTTGAAAACCACTGAATTTAAAATCATGTTGTCTGATATCATCTTGTAATCATTAAGTCCAGAATAAGCCAAACTCAACTCGTTGATAGTAGGAGGTGCAGGTTCTGGCACAGAGTCTGTTGTGTCTTTAACATAGTTTTGATACGCAGTATAGTATTCTTGATTCACTATGTAGATGTCAATGATATTGGTGATACCAGGATCGATCACATTGGTCAATCCGCTGTTGTGTCTATATTGGAAGTATAAATCTTGACGGCCGACTTGTGCAGTAAAATCAGCACGTGGTACTATAGTACGCTGTATGATTCCGTTGATGTTGGAAATTAACAATTCATAAAACAAGCCACTTTCGTAAGCGTAGAAGATCTGGCCATTAATGAATTGACTTTTTACCAACTCGATAGCGTCCTTGGTAGCATAGGTTGAGTTGACTATGCCTGACGCCACTGGCAAATAGTTTTCAGTGTCGTTAGCGTCGGTGGTCAGTTGTAGGAATATCAGCTTGGAATTTGGGTTTACACCTGGTGCTACAATTTCGTTGAAGAAGTCAGGGTTATCAGCAACTCCGTCAGAATCGCTGTCGCGATAACTGACCACAACCTGGAAGTCATTTACATAACCGTCGCTTTGTACTGGCTGTCCAATAATTTCCATCGATATGTCGCCTGGCAAAGGTGAGTTTGAATCAGGCTTGGAATTGGTTTTAAGAACACGGACAAAGTCTTTGATCACTTTTCCTGTCTTGCTGTCATATATTTTTTCACTTGTGTCAAAGAAAAATCTAGTTTCAATGATGCTGGCAAAAATGTAATCTAATCCGCGTGATAACACCGTATAAGATTGCCCGTTAGTCACGAACTGTACCAACCAGCTGGCATCAAGATTTACGCCTTGTGTGTTTTGGGCATTGGTCAAGCTGAAGGGTGCGTCTTGTGCTAGGTTGGTACTGGTAATAACATACCATGTGCTGGTCAAGTTGTTGTAGCCTATGCCGAAGTTTCTAAACAGTTCAATCTGCTGCAACATGCTTTGTTCTACTGTAGCGGGAATGTCGTCAACGAATTTTGGAATGACTTGCTGTGCCAATGCACCTGTTGGTACAAACACATTGAGTGCCACAGGACCTGACCCGTCGGGCAAGTTGCCTAGTCCAGATGCTGTGCCGTCTAAAACTACAGCACTGATAGTGGCCCAAATTTCTAACTTTTCATCAGCACGAATTGGTACACCAGCTACCAAACGATTGTTGGCATCAAAGAAATAACCAGCAGGTGGAATAAATTTTACTAAGGATCCTTGAGTAACGTATTTGGCATTGTTGCTGGCATAGCTGCCAATACTCTGCGGTGTTAGATTACCAGTATTGTAAAAATATCCTGTGGTTTCGTTCACAACGGTGGTACTTTGATTCCACGCTAGATTTAGGACCAGCAGACTAGGGCGCAAGAAGTTGGCATAATAAAACTGCAACATCTGTCTGGAACTTAACAACGGTTCAATGGAGTTTGTAATGATGTCTACAATGTCGTTACGGTTAATCCAATCAAACTCAAAACTAAGCAAAGCATTTTGTTCGTACAACATGCCATCGCTGGCAAAAATGTTTGTGCTGGAATACTTGCCGGTTACATCTGCCAAGTCGATGTAACGTGTGGTACCAGTCGCTGAACGTGCCACTGCCTTGCTTTTGATAATATTGTTGTAACGAGTAAACGGAAAGTTGTTGTAGTCTTCGCCGTTGACCATTCTATTCTGTGTGTAGTAACGAGCTGGCGCACGTTGTTTGATTTCTTCTAATGTTTCGCGAGGTTGTGCATTTGATACAGGGCTAGTAATTCCGCAGTTGAATGTCAGCACTTCATTACGTCCATATCTGCTGACATAGGTAACTTCTAACACAACACTTTGCATTTCTTCAGGATTGATAATGTACTCTAATCCGTTGGAAGCACGAACATAGGTGCGGAAAAATCCCACAGGCACTTCTGAAAACACACCATCGCCGAATGTCAGAGTGATCTGATCATTTACACGGCTGGTTATGCTGTAGATCTTTCTTTGATTTGGGGGCAACTGCTCGACTGCTCCAGCATAAATGCTTTCGGCATAGGCCCACTCACTAGAAACTGTTCCGACGTCGTCTATTTGATACAACCAATAGTCTTCGTTGTTGACACCTTCGATGTTGATGTCAACTGTGCGATTGGTAATAGCTTCAGCTAAGTTGAAGTCTTGGTTCTGCAGCACACCTTGCTTGAACAAGAAGAAGAAACCAGTGTTGTTGGATCCAAATCCCAGTTGATCGTTGCGGAATAATATGTTGAATTCACCGTTGGGCTGTGGAGCTGGTTCATACACATAATTTTTGCCTTGTGTTGAAGAATTTACAGCTTCAAAAGGCATGTTGACACCATCAACGTTGGCAGTGTAAGGTATAACTGGCAAAAATCCTGTGGCAAAATTTATAGTATATTCAGAAGTCTCAACACCTAATATTGTTTGTTTGCTTGCCGGGCGGCCAATTTTTTGACTGGCAACAAGCGCAGCATTGATTATGTAGACAAATTGCTCTTGCCAGTTGATATTTGTAGGATCGTTCCAGTTGATAGTAACATTTGACAAGTTGATGCCGTTGATATCTGTAATACTTTCTGTGGTTTGAACCGAAAAAACTTTTAAAAAGCCCTGTGCTGCTTGGTTACGCTTGGGAGTATAGCTAACTAAATCAGCTAATCGAACTACTGAATCTCGGCGTTCTGCTGTGTCTAGGAAGTTTTCGCGAGCATTTAGATCATTGCGGAAGGCCAAGGCCTGTCCCATAAATGCCATAACATCTAGTAGGGCAATGAATTCTGACGATTCAATGTAGTCGTTGAATGTTTCTGGGTAGTATAAACGCAGATAGTCTACAAAACTCTTGCGTAGAGTTTCAAAATCGTAGCTTTGAAAGTCAGCTTCTCTGTAGGTTTGGTACAGACGCTTCCAATCTTCTACTCCAAATATTGCTGTTTGTCGCGCAGTTTTAGCCATGTCATCTCGTCAGTAGAGTATTTATTCGAGTTAAAAACAGCGTAGTTTTAGATGAACGTGGCTCTGCGAGTTTCTTGATCTAGAAATAACGACAGCAGTTGCGCTTCTGAACCGTTTACCACACGAACAAACAGTTCTATTAACATGCCATTATCCTGTGGGTACACTTGTGCATCTTGCAGGCTGACTCGCGGATCACCACCAGCTACACGTTGTACTTCGGCTAGGATTTCTTGTGTTGTGTCCACTGCTTGATTTTCAAACACATAGCTCCACAAGTTTGTTCCGTATTCAGGTCTTCCAGGAATTTCTCCCTTTTGAATATTAAAAGCATTAGACAAATCACGTTTGATCAACTCAAAGTCAACCAAAGTAAATTTTCTATACTGATTGATAGTATTAAATCCAATAAATGTGGTCATACAAATACTTATCCCTATAACGTGCCGCTGCTATTTGACCAAACGTGCCAAAGCGTCTTTATTGGCAGCCAGTTTTACTTCTTGTGCAATTTCTGCATCAATTTGTGCTTGCGACTGAAATTGCGAATCAGCGTAATTTACATTTGTAGTTCCTCTGGTTTGTGCCAATGCTGCATCTGCATTTGACCCTGCACCAGATACTGGCAGACCTGACCCTGTACCTAAGAATGTTGATTGTCCTGCAGATTGTGCAGTTTGTGTGCCAAACGTCTGTTGGAATTCTTGTAGGCTGCTTGTTCTACCTGTTGTGCCTGCAGTGCCTGCAGCGGCGGTGCTGCCAGTAGTGCCTGTTCCTGTACCAAACTTTGCCAATTCTGCTGCACCCCATTCATTACCAGCAGCAGCGCCAATACGTGCTGCTTCCCGTTCAGATTTGCCTTCAGCAATGGCCTTGTTGAACGCTTCAGTTCTTACTTCCTGCTGTCCTTTTCTAATGTCAATCGAAGTCACAGTGTAATCTGGCACTGGAACTTTCTTATCCCCAATGACTCCAGCAATGGCATTTGTTACAGGTAGACGATTCACAGTGCCCACTATACCAGCAATAGCTATGGGACCGCGAGCACTAGATCCACCAAACACAGCACCAATGATGCTGTTGGCAACTTTAATTGCCACTTGAGCATTTTTAGACAACTTGTTGATTTGATTTTGTACAAATGCATTGGCCTGACCTGCTGCCCACGATTTTACTGCATCAGGTCCAAACTTGGCCGCTGACTGTAATAAAGAACCCAATTGAGGAACTGTTTCTAATCCATTTAGCACACCAGTTTTGCGTAACGCCACAAGTCCGTCTTTCATTAGGCCTTGTTGCAGGCGTGTCTGTAACTGGGGATTGGTCAATATTCCGCCTAAGTTGCTGACTCCGTCCTTGCCAGTCCAGATAGTAGGGCTGGTCAATACAGCATTAAGTGCATTTGAATTGCCCAAATACTTGCGAATAGTGCCGGGCTTGATTAAACCCAGTTGCTCAAGTTGCAGTGGCGAAAACCCGTATTGTCCAATGCCTTTTAATGCGCTGAACGCATTGGCTGCCTGGCCTACACCAGCAGCAGCTGAACTTAATAGGCTAGTCACTTGCGGTACATTCAAACTGCCAATGCCGGTGGTAGCAGCTACTTGTTTGAGTATCTGCGCTGGACTCACTGCATCTGTTACCGGCAGGTTGGTCAAGCTGGCCGTGGCAGCAGTGGTAGGTGTAGTTGGTATTACAGAAGCTGTAGCAGGTGTGCCTACAAAACCAGAACTGTCACCGCTGGCGCCACCGCTGGCAGTAAACTCTGTCACAGTGGATTTGGCTTCTACACCACGGTTATGATAAGGATAAGGTTCATGAGTAGGCGCACGACTCACAATGGTTATCAGTTTGCCTTTTTCTTCTTCCCATCCCTTGCCTTCTACCCAGGCCACATCTGGCAGTTGTATATCTTCCAACAAGGCTGGTTTTGGTATAGATGCAGCGCCTGCCCCTGGGCCGTTTAAGTTGATTGTGCCACCTTTAAGGGCTAAACTGGATCCGCCGTCCCAGTTGCCAGACTGACTCTTAATACCCAGGCTACCAGATGCTGTCACACCAATAGAACTTTCGCTATACATGGATATATTGGTTTTGCTGGCCAGGTCTAGAGATTCGACAGAATTGATTCTGACTGTTTTGCTTTTGATATTGATACTTTCACCAGCATACATGTTGATGTTTTTATCAGCGTGTAAATTTATTTCGCCTTGAGAGCGCACGTTGACACTGTTGGTACTGAAAAGATCTATGGTACCTTCTGCGCCCAACTCTACCCAAGTCTGTCCATTAGCATGTAAGATATAAAAAAAGTTGCCGTCATCACTCATGGTGATCTGATGGCCTTTGCTGGATCTGATTCTTACCAGGTTGTCGAGGCCTTCAAGGTCTCCGTCGTCCATGACAATACTGTGTCCGCCACGACGTGCCACAACTTTCACGCTTTCCAGTTTAGAATCTTTGTTTTCTACTGTTTTCTTGATCTGCTTGTCGTCGTCACCGCCTTTAAATACAGGACGACCTGGTGTTGAGATTCCAAAAACTGCACTGGGACTTTCGCGTTGACTGTTGCTGGTAATGGGACCACGTTCTGTGTCGTTAATGACACCTTGTTGCAGCATTACTCCGGCCAGATATGAGTGTACCGGTTTTGGCTGATTAAAAAATTGAGGATTGTTGTCAATCTCATCGTTTTCGCTGTTGATTTCTGTTACTGGTAACTGTTTAGCGTTTTTAAAGTATTCTTTTTGCTCAGCGTTTTGCGTGTCAAATTTCTTACTGGCACCAATGGCCGGAATCATGTGAGCAATGCCAGGGTCTGGCACACAACCCATGTAATAGCCTTGGTTGGGATCGCCTGCTACAAAAAAACAAATGACCTGTGTGCCAATGTCAGGCGGCGTAAACCACATGCCATAACTTTGTGGATTTCCTACAAATGTTCCTGTACCTTTATTTGTACCGTTCTGCAATATTGATCCGTAAAAGGGCGGAATGTAGTTGACTGTGCGCCATAAACTTTCATCGTCGGGGTTGTCGCCGCCAAACTGTTCTATGTAAACTTGCAGACGTCCAGATCTTACGTTGTCAACGTTGTTCTTGACTTCGCCTATAAATGGACCAAACTCTGTGGGATTGCCGCCTCGATCAAACTTGTAGTTTTTACTGCGGCCACGATTGCGTTGTATATTTTCTGACATTAGTAATCCTTGGCTCCGTTTTGAGGTGGTGTATTTACTGGGGCTGTTCTACCTCGTATGATACCTGTAGCAGCTCCACCAGCATTGGATGTTACAGCCCCAACTGGCTGACCCCCACTGGCCGGAGCACGATTGGTCAATGGCTGTGCTGTCTGTGGATTGACTCGGGCTGTTGGGGCAGTAGCAGGTGATCGAGAAGGAGCAGATTTTGGGTCAATCGCAGTTATTTGACGTGCACCATTTCTAGGCTGCACTGGTGTAGGTATCACAGCAGGGTTTGCTATTGCGCCCGGGTAAGTGGCAGCCGCAGGACGCGGTGTAGTTGTAGCAGGTTCGCCGTTGCGACCTTGGCTGGCATTGGAGTTTGGGCCGGGTGTTAACGTAGAAAAATTTTCGTATTCTGACGGAGCATCATTTTTCTTGATAGCAGTAGACGGAAACTGTACCAGAAGTCCTTCAAGGTCTTGTGTGAATTTTCCTTGTTTGAAGCTGCTGGTCACGCTTATAGCACGGAAAATATTACTCTGTGTAGGGCCTGGACCTAGTGAATCAATTTCGTTGGCACCATTGGTTCGTTGGTTGGGATTCATTAAACCTGTGGTCAAATCGTAATCAACTGGTTTGTTCCAACCAATTTCAAACAGGGGCTGTTGTATTTCGTAATTGATGGTACCGTCGGGATAAAATGGGCTGTAGTTGAAAGCACGTATGCTTCGATTTATTTCGCCTTGAGCTATCCATGCCGGGTCACCTACAATGGTTATTTTTACACGACTCAAGTCGGCAGGACTGTACAAGCTGGTGGCTGCGTTGGCAGCAGGCTCGTTGATCTTTCCATCCTGACCTTGGTCACTTTCTTGGCTGCGAGTTTGATAAGACTTTTTAGGCAATTCGCGATAGTCTATAATGGGGCCATTCTTGGGTGGTTGATTGCCGTTGACCACAATATAAAAGAGATTATTGAAGTCTTGTTGGTAATCCAGTATCTCGACGTTTTCGCCTGTGAACCAATAGTAGTATTTTTTATGCGTACCGTTGTAGGGACTATCGTTAAAATATTCGCTTTTTAGGTCATTGACTTTGTAGGGATTCACGCTGTAAGTTATCTTGTAGGCATAATCGTTACGTTTGGGATCATACTTGATGGGCAAGGCCTGTACTCCAATACGATACCAAGCAGTCAATGGCGGTGCTTTGCCGTTTTTGATTTCGTTGCCTTCTTCGTCGTACTGTGTTATTTGTTGTTCGTAGATATAGCTGCTGGTTCTCACAGCTTGATCTATAAACTGAATTATGCTCATGCCAGCCACAGACGGTTTGGTCTGTGTATTGGGGTTCATTGAGTTAGTGGCAGGATTTTTGGCCTGACCTGCTGTGGTTGGAGTAGGTTGCCCTACTTTGGTTTTGTCGACCACTCCCGGCGGCTGGGTTTTAGCATTGCTAATCACTGGGTCCGGAAATACTATTTCATACTGGTCAGGGACTGTGAATATTCCATCCTTGACTCGTTCTTGTTCGTATTGGTTCAGTGCATCCATTAGACCGCCAGTTATGGTTTTTTTAGGTGCAGCATTGGCCTTGGGCGGCGGAGGCGATGTGCCTGGGCCGTCTTGTGCGGTTTCCGAGGCAATTTGTTCTCGGCCATCTTGTTGTTCTTTTTCGTTATAGGAGGCCTTGCCCCCAAAGAGTCCTGCGATGGTTTCGGCTTGCAATTCTGTGTTGTAAGGTATTATGCCTCGGGCCTGACCCGAAGCTTGATTATTTCCAGGAACCACAGCTTCGCAGTTGTATTCTGTCAAGGTATTGGCCACACGAAATCCAATTTTTGTAAATTGAAAAGGTATGTATTTTTCCACTAGAGCGTATTGATCTGTTCTGACATTTTTCGTCAAGTTGTCAGGTCTAACTAGCATTCCATTTTCATCGTAGCCATAGAATCTAATGACCATGAGATAATTTTGTGCTGCATAATTTTGTTTTTTGCCCACATATTGTTCGCAGGCACTGTACAGGTTGTCTAGAAAACTGATGCCGTTGGGTTCAACAATTTTAAATCGCATGTTAGTGACAGCATTGGCACTGCTGGTACCCTTGCCTGGTTGCAGATTGGTGATGGTAAAATCATCAATGTAAAAATCCAATGGAAAATATTGATTGCGGCCCGCAGCAGTGGGCTGAGTACCTGCTGTTTCCCCGGTTATGCCATCTAGTTGAGAATCGGTTGATGTAGGTGTAGATGATGGTGACGGCATGCCTCCACTTTGTATCAACAGTTGTGAACCCGGAACTACAATTCTTCCGCCCAATACTGTTTTTTCGTAGTCTTTGGGAGACATGATATAAAGGCTGAGATTATAGGTATAAGATCCATACTTGGCCAAGGCATTTGGTTGAGGAGTAATCTTTGATCCGCTGCCGGCAAAAACATTTTTGAGTCCTTGTAATGTGCCTGCTCTGCCGGCTGCATCTTGCCCTAGCGCACCAACACCAGCATTTTGACCAGCAGTGGGGGCATCTGGTCTTGCTCGTTGGGTGGGTTGAGCAGTGGGCGGCGGGGTTGATTGTGTTGAAGTTATGCTACGCACCGGTGCATTAGTGCCTTCGTCATTTTCTGCGCCGGGACGACGGGCATTAGTAGGTACTGCAGGTGTAGGTGGTACTACTCGACCATTAGGTCCAGTTTGAATCAGATTAGGAGCTGCCGGCAGCGTGGTATTGGCATTTTCTTCTCGACCTTGTTGTTCATTTCTAACCAAGGCGCCAGAATTATCTGCTGGCCTTTCGGCAGCAGTTGCTTGTCGTAGTTCTATTGTGTTTGATGCCAATTCAGAACGTGTTTCAGCAATGGCAATTCTGGCATCGTTGATGGCCGTACGACTTGCACCACGTTGCTGAAGTTTTGCATATTCTACTTCTAGAATAGCAAGGTCTCGCTCTAACGAGGCACGCTGCCTTGTAAGTTCTGCTACTGTGGACATTGATTAGAATCCTAACACATTGCGTAGTGTTGTTATTTTTGGTACATAGATTTCGACACCCACTAAGAAATCCCATGGTGGTGCAGTCAGGGTATTAGGGTTGCGTTGATAAAACACCCACCACAAGCGCGAATCATTATACAAGTCAAATGCCAAGAGATCAGGTCTGAACTGATAAGTTTGATTGACTACAAAAAGATAATCGTCAGGTTCTCTTGATATAGGTCGATTGACCATGTTGTCAAGATAAAATTGCGTATAGTTGGTGTCGTAGTAGGGACTAGTTGAACTGTAAACGGCCATTACCAGAAGCCTCCTTTGACCAGGTTACCATTAGCAAATTCTTTAAGACTAAATTGTTTGCTGACTTGACTGCGTGTTTGTATTGCCAGTAGTGTTATTTGTATATCCATTTTGGTTGGTACGTAGGTAGGGCTATTGGTTCCCAAACTAGGCGGTGCAGGAGGGGTATATAAACCACCTTGTGGCAGTCCTGCGTTTTGTAATCTGCTGACTGACGGATTTATAAAAGGTGTTACTCCTGACTGTAAACTTCTGCGGTTGCTTAGATTGGTACCGTCGTTGTTGGGACTCAGTGCTCGTATGTAGTCCACATCTGCAGGCAAGGTGTAATTAAAGTTAGTGACCACGCAAGGATGCCGGTTGAACTGATATTCGCCCAGGCCTTGTAAGAATACCAGAGGTGGTGGGGCTCCGCGATGTGCAGAATCATCCTGGCCGTAAAACATCTTGGTCACTGAACGGAAAAAATGTATCACTGCCAGCAAGTAGTTGGCTTCCTGGGTATCTTGCGCTGTAAAGGTAGCATTGATGCTGATGTCGCCTACGCTGGAACCTTGATAGAAATATCCTTTGTAGTTGCTGTGTGTCAATTCGTAGGCATTGTACTTGGCCTGGTAAGCAGTGGTGATTGCTGGAGTATAGGGAAATATTACTCCATCGGAGCCGGACTTGCTTAAAGGTGCTAGAATTCCAGGATTTGGCGCATTGTAAAGATAGTCGGCACTGCCGGCTAGACGCAACCTCACACGCCAGTCACCGTCGTTGACCTGTTTCTGTTGCTGGTTAATAATGTTTTGTTGCTTGGCCAAGGCCTTGGCTGCTTTTTGTCTGTTGGCTGCCAACTGCTGCGGAGACAGTGTTGTTTTGGGATTTACAAGCGGGATTGAACTGCCTAACCCATCAAGGATGCCAGCAAACGGATCAGAGCCGCCACTAACTGCACCGGCGCTGCGTTTAACACCGCCAAACAGTCCACCAAAGAAATCACCGCCATCGCCACCACCGGTGTCGCTGAAATCGCTAAAACCTGTATCACCAGAATCTACATCGCTGGGCTCAGCTTGGAACTCGCCCACGTCTTCTTCGTTGCCATAAAAGTCATCGTAGCCTGTGTCAATAGTGGGTATGTCCACTGGCTCTGACTGGAATTCACCTATATTAAAATCAGCATCAGTGCCGAAGTCCTGGGCTTGTGGATCAACACCAAAGTCCTGTGCATCCGGAACTTCTATGGGTGGTTCTTGACCAAAATCTTGTGCTAGAGGAACTTGCGGATCTTCTGTAACAACATCAAACTGCGAGTTAAATCTGGCCGTGGCTTCTGCTTGTGCTGCATCTGTTGCGGCTGCCTCTTGAGCTAAAAATATTTCATACGGGCTAGGCGACGGTGGAGCTGGAGCAACAGTTGGCGTGTCAACACCAAAATCTTGTGCTGCTGGAACTTGTGGATCAACTCCAAAGTCCTGTGCTTCTGGAACTACTATTGGAGGTTCTTGACCAAAGTCTTGCGCTGCTGGAACTTGTGGATCAACTCCGAAGTCCTGTGCGGGTGGAACTACGCTTGGTGGCGGTGTATCAGTTGGAATTAGTGTACCAGCGCCAGCTGCTACAATTTGATCTTGATATTGTGTTTGTACTTGTGCTTTGGCCGCTAAGTCAGATTCCGTTGTTATTCGAGCAAGTTCTTCGTCCGGGATTGGTGTGCCAGGCGCTGTACCTGTAACTGCACGATATTCAGCCACCTGTTGATTGGCCAAGTCTTGCTGTATTGCTCGTTGATCAGTGATCAAGGCTTTTGCAGTTTCTGGGTCTTCAATTGCCAATGTACTGAAACTGAAATTTTCAATTTTACCAGTAGCAGCTGGTACCTGTTGGTTAGTGGCAGAATCAACCGGCGGTGCTGTAACAGTAGGCGGTGGTGTGTCAGCTGGTACAGTAGTACCTGCATCTGCTGCTTGAATTTGATCTTGATATCTAAAGTTAGCATCGGCTGTGGCATCTATTTCGGCCCTGGCAGCAATTTGCACTTGTTCACTGACCGATATTGGGCCGCCTTCTACTGCTTCACGTTCGGCAATGCGTTGTGCGGTAAGCTCTTGTGCTGTCTCTGTCTTGAAAGCAGTATATTCTTGCGCAGTAACTGGATCATTTTGCAACAGGGTTTCAGTGGACACTGCCACAACTCTAGTTGGAGGAACAACCACTTGCGGGTTGTTTGTGACAGCAACTGGTGCTGGTGCCGGAGGTGGTGTATCAGCCGGTACTGTGGTGCCAGCTCCTGCTGCTTGAATTTGATCTTGGTATCTAAAATTGGCATCGGCTGTGGCATCTATTTCAGATCGAGCAGCAATTTGCACTTGCTCACTGACTGATATTGGACCGCCTTCTACAGCTTCTCTTTCGGCTATGCGTTGTTCAGTAAGCTGTGCAGCAGTTTCAGCCTTGAAGGCAGTGTATTCTTGTGCTGTTTCTGGATCGTTTTGTAATAATGTTTCAGTTGACACTGCCACAATTTTAGTTTGGGGTACAACCACTTGAGGATTGTTTGTGACGGTAGCAGGATTGGTTGTTGGCGGCGGAGTATCAGCAGGTACTACAGTGGCAACATTTGCTGCCTGCAGTTCGTCCTTGTATATGGCATTGGTGTCGCTTCTTGCTCGGAAAGCTGCGACAGACTCAATTGTTGCTCTTTCCTCTGCACTAACAGGTCGGCCAAGTTCTGCTTCTACCACTTTGATTTCGTTGGCTGCGTCTCTTTCTGCTCGAGCAGTAAAAGTCTCTTGCCACTGTTGGTACAGCGCAGGATCTTTTTGTGCCAGCGCAGATTGATTGACATTTTCTACTCTGACATTGGCCGAACTAGGAACCTCAGGATCAATGGTATTGTCAACCGGACCTGGATTTGAAATAAAGTTTGGATCCGCATCATTGGGCAGAGCTGGAACATTTACATCAGCTGGCACAATAGTCGGCGGTGGAGTGTTGGCTGGTACTGACTGTGCTGCATCAGCTGCTTCAATTTGATCTTTATATTTGTTGTTTACAATGAATCGTGCTGGTGCATCTGCATACGCATCAATGCCAGCAATTTGTCTTTCGGTTGCAGGAGAACCTTGGGTTGCTTCAAGTTCTCTGATTTGAGATGTTACAATCTCATTTTTTGCATCTAAAAAATCTTTATTATAATTGGCAGCCGCAGCAGGATTTGACTGTTGTAATACTACCTGATTGACTGGTCCTTCAATACGAGTTTGAGCCTGTGATTGTACAGCTGGTTCTGACGGCGAATCAACGATATCCGGATCAGCTTTTTTTCTTCCACCAAAGTCTTGTGGCGGAGGTAAACCTATCTGTGGATCAGAACCATAATCTTGTGCAGGAGGAATTACCGTGGGAGGTTCAGAACCAAAGTCTTGTGGCGGAGGTACTCCTATCTGTGGATCAGAACCATAATCTTGTGCAGGAGGAATTACCGTGGGAGGTTCAGAACCAAAGTCTTGTGCAGGAGGTACTCCTATCTGTGGATCAGATCCATAATCCTGCGCTGTTGGGACCACTATGGGTGGTTCAGAGCCAAAATCTTGTGCCAGTGGAACTTGTGGATTTGCTGCTGGTACTACTACTGCAGGAGTTCTATCAGTAAAGTAGTTTTGCACTATAGTCGGTTGTTGTACCACTTGTGGATTTGCCGCAGGCGGTATAGGTGTTGGTTTAAACACAGTCGGGGCCGGCACAGGAAAAGCCTGAGCAACCTGCGGATTTGCAGCAGGTGCCACAGGTGTTGGTGTAATGCCAAACAGGTTAGACAACAGTGCAGATATACTTGAAAATATATTAGGTACCTGTGGATTAGCTGCGGGGAAAACAGGTCTAACGTCAGCAGTTCCTGTGTAATTAACTGTATAGGTTTGTTCGCCATAAAAATCGTCAAACCCGGTGTCGCTGGCAGGAACAACCGGGTTTGCATCAGTAAAGTAGTTTTGTACAATAGGTGTTGCTGGCACTTGTGGATCAACACCAAAGTCTTGTGCATCGGGTACTATTATCCGTGGATCAGAACCAAAGTCCTGTGCAGCAGGAACTTGTGGATCAACTCCAAAGTCTTGTGCAGGTGGAAAATCTGATATTCTGGCTTCTTCGCCAAAGTCCTGTGCAGGCGGTAAACCTATTTGTGGGTCAGATCCAAAGTCCTGTGCGGGTGGAAATCCAGTAGGAGGTTCAGAACCGAAATCTTGTGGTTGCGGAACTTCTGGGTTTGTAACAGGTACCACTGGTTCAGCATCAAATTTTTTCTTAATGGCGAAGTTTTCTTCAGGCTGTGGTACTTCGGGATTGATAGTGTTGTCAACCGGTGCCGGATTAGGAATAAAGTTGGGATCTACGTCGTTAGGCAGTGGTGGAACTTCCGGATCAGATGCTGGGCTAACAGGTGCAGGCACTTGCGTGGGATTTTGCACTGTGCCAGGGTAGTTGCCGGGCACTTGTGGATCAGTTGAACTATCCTGCGGTATTGGAGTTAAATCGGCCATTTTTTTATCCTATGTGTTATTTACCGTGATTGAAAACGGCTAACATTATACAAAAAGAATGTTGCTTTTTTGCAACATTGTGTTATAATAAGTAATCTATTAGGAGATACATGTTGTCAGCAACCGCTCCCCCAACCCCCAAGGTAGTGCCTATTAAAGCACCAGCAAAAGTAAACTACCTCAACAACAGGGATTTATTAAAACAAATACATCTAAGTAAAAACACATATTGCACATACTTGAATCCCAAAACTGATCATCAATATGATATTATTTTGTCATCTGTTGACAAGATCAACCAACGTACCATTGCTGAAGCTAGACGCAATCGTGCCGATCGTCTCAAACGAGAGACCGGAATAGTGCATAACGAAAAGAAAATTCCCAATACTGATCTAGTGTTCAGAATTACTTGTTGGGAACACATACCAATTGCACCTAAAAAAGTGCCCAAGGTTACCGGCAAAAAGAAAAAACTACAGGATATTTTGGATCTGGAAGAACCTACAGAAGATCCCTTAGCGGACATAGTAGACGAAATTGTACTGGATCCCACTCACGTTCGAGTTAACTTTCCTCCATTTTATCACTATCGTATAACCGAAGACAAAGACCCGTACCTGGTGGGCAAGAGTCACTGGAAAGGAGATTTGTTAAACGGCGAATATTCTCGCGGACACGGAACAATGACTCCCGAGTTGGCTCGCATGTTCTTAAAGCTGTGCGAACGATACGCTACCCGCTCAAACTGGCGTGGCTACACTTACAACGAAGAAATGCGCGGGCAAGCCCTGCTACAGCTGAGCCAGATTGGTTTACAGTTTGATGAATCCAAAAGTCAAAACCCATTTGCCTATTACACCGCAGCCATTACCAACAGTTTTACCCGAATCTTAAACATTGAGAAAAAGATGCAGAACATTCGCGATGATATCTTAGAAATGAACGGACTCAATCCTAGCTGGACTCGCCAAAACTCAAACAAGGCTTCGCACAGGCCAGGAGAGGTCACCATGATCGATCCCAGCACATACAACTTGTCAGAAGAAGCCGAATAGTTTGACTTTGCTCAAATAGTCTTGTATACTTGTAAGTATTCTTGTGATCTAACAATAAGGAAGCTATGAGTAATTTGTTCAAAAAGGCAGCAGTCTGTACCGACATACACTGGGGACTCAAAAGCAACAGCCTGGTGCACAATCGCGACTGCGAAGCTTTTGTGGATTGGTTCATTGCCACTGCTCGACAAAACGGCTGCGAAACTGGAATGTTTCTGGGTGACTGGCACAATCATCGTGCCAGTATCAATCTACAAACACTTCAGTTTAGTTTACGTGCTTTAGAAAAGCTGTCAGCTGCATTTGATCAGTTTTACTTTATTCCTGGCAACCACGATCTCTACTACAGAGATCGACGCGACATTCACGGAGTCGAGTGGGCTTCGCACTTGCCCAACATGCATATTTGCAATGACTGGTTCCAATCCGGCGATGTGATCATTGCTCCTTGGTTAGTAGGCGACGATTATAAACGCATTTCTAAGTTGAGTGCCAAGTACATGTTTGGACACTTTGAGTTGCCACATTTCAAAATGAATGCCATGGTGGAAATGCCCGACCATGGCGAACTCCGAGTTGATAATTTTGGCAACTTTGATCGAGTGTTTAGCGGGCACTTTCATTTACGACAGCAGAAACGCAATATCAACTACATTGGCAACTGCTTTCCGCATAACTTTGCCGATGCCGGTGATGATGCACGTGGCATGATGATATTGGATTGGGGTGCTGAGCCCGAGTATCATGCTTGGCCTGCGCAACCTCGCTACAGAGTGTACGGGTTGAGTCAAATAATTGACAATGCTAAAGATTTATTAATGCCCGGTATGCATGTACGAGTCCAGCTAGATATTGAGATCAGTTACGAAGAAGCCAACTTCATCAAAGAAACTTTTATGCGCGATTATAATCTAAGAGAAATGGCCTTGATACCCAACAAGAACTCAGCAGTAGACACTGACATGGCACCAGGTGAGATCAAGTTTGAAAGTGTAGATCAGATTGTGACAGATCAGATTACTGCTATCGAAAGTGAGTTTTACGATCCCAAACTCCTATTAAAAATATATCAGAATCTATGATCTATTGCGTTTGGTACCCCAGTGGCGGGTTTGGGCATTTTGTCAATGCTGTGTTGACCTTGCACGGAGAAAATTTTGCAAGGCCAAAAAAACAACAATATTCATTCAGCAACAGTGGCGATAGCCATCAGTTGGAACTGGCGGCACCAAAATTCTTTAAGAATCCCAACAACTACAGTTTTGATTTTGACAGCACACTAAATTACTCAGTGCTGATTGACAATGGAATCAACGACGAATCAACCTTGTTTGTTAAATATTTTCCAACTGCCTGTATTGTAAAGATTTGTTACAGTGACCATACCTGGCCTATTGTTGCCCACACCATGATTGAAAAGGCCATGGGCATGGATATTTCTCAGGTAGTTTCGGTTGGGCCCGAATGGGCCAACTCCGGCGATTGGGCAATCAGGGAAAAGTATTTTTTATTTTTAAGAGATAATCCGTTAAAGCAGGCCTGGCGGATTGATTCTGAATACAAGTATTTAAAAATTGATCACTTGCTGTGTTACGACGATTTTTGTAAACAGTTGCAATCATTGGGAATCAGCACCAGTGACTTCAAAACACTGTGGGATGATTGGAAAATCAGCAATCAAAAATACATCCGTCCGATCGAGGCGGCCCGGCAGATCATGCTGGACATAAAAAACAAAAACTATTCAGACTTGTTGCACACAACTGATATTTGGACACAGGCGATAGTTTATTATTACATTTGGTTGGAATACAACTTTGAAGTGCCACACAACGACTACAGCGAGTGGTTTACAAATACAAAACAAATTGCTATAATGTTAAACGAACACGGAGTCAACCATTGATCCAAATTAAGAATCTTACAGTAAGAAATTTTATGAGTGTGGGCAATGCCACACAAGGTGTAGATTTTGATCGACAAGACTTAACATTGGTTCTGGGTGAAAACTTGGACCTAGGCGGTGATGGCAGTCGTAACGGCACCGGTAAGACCACAATCATCAATGCACTGAGCTATGCACTTTACGGCACGGCCCTCAGCAACATACGCAAAGACAATCTGGTAAACAAGACCAACGGCAAAAACATGCTGGTCAGTTTGGATTTTGCAGTTGGTGGACAGGAGTATCGCATTGAACGTGGACGTAAGCCTAATGTGCTGAGATTCTATGTCAACGACCGTGAGCAAGAAATTGCCGACGATGCACAAGGCGACTCAAGAGAAACACAAGATGCCATTGAGCGTACTCTAGGACTAAGCCACGACATGTTCAAACACATCCTGGCCTTGAACACCTATACTGAGCCATTTTTGAGTCTCAAAGCCAACGATCAACGCACCATCATTGAGCAGTTGTTGGGCATTACCATGTTGAGCGAACGTGCTGACAAGATCAAAGAGCTCAACAAAGCAACCAAAGAAAGCATACAGCAAGAAGAATTCCGTATTCGTGCTGTACAAGAGGCTAACAAACGTATCGAAGAACAGATCGAAAGCTTACGCAAGCGACAACGCATGTGGGGCAACAAACAAAGCGAAGATGTTGCCAAGTTAGAATCAGCCATTGCCAGCCTTGAACACATTGATATCGAAGCAGAACTAGCTGCTCACAAGGCTCTCACAGAGTACAACAATCTAGTCAAAGAACGTGCTGATATTAACAAGTCGTTAACTCGAGCACGACTTGACCAAGATCGCGAAAAGAAAACTGCAGATCGAATAGCAAAAGAAGTTGCTGCTTTACTAGAACACAAATGTCATGCATGTGGGCATGAGTTGCACGATGACAAGCATGAATCTATTATTGCAACCAAACAGAATGAGCTTGATGTAGCCTGTGTCGAAGTTGATTTGGCTGGCGTTACTATCGTGGAACTTGAAAACGAGCTAGAGGATCTAGGAGAAATTGGTGCACAGCCCAGGGTATTTTACGATACCTTAGAGGATGCCCTTAATCATCGCAACAGCTTGGAAGCCTTGCGAAAAGAGTTGACCGCACGATCAGCCGAAACAGATCCTTACAGTGAACAGATTGTGGACATGCAGAATCAAGCCTTGCAAGAAGTCACGTATGACACCATGAACGATCTGACACGCTTGCAGGATCATCAAGACTTCTTGCTCAAGTTGCTGACCAGCAAAGACAGCTTTATACGCAAAAAGATCATTGAACAGAATCTCAGCTATCTAAATGCTAGGCTCACACACTACTTGGATCGCATTGGCTTGCCGCATACGGTGGTATTTCAAAACGATCTCACTGTCAGTATTGAAGAACTGGGCCGCGAGTTGGATTTTGATAACTTGTCACGTGGTGAACGCAACAGACTTATACTAAGTATGAGTTGGGCCTTCCGAGATGTGTTTGAAAGCCTGTATCAACCCATCAATGTCCTATTCATTGACGAAATGATTGACTCAGGGCTAGATACACAAGGTGTAGAAAACAGCTTGGCCTTGCTGAAGCAAATGAGCAGGGAACGCCACAAGAGTATTTGGCTGGTCAGTCACAGAGATGAGTTGGCTGGACGTGTTGAAAATATCTTGCGTGTGGTCAAAGAAAATGGGTTTACCAGTTACAATACCGATGTCGATATCATTTGATCATTATCCAGTAAAAGTACTGCACTTGGAGCCCACTACCATGTGCAATGCTGCCTGCCCTCTATGTCCTAGAGAGAATCCCTTCAGATTCAACAAAGAACAGGACATACATCATTTAACTGTGGATCGTATAAAAGAATTATTTTCTACAGAGTTTATTAAAAATCTTGACAAGATGTTCATGTGTGGCAACTACGGCGATCCTGCTGCAGGTGTTCATACCTTGGACATATATCGCTATTTCAGAGAAATCAATCCTGACATCACATTGGGAATGAATACCAATGGCAGCTTACGCAATGCTGCCTGGTGGAGTGAGTTGGCAGGGATATTATCCAATACTCTTGATTTTGTAATTTTTAGCATTGATGGATTAGAAGATACCAATCATCTGTATCGTGTGAATACACAGTGGGAAAAGATCATAAAAAATACCACGGCTTTTATACAGGCCGGCGGCAATGCACAATGGGATATGCTGATATATGATTACAACTCACACCAGGTAGATCTTGCTGAGGTTGTGGCACGACAAATGGGATTTTCTTGGTTTAGAGCAAAAGTAAGCAAACGTAAAAATACAATAGCCTGGCTACAGCCACCTGCGGGCTGGGTTCCGCCTGTGCTCAACACTGGCCCAATCATGTGCCACGCCAAAAAAGAACAAAGTTTATATGTGAGTGCTGCTGGCATTGTGCATCCTTGTTGTTTCTTAGGACACAACGATGGTGCTGTTGTGGATCAGTATGAAGAAATTAAACAACACTGGAATACACCCGAATGTCATCCCACGTGCAAACTTGTATGCTCCACTGATGAAAACTCAACTCATTTTAGTAAGCAATGGAGACTGGAGGTTGAACTTTAAATGTCTGATCTGCTGATGGTTACAGCACCGTTCACTTATACATTTGGTCCCAGCCTAGCCCCTGCTTTACTGAAAGCATGTGTACAACGAGATGGATTTTCCTGCAGTACTTGGGACGCAAGTGCTGAGTTCAACTTTGACTATCAGACACACAATAACTACTCGTCTGTGACAGCGTGGATGCAATCCCCAGAGCTACAGTTATCCACAGCTGAGTTTGAGTGGTACACTGATATTGTTGTTGGTTATGCCCGGCGCATTGTCGAAACATATCAGCCCGCAGCTCTGTCTATTTCTGTGCTGACACAAAACAGTCAACGGTTTGTTGAAGATCTGTGCTATCATGTGCGACTGCTGAATAATCAAATTAAAATTATACTGGGTGGTAGCGGTCTTAATATTTTTTTATTTCAGTACCAGAAGAGATGGCACGAGTTAATGCTGGACTCAGGGTTAGCAGATTGTGCTTTACTGGGCGAAGGCGAATATGCTCTTGGTCAGATACTGAAAGAAAACACCACAGGCACATTGACAGTGACTCAACTTACTAACGAACAACTCAATGCTGTTCCTGTGCCTGACTATTCAGATTATAATTTTCAGTTGTATCCCAAAACTCTAAGAAGTTACTGGAGTTCTGCCAAAGATTCCCGAGTTGATTCCGACGGACATGTTTTTTTAATAACTGCCAGCAAAGGGTGTGTTAAGAACTGCAATTTTTGTGATGTAGGGAACATTTGGAATAGATTCAGATATCGCAGCGGCATCAGTGTAGCTAACGAGATGATTGAGCTACATCAAAAATACCAGGCAACTTATTTTAGTTTTACTGACAGTTTAATCAACGGTGGGTTGAAACCTTTTTGGGAAATGAACAATGAACTGGCCCAACGGTTACCTGACACTATAAAATACGAAGCACAAATGATTTGTCGATCACAGCGCGACATGCCTGAAAAATACTTCGAAGCCATGGCACGAGCTGGATGTCATCGTGTACAGATTGGCATGGAATCTGGCAGCGAACAAATTCGATTGCACATGGGCAAAGGCAGCAGTGCCGACGATGTCGACTACACTACAAACATGCTGATCAAATACAACATATATCAATCTTGGAACATAATTGCTGGTTACCCCGCTGAGACCGACAAAGACTGGCAAGAAACTATGAAACTGATCCGATACTGGGTTCCCCGCAGCAATGGATTATTAAAAATATCACCAATAAACACTTTCCTGTTGTTGGACGGTGTGCCCATGACTCAGGATCAGAACTTGGTAGATCATTTTCAGATGCACGTTGACAACGTCAACGGGTACTCAACATTTGCTTGGGTCAGTGCCAACAACCCCACTAATACCTTTGATGTCAGAGTAAAAAGATTTATCGAACTGTGTGAAACATGTATGGATTTTGAAAACGATTCGGATCAAATAAATCATTTGCAAAGAAAAATTAATACAGTAAAAAAACAACTAGACTGGTACAAAGATGCTAAACCCCAAAAGATTTTCAATATCACTAAATCTTAAAGAACATTCTTTGCCTGACAAACAGCCAGAGTATGTGATACGACTAGACGGTGTGCCTGTGGGGAAAATTTCACACTGCGATATTGGGCCACACTGCTTGGAGATAGAATTTCTTAACAAAGGCCAAAATGACACCGTGGTCAATGAAAAAAATGTTATTGTACATGACTTGGCTGTAGAAATATTACAGTTGATTGTAGACAACACAGATATCACACACGTTGCCAAGAAAACAGCAGTTTATACCACCGATGCTGGTATTGAAAACACTTATGGATACATGCACAAAAAAGGAATAATCAAAATAGATTTTGTTTGTCCACCATTTTATCATTTACGAAATTTGCAAGTATTACATGATCCATCATAACTATACGCATGACATGGTATTATAATGGAACAGAAGTCTCGGAACTACCTGAGGATGCCATTGGATTTGTTTATTTGATTACAAATACTACCAATGGCAAGATGTATGTGGGCAAAAAGCTCGCAAAGTTTGCAAAGACCACTTATAAAGTAGTAAAATTAAAGAACGGCACTAAAAAGCGAAAGAAAATCAAAAGTAAAATAGACTCAGACTGGCAACAATACTACGGCAGCTCCCCCAATCTCACAGAAGACATCAACATCCTAGGCAACAGCAATTTCAAACGCGAAATATTATACTACTGTAAATCAAAAGCCGAATGCTCGTACATAGAAGCACGTGAACAATTTTCACGTCGAGTACTGGAATCAGATGACTACTACAATGGTCACATTCAAGTGCGTGTACATGGATCACACATAAAAAACAAACTTTGACAGGCAACGAACGGCAGTAACGACTAGCACTGGTTCATATCGAGTGCCCTAAACCTGGACGAGAGTCGCAGGGATGGAAGTCTTCTCGCTGCAAGAAGCACTCAATCACTATCCTTGACAGGACGACGATCGCTTAGTAAGACCTGCGATTTGATTGTTTGAAGATGACAAAAAGGCAAAAAGAAGGGAGAAAAACCCTGAGTTTGTGCATACGACTGCGTGTGTGACACAGACTACCGTTGTATATTAAGACGGAACGAGCAGGTACCGGACAACCGCCTGTGCGATGTAGATGTTTTGCATTATAGTTCTAACGCTAGTGTGGCTGGGCTACTCAGATGAGGTTCCAGTTTTTTCTTAACCCTTCGGTGGGTTAAGTGTGGCCAGTTAATCTAGATGAGATATGTACAACTGCTCTGTTCACTACTAGATAAGAAAATAATGTTGTGAACGAAGTGAAACCACAGATGTGCGTCAGCACATCTTACAAGTCATCAGGATAATCCCTGAATAGTGCATGTTGAATGTCACCTGAAACAAACTGATTGAATGATTTGTGTTTTGTCTCTAGCTCACCTTCTAGTGGTGCAACTCTTCGGAAGGCCATGTCCATTTGTGCCATGTCAACGAACTCCATCATAATGTGCCACTCTGGCATGTCAGCAATGCTGCGAAATCCCATCTTGCATCTGGTGATTCTAAACGATTCCATCTTGTGTTCATCGACCAGGTGTTGTAAGAAACTGCGCATGTTGTTGACCCAGTCTATGTCGCTGATGTCGCCTTCTTTGTTTGCCCAGATGTGGTATATGTCTGCCATTATATCATTGGTCCTAGTAGTTCAAAGCCTTGGAGGCCTTGCTTGTATAAATGTGCTTGGTCCAGGTACAGGTACTTGAATCCCCGTTCCTTATAAATTGCACATTCGGTTATTAGGCTTTCGATGCCTAATCTCAGTTTGGGTCGGTGATATGTCCATGCAAACTGTTCGCATAGTGCATTATGTTTGTCGTATAGCTTGATTAAACTAAACGCTACCAACTCGTCGTTGTCGTAGTATCCTAGTATATCAGTATTGGGATCGGTGTACTGGCTTTTAAATATAGGCATTACACTACCAAAATGCTTATAGATACAATAAGTTCTATAGATATCGTTTAGTTGAGTTATGTTTTCGTCAGAAGCCGATAGATAACTGTACGTTGTGGTAGGGTAGTATGAGGTCTTGCTGAGATCAATACGTGCGTATTCGTATGTCATGATCTTGGATCTTCGCGGCCAGCAAACAAAACTTTCAAGTATTCTTCGTCCCACCCATCGTAAAATCCTTTGTTGCCCAAGACCTTGGCAAAGTGATTGAGTTTGGCCAGATCTTGTACAAACACAATGGCATAAGTGCCTTGGTTCATTGCCACGCCATTGACAGATTCCGCATCATCTGGGTGGTCTGCTAGCGCAATCAAGCCCTGCGAACTCAGGTGTACCATGTTGGCAGTGTCGACCAGTTGATTGAATTCTTCGGCAGGCCAGCGTTCCGGACCGTACACCAAGGCCACAACATCAAAATCGTTCATGATCACATGTTTGAGATCGTCTATGGGATTATAACAGCCCTGGCGTATGTCTACTTTTTTGCTGAGTCTAGCTTGACGAGCGTAGGGACATGGTGCCCACCCGTTGAGCAAGGGCGTGGGCTTTTCGACAAAGTCCACGATCCACTGTTCAATGTCCTGTTTGGCTTGTTCAAAATTCATGATTAATAAAAAGGTAGTCCAGATTTTTTAGTGGTTTCTAAGTTTTCTTTGATTAAGGCATTTATTAACTTGCGCTCTTGAGGTGATAGTCCCATTGCTTGATCATAAGTGAGACCACCTCGCATGTACCAACTGAGTCTTAGAGCTTCTTCTCTAATCCCTTCGCATTCCTTGTCTAGTGATTCTACTAGTTTGGGAATTTGCTCAGAGTTTGAGTTTAAGAGTTGGTTACGAAAAAATTTGACATGTCCAGAGTAAATGGTTGGTCAAACTGGGTTGTACATTCAGTACAGGTGATCTTGAGTGGTTCTGTTTCGGATGTCTGTTTTAGTTTTACAATATGATCTCTTATGGCGTTAAACGCAGCACGATCGCAGTTTTTTAAAAATTCCAAGATATGCGCTGTTTCAGTTACCACAGCGTCGGGGGTGCGTATGGCACTGATACTTTGTGCAATACTCTTGATTGTGAGTGCTGTGATTCTCAAAAACGATTCACCCAGCCGTTTCATTTTTTCTTGATCGTCGATGTCGGCATCACCCATGGTCTGCATGGCTTTTTGATCTTCAAACTGCAACTGGTTGTTTTCATTCATCTGATGATAGCTGAGTGGGCGGAAGAAAAACTTCAAACCCTGTATATCCATACTGGATTCATAGTCAGGAACTTTGATGTTGGCCAATATGGTTCTTAGATCCACTTGGTATTCGTTTTGTGTGTCGCAGTTTGGGCATCTAGTGTTGACATCCATTTCGTGACCGTATGTGGCAATGCGCACAGCTACCAGTAAGGTATCTACATCAATCGACGGCATGACCCAGGCATCTTTGACACTGGGTACACAGCTTTCAAAAATTCTAATTACCGCAGTTCCGTTGAATAGCGCATCTGGGGTACGTGTGGTTATTTCGTCAACAGCAGTCATTGGATAAATTGGTAATTCTCCATTGGGCGGAATTGCAACAGTGCCTTCGGGCCAAAATTTACCTTGACTGGGCAGTCGGGCGTAAATCGCTGGTTGTCGAAAATACTGCTTTAATGGGTTAGTAGTTTCTGTCATTTTTTGTCGCCATAAATATCACTATACTTATAGCCTGGAAATATGACCGAACAAGAAATGCAAGCTCTGTTTGACAAGTTGCGCGACGGCATTACGTTAACCAACGACGAGATGATCAAGCTAGCCAGAGAATCTGGCTACATGGCTGGGCAATTCAAACGAGCCAGTGTTAGTATAGACGAGTTTAAGGCAAACGTTAAAAAAGCCGGCGATGAGTTGCCAGCTGCATTGCTTAAAGTTCCAGGTGCTCTTACCAAAAGTCTTGGTGGTGTAGCCAAAAGTCTAGGCGAAGCTGAAACTGGCTTTAAAGCACTAAATCCCATTATTGATAGTGTAGCTAATGCACTAAGCAAAGTACCATACGTGGGATTTGCATTCCAAGCAGCAGCTGAAG
>Ga0222712_10000851_pt1 | contig 39073 bp, 23 predicted proteins | sample C33_657DmetaG_FD_165043 | JGI IMG/M metagenome (GOLD analysis project Ga0222712, IMG submission 165043) | Estuarine water microbial communities from San Francisco Bay, California, United States - C33_657D | ecosystem: Environmental > Aquatic > Marine > Unclassified | place: USA: California... | reverse complement strand
CCCCATTTCAGCCTGGCTATCACTGAAATAATCTTCAGCAGGATTGGCAACAGGGCCAGTAAATCCGGTTTGTGCAACAGTTTTGGTATACTTCCATACCGTGGACACATTAGAGAAATTGGTAAAGACATAATCCTGATTTCCAATCTTATCACCCGCATATTTTGAATAGACCACATACGCATTGGTACCGGTGAATGGACTGACCCCAGCGTTGAAGTCAATCAGGTAAATGCTTACAGCACCTGTAGATGCATTTTTCATGTACGATACAATAAAATAATCTTCCAACAGATATCCTGAACCTGGCTTGGAATACAACTCTACAAACTGTTTTTTCCCATCTGCAGGAAAAACTTCTGTGAGTCGAACCTGAGCAACAAGATCAAAACCCAAAAAAACGAATACGAACAAGACAATAACCTTTCTCATGTGTCATGGTTTAGCGTGAAGAATAGGTCATTCGAAGGATTAGGATTGGGATTGGTGGTAAACCTATCAACCCTGCATCACGCGAACAATGACAAGAGACAAAGAATCATGTAAAAAATGAGGAACTATATATTTGGGTCTGCTGATTGTACCAAACGAAAAAAGCCCTCGCCGTGAAGCGAGAGCTTTTCATCCATCGGAAACTATTGATTGAGTTTTGATGGGAGGACTTGGGTGGAAACCCTTTGCCCGGTTAGGTTACACTTTCGTGTGAATGAGTCTTAGGATGGTTATGAATAACTTTTATTGAACAACAACCCGCTGTGCAGATTGCTCTCCACTTTCGGTGTTGACGATTTTGAGGGTGTAGAAGCCTTTTTTGAGGTTGCTGATCTTGGTATTGGTTGTTGAAACGTTCATGTATTGATTGACTACCCTGCCGGTATTGTCCATCACAAAGATGTTCAACTTGCCAGATGTAGATCCTGTGTTGACTGTGAATGATCCCTGGCTAGGGTTGGGATAAACATTCAGGTTGGATTCGATCGACCCAGGCTTGATGCTTTTTACAGGACTGAATGCAGACTTGCCATCAAAGTCAATCTGGTTCAGGCGGTAGAAATGTGTTTGACCGGGCTTCACATCTGTATCTTCAAAGCTGTAGTTGATTTCTGTCTGGCTGTTGCCATCTTTGGCCCTTGTTCCAACAAAACCGATTGTTTTGAAATCGTTTGTATTGCCCATTGAGCGCTGGATCTCGAAGCCTTTGTTGTTGGTCTCGGAGGAGGTTGTCCATCTCAAAGAAGTATTTTTTTCTTTATTCGAAATATTAAAATGTGTAAGTGTTACAGGCAATTGTGCTGCTGCTAATATAAATGGTTGTTTATAGTTGTTACAAGCTGTGCTGTTCTTAACTTCAATGTAGAAACGATAAAATGTTGTAACATTTTTTGAATCTGTAACTGAAATCTCAGAATTAGGTATTGAAATGTTGTAGACTGGTACAGATACATCCTGACCATTAATATTTTGCATCCATATATTTGTTGAAGATAAAGATGACAATAATTTGTTATCAGAAACATTGAAATTTTGTACATATTTATCGGCACCAGTTGTAAATACACCGTCATTGCCATAATCAACCCAGATAGAAATTTGCAACTCAGAAGCTGGTTGAGTGTTGAAATTGGTCGGATTAATTAGTTGCAGAAAGAAATCTAATGAACTAGTGCCATAGGACCCATTTTTAGAAGCCTGTCCACTTACTGGCAACGAATAATAATCAGCTGAAGTATTTGTTGGTGTTTGACGTGCAGCCGCAGTAGTCCAAAAATAAATTTTATTTTCCCATGTCGGAGTATTGAACTGTGTAGCACTTTCAAAAAACAAAGGTGATCCTCCAAGTTTATCCCATATTAAAGTACAAGAAGTAGATCCACCTTTTACCTCATAACAATTGTTTGATGATGAACCGAGAGGGGGGCCTACTTTTTCTGAACTAATAACTATTGATTTGAAATTAATTTGGAATCCATTAATAGTAATTGGGGGTAGATTATTTATTTCAGTTTCTGCAGATTTACTTGTAACAAAATCAATCAAAGTGCCATTCTTGAAAAGAAACATTGCAAAACTGCTATTGGGACCGTGAGCAATATCAAATAAATCAGTGATAAGGGTTCCTGTATTATATCCAGTACCGCTATTATTGAGTTTATACTCAAAAAAGTTATTGGGTTTGAATACATTAGACCAAATTTGCTGATTAGGGTAGAAAACATTTTTTGTTTTAGATTCTACCTGATTCTCAGAAAATAAAACTGTTCCATTTGTTGTGGGAGTAATGTTAGGGTTCGAGTAAGTTGCGGCTTGTCCAAATGGCTTTATATTGTCCTTGAACTCTGCAACACGAATTGATGAATATGTATTGGTATTTTGACCAGTACCCACAGTTCCCTTGAAATAAGTCACAACAGAATAACCATCAAGTGATATGAGATTATCCGCTGTTGTATTCGATGTTTTATAAAACAGTTCGAAATATTCTGGAACAGCCGAGCCACCAGTTGAATGTATTGGTTGAATCTCTGTCAGCCTCACCTGCCCATTCGAATAATTCAGCAGAAGAACAAAAACTACAATAAGTGTAAATACCTTTTTCATGAATCAATAACTTTTAGAATGAAAAGAAATTGGTTCTTTCGTTGGAGGATGGATTGAAAAGCGGTATTTCGGAAAGGATTGGAGAGAAAAAAGACCGGTTAGTGGTTAGTTAAACGGACCTGAATTTCAGGTTTTTACAGAAGGAATTGGTGTTTTGGAGTGCAGCAACAGATGCTACATTAAGGCGTAAAAGTAATTTCTGTTTTTGTTTAATGCAAGTTTTTGCAAGAAAAAATAAAAAAAATGTGTAGCGAGCTGAATATCAACACGCTACACATTATCATAATGAGTTAAAACGACCTGCCTTCGCTGCGCATCATCCCGCCAGACTGCGTACCACCGCTGGTTTGGGCCCCGCTGAATTTGTTGAACCTGTAAATAAAGGTCATCAGGAAATAGCGGGTAAGCCTGTTCACACGGGTGTCAACAATGTTGTTTCCGTTGATGGTCCTGGCTATCGAGGTGTTCTGCTTGAAAATATCGTATCCGGATATCCTGAAAATGCCATTCTTCTTCTTGAAAATGGTTTTTTCGAAGGAAGAATTCAACAACGCGATGTTCTGGTTCACGCTGGAGGAAAGTCCACGGTTGATGATATATTCCAGATCACTCCTGAACACCCATCCACCAGGAATGTCGATGCGCATGTTGTTGGTGAGCGTCCAGCTGCCATAATCGACATTCTGCTGACCAGGCAAGCTATACCTTACCCTGTTCAATCCGTACCTTCCACCAAAATCAATTTCAAGCCACTCTTTCCAGTTGAACTCGAACTTCATGCCCTGAGCCAACAGCAGGTTCTTGCCCACGTTGCGTTGGTTGTCTATCAGGGAAATATTGTTGTTCATGGCTGCCGTTCCATTGAAGGAGATGATGTAGGTGCGGTTCTTCCAAGGCTTGCTGAAGTTATAAAATCCACTCACCGAATAGTTGCCGTCTACATTTTCATAAGTGGTGAGCTGGCTACCATTGCCCCCTACCCTGATGGTATTGTTGACAATCTGGTTGCTGGTGAAGTTGTAATTGGCACCCACAAAGAAGGTCTGACCCGTCAGGAAGTTCAGGTTATTGAACGAAGTGCTGAAGATGTGTGCTACGGAAGGCTTCAGTAAAGGATTACCCTGCGTTTGGTACTGCGGGTTGGAAATGTCTTTCACCGGCTGAAGCTGAGAGAAGCTAGGCTGGTTGGCATCGCCATTGTAAAAGAACCTTAGGGTCTTGTTCCTGGTGAAATTGTAAGCGAAGTTGGCGGAAGGCAGGAGGTTGACCCGCTTGATCGGATTGTAGGCACTGTCGCGAGAAACGGAATAGCCTTTCTGGTTGATGGGTTGGGCATTGAATCCGAGGGTATAATTGTATTTTTTCTTCACGGTCCTTAGGTTGGCACCGATGCGCTGCCTCAGAAAATCTGTTTCATAAGCATTGCTCAGGGTCGTTGAGAAAGTCTCCAATCCTTGAGGATCCACCACATAAGTTGCCCTGTCGTTGCTGTTGTAAGACTGACCATACTGGTAGATCAGGTCCAGGAAACGTCCTTTCATCAAAGGCTCAGAGTAGTTGAACCTGATGCTAAAATTATCGGCGTTGTTGTCTGTGAAAACGTTCTGGTTGAGAATACTGGTCAATTTGACAGGTAAATAGTTATTGGTAACATTGATTTTGTTTGCCTCTCCATCAGTTGAATTATACCCTCCGTTGATGTTGACAGACAGGTTTCTTCCTGGCTTTCTGAACTTGTGGTTGAAAATCAGGTTTCCTGAAAAATTTGGTGCAGCGGAAGTTGACTTGTTGTTATTGCTGCCCTTGCTGGTTGTATCCAGGCCATTGCGGATATAATCAAACAATGAATTGGATGCGCTATTGGAAGCCCTTGTAGTAAACTCAGGAATGAATTTCACATAATTAAATGAGTCAATGTTCCATTCAAAATTGAGGGATGCCCTGTGGCTTTTTGAGTCACTGAGGGAAGAACTAACCTGATGGTTCAGGAATTTGGTGTTCTGGAAAAAGTTTTGAGAGGCCACGTCCTGCTGAACATTGGTTTCGCGGGTAGAGTAACTGTAGTTACCATAGATCGATCCTTTCTTGTTCTCCAGATCATTGCGGAAGTTCACACCCAGTGAGTTGGCAATCCTAAGCCCCTCATCCCCACCAAATCCACCTTGGTTGTTGCCGCCAATCCTTACCTGGAATCCACGGCCACCGCCACCACCTCCGCCACCGCCGCCGTCAAAATTGAAGGTGCTGGTATTGTTGTTGTTCGCTCCGCCAAATACAGAAATCTGCTTGTTGTTGTTGAAAAAGTTCACATTGGTGCCCAGTGCGTAGCGGTCGCTGGAGCCTGCCCCAACGGAAGTGCGGCTGAATATCCCTTTGTTCCTGTCTTTTTTCAATTGGAGGTTGATGATCTTGTCTGGCTCGCCGTCCTTTATACCAGAAACATTGGCCAGGTCTCCATAATCATCGATTACCTGAACCTTGTCGATCATGTCTGCAGAGAGCTGTTGCGTTGCTGCTTTGGGGTCTCCACTGAAGAAATCCTTTCCGTTCACCCTTACCTTGCTCACGGTTTTGCCCTGGGCAGTGATGTTACCATTCTTGTCTACTTCAAGCCCTGGCATTTTCTTCAAGAGGTCTTCCACCATGGCATTGGGCTTCATCCTGAAAGAATCTGCCTTGTATTCTACCGTATCTTCCTTTACGATGATCGGAGGGGTGGAAATGACAATCTCCTGCAGGGAGCTGTACTCTGGGTATAATTTATAGTTGTCAAGTTTCAACACCTCTTCACCCTCTGGAATTGAAAGTGCCTTGAGGTTGGTGCCGTACCCTACACTGGTAACCATCAGCACAAATTTGCGCTGGGGGATCCCTTTTATGAGGAAAAAACCAACATTATTGGAAACGGTCTTGATGGTATCCTTGGCCCCGGCGATGTATGCGCCCACAGTAGCCCTTGCAATAGGATTGCCCAGGGTATCAACCAAACGGCCGTTCACTTGAAAGCCATCCTGAGAAAATGCGCTGAAAGAAATGATCAAAAACGCTAAAAACAAGGTAAAATGTCTGCTCATATAAATGTATTCGTGGAATTGGATGCCAAAGGTACTTAAACACCTTCGGTCAAAAATTGTTAAAACAAAATATCCGTCATATTAAACAATTTAATTTCAAGGCCACCAAGGGTGGGTCAACAAGTGGTCAAAAAGGATTAATTTTGGCCCATAGCAAGAACAGAAGAACATGTTTAAATTCATATCGGGATTATTCGGAGGCAGCAAATCGGAAAAAGACGTCAAGGAAATTCGCCCAATTGTACAAAAAATCAATGAGCATTTTGCTTCATACCAGGCGCTGAGCAACGATGCCCTCAGGTCAAAAACAAGCGAATTCAAGTCAAGAATCAAGGCTTCACTGACTGAAATCGACAACAATATCAATGCCCTAACCCTGCAGGCAGATCAACTTCCGCTTGAAGACATCCTGGGCAGGGATGATTTGTACAAAGCCGTTGATGCCCTCAAAAAAACACGCAACGAAAAGATTGAGGAAGCATTAAAGGAGATTCTTCCCGAGGCTTTCGCCTTGGTAAAAGAGGCCGGCAGGCGTTTCAAGGAAAATGAAGAGCTTTCTTCCACTGCCACTGAGCTCGACCGCGAACTGGGGGTGAAAAAGGACTATATCGCCATTAAAGGAGACCAATCCATCTTCAAAACCAGCTGGATGGCCGCCGGAAGCCTGGTGAACTGGAACATGGTTCACTACGATGTACAGCTGATTGGTGGCGCCGTTTTGCATTCAGGCAAAATTGCAGAGATGGCCACTGGTGAGGGTAAGACCCTGGTTTCAACCCTGCCCGCCTACCTCAATGCACTTGCAGGAGAGGGTGTGCACATTGTAACCGTCAACGATTACCTGGCCAAACGTGACTCTGAATGGAATGGAACCTTGTTTGAGTGGCTAGGACTGACAGTGGATTGCATTGACAAGCACCAACCCCATTCAGACGCCAGAAGAAAAGCCTATCAGGCTGACATCACTTATGGTACCAACAATGAATTTGGCTTTGATTACCTAAGGGACAACATGGTGCACTCTCCTGATGAAATGGTGCAACGCAAACACCATTTTGCAATGGTGGATGAGGTGGACAGTGTATTGATTGATGATGCCAGAACACCCCTGATCATTTCAGGCCCTGTTCCCAGAGGAGATGACCAGCAATTCCATGTCCACAAGCCCAAGATCCAGCAACTAGTAGAAGTGCAAAAACAAGTGGTCTTGAAATCCCTGCAGGATGCCAAAAAACTGATCGCAGAAGGAAAAGATGGCCCACAGGATGGAGGACTCCAGCTCATGCGTGCCTTCCGTGGACTTCCTAAAAATACTGCCCTCATCAAGTTCCTCAGTGAACCCGGCACCAAGGTAAAACTCCAGAAATCTGAGAACTATTACCTGGCAGAACAGCAAAAACACATGCCAGAGGTGGACGAGGAACTGTACTTCCATATCGACGAAAAGAACAACCAGGTAGAATTGACAGACAAGGGATTGCACTACATCACCAAAGGTGGTGAAGACCCCAATTTCTTTGTACTCCCCGACCTTAGCCTTGCCATTGCAGAGATTGAAAAAGCCACTGCAACAGCAGACGAGAAACTGGCCATGAAAGAGGGGCTGCTGCAGGATTATTCATCCAAGGCAGACAGGATCCATACCATACAACAATTGCTGAAAGCTTATACCCTCTTCGACAAAGACATTGAATACGTGGTCATGGACGGTGCCGTCAAGATTGTTGACGAGCAGACCGGCAGGATCATGGAAGGCAGAAGGTACAGCGATGGTCTTCACCAGGCCATTGAGGCAAAAGAAAATGTGAAGATTGAAGCCGCCACCCAAACCTATGCCACCGTTACCCTCCAGAACTATTTCAGGATGTACCACAAGCTGGCCGGTATGACCGGAACAGCAGAAACTGAAGCAGCAGAATTGTGGAACATTTACAAGTTGGATGTGGTCACCATTCCAACCAACCTGCAAATGACCAGAAAAGACCAGGAAGACCTGGTGTTCAAAACCAAGCGCGAAAAATTCAAGGCGGTCATCGATGAGATTGAACAACTCCGTGAAGCAGGCCGACCAGTGCTGGTAGGAACCACTTCAGTAGAAGTATCTGAGTTATTGGGCAGGATGTTGCAGCAGAAAAAAATCCCGCACAATGTATTGAACGCCAAACAACATGCCAAGGAAGCCCAAGTGGTGGCAGAAGCAGGTTTGGCAGGCAATGTAACCATCGCCACCAACATGGCGGGAAGGGGTACCGATATCAAACTCGGGCCTGGCGTGAAAGAGGCCGGAGGCCTTGCCATCATTGGCACAGAACGCCATGAAAGCCGTCGTGTAGACAGGCAGTTGCGTGGTCGTGCAGGTCGTCAGGGTGATCCCGGATCATCCCAGTTCTATGTTTCACTGGAAGATGACCTGATGCGCATGTTCGGAAGCGACCGCATCGCCTCCCTGATGGACCGGATGGGATACAAGGAAGGGGAAGTGATCCAGCACAGCATGATCACCAAAAGCATCGAACGTGCACAGAAAAAAGTAGAGGAAAATAACTTTGGCATCAGAAAACGTTTGCTTGAATATGATGATGTCATGAACAAGCAACGCAGTGTCATTTATGGCAAAAGACAGCATGCTCTCTTTGGAGAAAGGCTGGCCCTTGACCTCGACAATGCCAACTATGCAGTTGCTGCGAATGTCGTCAACCAATTTGCAGGAAGCAATGACCACGATGGTTTCAAGCTGTCTGCCATCCTGCATTTCAGTGTAGAAACCGCTATTACCAAGGAGGCCCTTGAAAAAGGAAATACCAATGAACTGACCGATCAGTTGTACAAGGAAGCCATTGAACATTATGCAGCCAAAAAATCATTGCTGGCCAAACAATCCTTGCCTGTATTCCAGAATGTACGCACCACACAGGGAAGCCATATTGTCAATGTGGTGGTTCCATTTACAGATGGCAAAAAAACCATCAACGCACTGACCAACCTAGACAAGACCATCAGCACCAAGGGCATGGAACTGGTTTCCTCACTGGAAAAATCCATCACACTTGCCATCATTGACGATACCTGGAAAGAGCACCTCAGGGCGATGGACGATCTCAAGCAAAGTGTGCAAACGGCTGTATATGAACAAAAAGATCCATTGGTTATTTACAAGCAAACAGCCTTTCAGTTGTTTGCTGAAATGGATGCCGAAGTGAACAAGGATATTGTTTCTTTCCTTTGCCACGCCTCACTCCCAGTTGAAAATTCCGGAGCCGGACTAAAAGAAGGCAGGGAGAGCAGAACAGACATGAGCAGGATGAAAGTGAGGAAGGATGAACTGTCTGCATCAGGTGCCCCTGAATTGGCGGAGGGAGATAATCAATACCATGATCCTTCTGAAGCCTCAAAACAAGAACCAGTGAGGGTTGGACCCAAAGTTGGCAGGAATGATGCTTGCCCTTGTGGCAGTGGAAAAAAATTCAAGGCCTGCCATGGTCGTGACGCAGAGTAAGCGAACACCATTAACAAAGCAACATGTTCAGACCGCTCTACTTCTATCTTCTTACACTGGTGATGGCATTGGGTGTGTCTGCACATGCACAATTTGCCAAAAGCCCTTATGTGAAGAGAGACCCCAGGGTGGATAAACTGGTAGACAAACAAATCGAACTGAACAAACAAGCACTAAGGATCCGAACAACACTGGAGCCCGGATTCAGGATCCTGGTGATCAGTACCAACAAAAGAGACCTGGCAATAGATGCCAAATCAAGGTTATTGAAAATTTACCCTGATCAAAAGTCATACCTGTTTTACCAATCCCCGAATTTCAAGTTGCAATTCGGTAACTTCAAAACCATGAAGGATGCAGAACTGATGAAAAAGGAGCTGGCACTGGATTTTGGAGAAAACCTCATCATCATTCCATCACAGGTGGAGGTGAAGGGAGAAAAACAGGAAGCTGAAAATTTTTAATGAATTGAACATGCTGAGAGAAAAAATCAAACAGCTATCTGCCCAGTACTTTGAAGAGTACCGCTCTATCCGACACCACTTGCATGCCCATCCAGAGCTGAGTTACAAGGAATACAATACATCAAAATTTGTACGCGACCACCTCACCAACCTTGGCATTCCCTTTACCGTGATGGCCGAAACCGGCGTCATTGGCATCATTGAGGGAAAGCGATCAGACCGTGTCATTGCACTCCGGGCTGACATGGATGCCTTGCCCATCCAAGAGGAGAATGATGTGCCGTATGCATCCACCATCCCAGGCGTCATGCATGCCTGTGGCCATGATGTGCATACCACCTGCCTCTTGGGTGCAGCCCGCATTTTGCACGAGTTGAGGGATGAGTGGGAAGGAACCATCAAACTGGTGTTCCAGCCTGGAGAAGAAAAAAATCCAGGAGGGGCCAGCTTGCTGATCAATGAAGGTGTGCTTGAAAACCCAGTACCTGCTTCCATTTTTGGATTGCATGTGCACCCGCTTTTGGAAATTGGAAAAATGAGTTTTGCTTCCGGCAAAGTGATGGCCAGTGCGGATGAATTGTACATTACTGTCAGGAGCAAAGGAGGCCATGCCGCAAAACCCTACCTGACAGCCGATACGGTGCTCACTGCCTCCCAGATTGTGGTGGCTTTGCAACAAGTGATCAGCAGAAACAACAATCCCTTCTCCCCTTCTGTGTTGTCGATATGTTCCATGCAGGGAGGTTATACAACGAATGTTATTCCTTCGGAACTGAAAATGATGGGTACTTTTCGTGCAATGGATGAAGGCTGGCGTTTTGAAGCCCATCGCCGCATCAGGGAAATTGTGGAACAGGTAGGAAAAGCTTGTGGAGCAGAAGTGGAATTGGAGATCAGCGTGGGTTATCCTTCTGTTGTCAATGATCATGTTTTGACGCAACATGCAAGGTCTCTGGCTGAAGAAATGATTGGCACTGAAATGGTAGAAGAAACTGAGTTGAGCATGGGCGCAGAAGATTTTGGGTATTATTCACAGAAAATACCAGGATGTTTTTACCGACTCGGCACGGGCAACAAGGAGATAGGAATCGTGTCTGGCGTTCATACACCAACATTTAACATTGATGAATCTGCCATTCAAACAGGCATGGCGATGATGGCGTATTTGGGGGTAAGGGGTTGAGAGTTGTGGGTTGTGAGTTGTGAGTTGTAGGTTGTGGGTTGTGGGGTTTAGAGGTTTAGGGTAATGAAGAAAGGGACTTAAAAATAATTTATGCAAAAAAAAGATTTGAGAAGGGAGCAGGCCCTTGAGTACCATGCGAAGGGAAGGCCGGGAAAAATTGAAGTGATTCCAACCAAAGAGGCCAAAACACAGCGTGATCTGTCTTTGGCTTATTCCCCAGGTGTTGCGGAGCCCTGCATGGAAATTTTCCATGACGTTGAGAATGTTTACAAATACACGGCCAAAGGCAACCTGGTGGCGGTGATCAGCAATGGTACTGCCGTTCTCGGTCTTGGCGATATTGGCCCCGAAGCTGGTAAACCTGTGATGGAAGGAAAGGGTGTACTCTTCAAAATTTTTGCCGACATTGATGTGTTCGATATCGAGATTAACGAAAAAGACCCAGTCAAATTTGTAGAGATTGTAAAGGCATTGCAACCCACTTTTGGTGGTGTTAACCTGGAAGACATCAAGGCCCCAGAGTGTTTTTATATTGAGCAGAGGCTGAAGGAAGAGATGAACATTCCGATCATGCACGACGATCAGCATGGTACAGCCATCATCAGTGCTGCCGCACTGCTCAATGCACTGGAGCTGCAAGAAAAAAAGATTGATGAAATCATCATCCTCGTGAATGGTGCGGGCGCTGCTGCCATGGCCTGCATTGACCTTTATGAAGCACTGGGTGCCAAAAGGGAGAACATCTGGATGTTTGATTCAAAAGGATTGATCAGAAAAGACCGGACTGATCTTGATGAAAGAAAATCAAGGTTTGCTGTTGACAGAAAAGACCTCTCCCTTCAAGAAGCATTTGAAGGTGCTGATGTATTCATTGGATTGAGCAAGGGCAATGTAGTGACCAAGGAAATGGTGGCCAAAATGGCTCCAAGACCCATCGTTTTTGCCATGGCCAACCCCGATCCCGAAATCAACTGGGAAGATGCTACTTCCGTTAGGACGGATATCATCATGGCTACTGGTAGATCCGATTACCCCAACCAGGTGAACAATGTTTTGGGCTTCCCCTATATTTTCAGGGGCGCACTGGATGTAAGGGCAACACGCATCAATGAAGCCATGAAACTGGCTGCTGTAAAGGCACTTGCCGAACTCACCAAAACAGCTGTGCCGGATATTGTCAACATGGCCTACAATGAATCTGCCATCGCCTTTGGCCCTAATTATATCATACCAAAACCGTTGGATCCCCGGCTGATCAGCACCATTTCACCTGCTGTGGCAAAGGCTGCCATGGAGAGTGGTGTTGCAAAAAAATCCATTACCGATTGGGATGCTTACGAAATTGAATTGAACAAGCGGTTGGGCATAGACAACCAACTGATCAGGGCGTTGGGTAGCAAGGCAAGAAAAGATCCCAAGCGCGTTGTATTTGCGGATGCTGAAAATGCAAAAGTGTTGAAAGCTGCACAAATTGCGCTGGACGAAGGCATTGCCATTCCCATCTTGTTGGGTAATCCTGACATCATCCATGAGATTGCAGAGATCAACAACATCATCATTGAGGGGATGGACATCATCAACCCCAAGAGTGAAGTGGTGGTCAAGCAGCGCCAGGAATATACTGACATCTTTTTCAAGAAAAGACAACGCAGGGGCATCAACAAATATGAAGCGGGCAAGCTGATGAAAGACCGAAACTATTTTGGCTGCATGATGGTGGAAACAGGAGATGCAGATGCCATGATCTCCGGACTGAGCAGAAACTATCCAGATACCATCAGACCAGCGATTCAAATCATAGGGACAGAAGATGGTGTTAAGAAAATTGCAGGCATGTACATCATGCTCACCAAAAAAGGGCCCCTGTTCCTTGCAGATACTACTGTTAATTTCAACCCAACTGCAGAAGAGTTGGCAGACATCACCCTGTTGGTGGCGAAAGAAGTGAAGAGCCTTGGCATCACTCCAAGGATTGCGATGCTGAGCTATTCAAACTTTGGCAGCAGTGACACGCCCGAAGCAGTTACTGTTCGCAATGCAAGGTCCATCGTAAAACAAAAAAGTCCGTCCTTGATTGTTGATGGAGAGGTGCAAGGCATTGTTGCCTTCAACAAGGAAATCCTTCGCGAAAACTATCCTTTCTCCGAACTGGTTGACAATGGTAATGTAAACACCTTGATCTTCCCGAACCTCAGTGCGGGCAATATCGCCTACAACCTTTTGCAGGAAGTTGGTGAAGCCGATGCAATTGGGCCTATATTGCTTGGGCTGAAAAAACCTGTTCATGTGTTGCAGCTGGGTTCATCCACCAGAAGCATCTTGAACATGGTCATGATTGCGGTGATTGATGCACAATACAAATTGAAGAAAGCCGGCAAACCATGAATATATTCACAAGGTTTGGAGAGTTTATCCTGATGATCAAAGGCATGTTTACCAAGCCTGAGAACTGGAGAATGTATTGGAAAGAGCTTATGCACCAATGTGTTGAACTGGGCATTGGTTCATTGGGAATTGTGAGCATTGTTTCAGTTTTTATTGGCGCAGTATCAACACTTCAAACCGCCTACCAGTTTGTGAGTCCAATCATCCCCCGCTCTGTTATTGCACAGATTGTTCGAGACACTGTCATCCTTGAGTTTGCACCTACCATTACCTGTGTGGTGCTGGCTGGTGTTGTAGGGAGTAAAATCTCAAGTGAGCTGGGCAACATGCGGGTCAGTGAGCAAATCGATGCATTGGAAATCATGGGCATCAATACCAAGGCCTACCTCATTTTCCCAAAAATTGCAGCTGCATTGATTACCATTCCCATGCTGGTTGTATTGGCCATGACCCTGGGTATCTGGGGTGGGCGTTTTGTGGGAGAGGTTACAGGCATTTTGCCCCATGAAATTTTTGACCGTGGATTGGTGGAGGCATTCGTACCGTACAATGTAAAATTTGCATTGATAAAAGCCTATACCTTCTCTTTTATCATCACAGCCATCCCTGCCTATTTTGGCTACAATGTCAAAGGGGGTGCTCTTGAAATTGGAAGGGCCAGCACCACGGCTGTAGTGTCCAGCTGTATCATCATCCTGCTGGCAGACTATGTGTTGGCTGCCATACTCCTTTAAACCTGAAACATGATCTCCATCACCAATATCGCCAAGGGATTTTCAGACAAGCCAGTCATAGAAGGCGTTTCAGCGGAATTTGAAACAGGCAAATGCAACCTGATCATTGGTGCAAGTGGGAGCGGGAAAACTGTTTTGATGAAATGCCTGGTTGGACTGATTACCCCTGATGCAGGTGAAATCATCTATGATGGTGAGAATTTCAGCCTCATGAATACGGATGCAAAAAAAATCATGCGCAGAAAAATTGGCATGCTTTTTCAGGGATCAGCGCTTTTTGACAGCAAGACCGTTGAGCAAAACATCATGTTTCCTTTGGACATGTTCAGCAATGATACCCGGGCAGAAAAACAGAAAAGGGTTGACATGGTGTTGGACCGGGTAAACCTGAACGGTGCACACAAAAAGTTTCCTGCAGAGATCAGCGGAGGAATGAAAAAAAGGGTCGGCATTGCACGATCGATTGTGCTCAACCCCCAATATCTTTTTTGTGATGAGCCCAATTCAGGGCTTGATCCTCAAACATCCCTTGTCATCGACAAACTGATCCGGGAAATCACCACAGAATACAATATCACCACCGTCATCAATACCCATGACATGAACAGTGTAATGGAGATTGGCGACAGGATCCTGTACATGTACCAGGGCAAAAAAGAATGGGAAGGAAACAGCAAGGAAATCATTTTCAGCAAAAACGAAAAATTGAACAGCTTCATCTTTGCATCAGAATTCCTCAAGGATGCAAAAGACATGAGGATGCTAGAAGTGAGCGGGAAAATTGATGAAAAAAGGAACATGGACCAACTGCTGAATGGCTAGCTCCCCCTTGTGAGCAGCAGCTGCCGATAATATTTTAACATTCCTCTCCTCTTCACCTGCTCCATCGCCTCTTTTTATTATCTTCGCCCCACCAAAATAAACATCTATACCATGTCAGTTTTAGTGAACAAGTCATCCAAGATCATTGTACAGGGTTTTACCGGTACTGAAGGCACATTTCATGCAACACAAATGATTGAATACGGCACCCAAGTTGTAGGTGGCGTTACTCCCGGCAAAGGAGGAAGCACCCATCTTGACAGGCCGGTTTTCAATACCGTTGCGGATGCCGTTCAACAAACCGGTGCGGATGTGAGCATCATTTTTGTACCTCCAGCATTCGCCGGAGATGCCATCATGGAAGCTGCTGAAGCGGGGATTTCCCTGGTGGTTTGTATCACAGAAGGCATTCCGGTGCAAGACATGGTCAAGGTAAAAAATTATCTCCAGGGCAAATCTACAAGGCTGATTGGGCCAAACTGTCCTGGTGTGATCACAGCTGATGAATGCAAAGTGGGCATCATGCCAGGCTTCATCTTCAAAAAAGGCAATATCGGTATCGTATCCAAATCAGGTACCCTCACATACGAAGCGGCAGACCAGATCGCCAAAGCCGGTCTTGGTGTAACCACAGCGATTGGCATTGGTGGGGACCCCATCATTGGAACGCCTACCCGTGATGCTGTTGAACTGCTCATGAACGATCCTGAAACCCATGGCATTGTCATGATCGGAGAAATTGGTGGTGGAATGGAAGCTGAAGCTGCCCGCTGGATCAAGGAACACGGCACCAAGCCTGTTGTTGGATTCATCGCAGGTCAAACTGCACCTCCCGGTAGAAGAATGGGCCATGCTGGTGCCATCATCGGTGGTTCAGATGATACGGCTGAAGCCAAAATGAAAATCATGCGCGAGTGCGGCATCCATGTGGTAGACAGCCCTGCTGACATTGGCAAGACCATGGCAGCAGCAATGGCAGGAAAATAAATTTTCCGCATCAACATGAGCAAGCCCCCGGTTTATCATATTCCTTATAAATTCAGAAGGGTCGAGAACCTCCATATTTTATTGTGGCTGATCAAGGATGCCTGTTGGGCACTGAACCTCAAGTACCCAGCCTTGATCATGATCATCCCTACACTTTTGGTAGCCATCCTGATCACCTGGCAGACCCGTAAAATCACAGGAGAATTCTTGCACAACCTTGCCATCGATTTCTGGATAACAGCCAACTGTACCTGGATGATCGGAGAATTTTTTGGCTGGGATGCCAACCTCATCGGACCTTATGGGTTGAGGGAATTCTCGCTTGTACCCTTTGGCATTGGTTTACTGATCCTGGGATATTACTACCTCATTTACATGCACAAGCCTGGTATGGAAGAACAGGTCAGGGAACAAACTGAACAGGTCATCAGGGAAGAGGAAGCCAAAGGCCTCAACTAATCTGGTCAAAAATGCAGTCCTTGAAGTATCTTTGAGCCCTTAATCAAGGCCTCAACAAATCAATCAATATGTTCAGATCTCATACATGTGGAGAACTCAGGCTCCAGCACGCAGGTTCATCAGTAACGTTGGCAGGATGGGTACAAACCGTCAGGAAATTTGGTGCCATCACCTTTGTAGACCTCCGCGACCGCTACGGCATCACCCAATTGGTATTCAATGAGGGCTTCAACCAGCAGCTGGACGAAAATCCTTTGGGCAGGGAATTTGTTTTGCAAGCCAAAGGAAAGGTGATTGAAAGAAGCAACAAAAACCTCACCATCCCAACAGGAGAGGTTGAAATTGAAATCAGCGAATTCACGATTTTGAATAAATCCGCTGTTCCTCCCTTTACCATTCAGGATGATACCGACGGTGGGGATGATATTCGGATGAAATACAGGTACCTGGACCTGAGAAGGAATGCCGTGAAGAAGAACCTTGAACTGCGTTATGCTGTCAACCGTTCTGCAAGAAATTTCCTGCATGAAAATGCATTCATGGACATTGAAACTCCTTTCCTGATCAAGTCTACACCAGAAGGAGCCAGGGATTTTGTGGTTCCTTCAAGGATGAATCAGGGGCAGTTCTATGCCCTTCCCCAATCGCCACAGACGTTCAAGCAACTCCTGATGGTCAGTGGGTATGACCGTTACTACCAGATTGTAAAATGTTTCAGGGATGAGGATCTGAGGGCCGACAGGCAACCAGAATTCACACAGATTGATTGTGAAATGGCCTTTGTTGAACAGGAGGATATTCTGAACATGTTCGAGACCCTGATCAAGCGGATTTTCAAGGACGTAAAAAACATTGACTATACCGATGTTGTGGAGCGCATGAGCTGGGAAGATGCCATGTGGCAGTTCGGCAACGACAAGCCTGACATTCGTTTTGGCATGAAGATCTGCACCTTGAAAAAACCATCTACCGTGTTTTTCAACAAGGAGGATCATGCAGCACTCATCAATGATGCGGGATTTGTTGTTTTTGATGCGGCTGAATCCGTAATGGCCATCGCTGTTCCAGGTGGTGCTGCTTTTACCAGAAAACAGCTCGATGAATTGACCGAGTGGGTGAAGCGGCCACAGATTGGCATGAAGGGATTGGCCTATATCCGGTACAATGAGGATGGAACCCTGAAGAGCAGCATTGACAAGTTCTATGCCGAAGACCGTTTGAAGGCCATTGCAGACGCTTCTGGCGCCAACAAAGGCGACATCATCCTTATACTGGCCGGTGCCGAGGAAAGGACCCGGAAGGCCACCAGTGAGCTGAGGCTTGAAATGGGCAAGCAACTGGGATTGCGCAAGGAAGATGAATTTAAATTGCTTTGGGTACTTGATTTCCCATTGTTTGAATATGCAGAGGAAGAGAACCGCTGGGTGGCCAGGCATCATCCGTTCACTTCCCCCAAACCATCACAGATCCAGACCATGATCGACAATGATCCTGTGATCCATGATGCTGCCAATTATCTTTCTCATCCTTATGCGCAGATCAAGGCCAACGCCTATGACATGGTATTGAATGGCAATGAGATTGGCGGTGGTTCGATCAGGATCTTCCAACGAGAATTACAGGAAAAAATGTTTGCAGCCCTCGGCATGAGTGAGGAAGAAGCCCTGCACAAGTTTGGCTTCCTGCTGGGCGCTTTTGAATACGGTGCTCCTCCACATGGTGGCATTGCCTTTGGATTTGACAGGCTCTGTTCCATCCTTGGCGGCAGTGAAAGCATCCGCGATTTTATTGCCTTCCCCAAGAACAACTCCGGAAGGGATGTGATGCTTGATGCACCTTCAAGCATTGATGATGCGCAGTTGAAGGAGTTGGGGATTGGGTTGAAATAAATAGTTGAAACAACAATTACTTCCTGCTCCAAACTTCGTGGATTTTTTCTCCCTTGGAACTCAGACCGGAATGGTGCCACTCACCATTGTTGATTTCGGCTTTGAAGCTGAGTGATGCGCCAACGCGGCTGGCATCCCGGGAGAAGAACTCAATGTGCTCCGTATAGGTGCCATCCTTAAAACTGTAAAGTCCGCCACCAGTCCCAAAGAATTCTCCTGTTTCCATGTTGATGGCAGCCCACTGAAACCTCGTCCCTGATAGAATCTTGATGGTCTTTCTGGCAGCTGGCTTGATGGGTGTCATTGTTCCTGCTTGCTCTCTTCCGGTAATTCTCCAGTTTCCGGCAAGAGCTTCAGTGGCATCATCCACTTTCTGCCATTTTTTTGCAATGCCTTCAAGTGGAAGCACAAGGGTCTTCTCCTTGAGTGTTATGTCATAACTGTAACTTGACTTCACCTCTGCCCGATCAACCGTATTGAATTCAATGGTGCCCAACATTTTTCCTTTTTCAACAGAAGCGGTTCCTCCACGGGTGCTGATGAACTTTTTTCCTTCGACATTGAAAGTGGCAACACTAAAATAATTGTCGACCACTGTCAGGTACTGCACTGCGGTGTCCAGATTCCTTGTCCATGCGCCTGTGATGTTTTGAGAAAATACAACAGACAGGTTCAGGACCATCAGGAACAAAAGAATAAACTTATTCATGTGATAACAGATTTACAATCCTTTCACCCTGATGTTCCTGAAGCGCACCACAGATCCATGTCCAAGAAATCCGATATGCCCTTTGGGGTTGTGCAACCCAGGGTGCTCACGGTGATCAGCAGTGCCGTTTTTGGAGGCTTCTTTGATATCCCCATCAAGAATCACTTGGCCGTTTAGGATGACCTTGATTTTTGATCCTTTGGCAATCACCACCTCTTCATTCCACTCTCCGACAGGCTTTAGAAAACCCCTTCGTGCAGGGATGACACCGTACACAGAGCCGTGGTATTGGTATACATTGAGGTTTTTGTAGATGTCGGCTTCGTTGTCCAGGATTTGCAATTCCATCCCAACATAGGCTGCATCGCCTTCTGTTGGCGTACGGATGCCCAGGCCATTGTTGGCCCCAGGAGTCAGCTGGAATTCAAACCTGTATTCAAAATCACCATATTCCTTGGCCGTGTACAGGTTGCCGCCACTGCCACCAGCCGGGTTGACAACCATGGTTCCATTTTCAACAAGGTAGCCTGTTTTATTGCCAATCCAATTGTCGAGGTTGGTACCATCAAACAACATTTCAAATCCCTGCTGCTTTTCCTCTTCACTCAAGCTGGATGTAAGGTTTCCAGGAATTTCCCTGACATAAATATTCCTATAGGCCACATAGGTTCCATGGGCCTGCAACTCAATTTGTTCTTTGATAAAAATCGGAATTTTCCTGTCCCAGTAATTTTCCAATACTACATTGTCTGTTACCAAAACACCATTCAACTCAACACTTACCTTGTCTCCAATCATGGTGATGTGAAAAGTATTCCATTCACCGATCTTGTTGTCTGCAACCGAGAGCGGCTTGCTCTGGTTTTTCTGGTTGTTGTACAAACCACCAGAACCCACCTGGGCGCCCACTTCCCTTCTGGAAGTATCCCAAATCTGTACCTGGGGGCTGCCCCTGAGGTAGATACCTGCATCACCTTTCTCGGTAATTTTCCAGTCAACATACATCTCAAAATCACCATATTTTTTTACGGTGCAGAGGTTGTCACCATGACCGGTAAAAATCAGCAAGCCATCTTTCACCACCCAATCCTGCTGTGCCTTTGTATTGGCTGCTGCTTCCGCCAAGAGCAATTCCTGTTCAGACATTTTGGACCTGGAAACAGGGTTTCCTACAAGGCCTTTCCAACCCGTCAGGTCCTTTCCATTAAAAAGTGATACGAACCCATGATCATAAGGCATGACATGGAGGTGTGCACGCAGTTGATTCACCAGTATAGCACTATCGGTTCCACTGATCAGGGGCAGGGCTTTCTCCAATACTTCCCTTACTGCTTTTCCAGCAATTGATTTATTTTTAAGAGCGATGCGGGCTGCAATCAAGGCTGCTTGTTTTTGCAAGTTTTTCTCACCTAAAAAACTGCCGACAAACATCAGGCTGCCCAACCCATTGAGGTGATCTGCTTTTGCCAGTACATTCCTTTGTTGAACTGGATTTTTTGCTGCTGCCATCTGGTCTTGTAGGTCAAGCAATTGTTGGGCATTGTTTTTTGTTGATGCAGCGGGTTGCAAAGATGTCATTGTCACAGGCAGCTTGAAATTGGCATTGTCAATGGCAGCTTGAATCTGTTGGGTAAATGGAGCCTTTGATGTTGAAAGGGCTTTGTTCAGGGCAGCGGTTGCAGCCTCAGTCTTAAAAGTAGCCAATGCCCTTGCAGCAGCGCCACAATAGACCTCATCTTTCAACAATTTTGACAATGGTTTGATGGATTTCTCTTCCCCCAACAAACCAAGTTCCTGGATCAGAAGATCTTTGGCGTAGCGAGACTTCACAGAAGAAAGACCTGCATTGAACAATGTAGCTGTCTTGTTTCTCATTGTTGCATCCAAGGCCACGTGATGGGAATAGGCATTCAAAGCATAGGTAGCCTTGAGTTTCAGTGAATCATCGTCCAACATGGAGAACAATTCCTTCCAGGATGATTTTCCCCAAGACTCCATGGAGGCGATAGCAGGCTTAGCGTCTGCTGATTTTTGGTAAGGAAAAAAGGCAATGGTTTTTGTGGCATTGTCTTGTGCCTCAAGGCAGACAAATGCAAAAAGAAGCAGCAGGGATATGAATGACTTTTTCATGAATGTTCGGTTGAAGATTAAATGTTCCAAGGTGCGCGCATGGGTGGATTGATCATCCTGTTGGCCTCATCATCATTGATGAAGACCTGTGCCACTGGGTCGAAACGCAGGGTGCGACCGAGTTGTAAGGCAATCTTTCCAATATTGATGATCGTGCATGAACGGTGACCATTGGATTCATTGAGCGCAAACGGTATCCTGTAGCGGACTGAATCAAGAAAATTCGTAACCTGCGGAGCCGGGTCTGGCATCAATGCGATTTTCTCTTTCAGGTTCGGGATATCCGATTTGAAGCCATTGAACAATTTGCCTTTTGGTCCTTCAATGTAAGGCACTTCAGGACCAGTCCCTTCTCCATCCAGGATGATCTTGCATCCGTCTTCGTAGGTATAGGTGATCTTTCTGAACGTGCCACAGGCATCAGGATGTTGTTGTTCTGCATCCACTTCCACCAATACAGGACTGGTTTCATCCTTGCCAAGGAAATATTGGATTGGATCAAGATAATGCTGGCCCATGTCTCCCAATCCACCTCCGTCATAATCCCAATAGCCCCTGAAGGTTGGATTGGTGCGGTGCTCATTGAAAGGCTTGTAGGGTGCAGGGCCCAGCCAGCGATCATAGTCGAGTGTATCTGGCACCTTTTGTTCTGACAAGGTTGTTTTGCCTATCCAGTAAAACTTCCAATCAAATCCGGTTTGCTTGCCAACCGTAACGGTCAGTGGCCATCCCAACAATCCGGATTCTACCAGTTTCTTCAGGGGTTTGACCGTTGTGTTCATTCCGTAGAAATTCTCTTCAAAACGGAACCAGGTATTGAGCCTGAACATCCTGCCATATTGTTTCACCGCTTCTACAACGCGTTTGCCTTCCCCGATGGTGCGGGTCATGGGTTTTTCGCACCAGATGTCTTTACCGGCTTTTGCAGCTTCAATGGCCATGATGCCATGCCAGTGTGGAGGCGTGGCGATATGAACAATGTCGACTTCAGGAAGGGCAATCAGCTCGCGGTGATCATGAAATTTTTTGATGGTTCCTCCTACCCTTTTTTCTGCAGCAAGAAGGTTTCTTTTTTCCACATCGCAAATGGCAACAACGCGGGTTCCTGCATATTCAATGTGGTTGCGCCCCATGCCACCGACGCCAATGATGCCTTTGGTGAGTTGATCACTTGGTGGGATAAAGCCTTTGCCAAGCACATGGCGTGGTACAATGAAAAAGCCTGCTGCAGCGGCTGCGCTGTTGAGGAGAAATTTTCTCCTGCCTTTGGGATGAAGGGAGTTCATGCGGAAGAATGTTGATTGATTCTAAAGATAATCAATGAAGATGAAATTTCACTTCATTTGCTTACCAATCAAGCAAATCTGCGCAATCGATTGTTCAAACCATTAGAGGTCGGTAATCAACTTGAACTTGGGAACCAGGGATTTCATGATGACCCAGGCAACCAGGTAGGCGGTTGCACAAAAAGTAAACATGATGGTATAGCCTGTTTCAATATGACCCAATGCCTTGTAGTGATCAAAAAGCGCACCTCCAACTTTGGTAACAATCACACCACCAATACCTCCAGCCATGCCGCCAATGCCCACTACAGAGCCGATGGCTTTCTGTGGAAACATGTCTGAAACAGTGGTAAAGATGTTGGCACTCCAGGCCTGGTGAGCAGAAGCACCCACGCCAATCAAGATTACTGGCATCCAGAAACTGATGCCTCCAAGGGGCTGAGCAGCCAAAACGACCAAGGGGAACAAAGCAATTACGAACATGGCCCTCAATCTTCCATCATAGGCATTGTATCCCTTGTTGATGAAATATACTGGGAACCAACCACCACCTATGCTGCCCACCATGGTAAGACTATAAAGGACTACCAATGGCAAAATGATTTCAGTACCGGTCATACCATACTGGTCTTTCAAGTAAGCTGGCAACCAGAACAAGAAAAACCACCAAACACCATCTGTCAGGAATTTTCCAATTGAAAAAGCCCAGGTTTGTTTGTATTTGAAAAGGCTTGACCATTTCACTTTTTGGTTGCTTGTGCTTGACTGCTGGGCAACCTCTGCAGCATCAGCAGCAAGAATATATTCTCTTTCTGCTTGTCCCATTTTCTTTTGAAGATGGGGTGGCTCATAATACATGTACCAAAATATCAACCAGAGGAAACCGATGGCTCCGATTACGATGAAGGCCATTTCCCATCCATAATTGGTGGCAATCCAGGGCACACTGAGGGGAGCCAAAATAGCCCCGATATTGGTTCCTGAATTAAAAATTCCAGTGGCAAAAGACCTTTCTTTTTTGGGAAAATATTCTGCTGTTGCCTTGATGGCTGCAGGAAAGTTTCCCGCTTCCCCAACGGCCAAAACAGCCCTTGAAAAAATGAAACCCATCACAGAAACCGGCACGGCAGCCAATCCAATCCAACCCAATGATGAAACCAATACTTCTCCGATGGGGATGGCCAATGCATGTACAATCGCGCCAATAGACCAGAGGATGATGGCCCATGCATATCCTTTTTTAGTGCCCAGTTTATCAATGATTCTTCCTGCAAACAGGAGACAAACAGCATAGGTAAACTGAAAGGCAGAAGCGATGTTGGCATACTGACTGTTGGTCCAACCAAACTCATCTTCCAGCATGGGCTTCAGCAAGCTGAGTACCTGCCGGTCGAGGTAATTGATTGTTGTGGCAAAAAAAAGCAAAGCACAGATTGTCCACCTGTAGCCTCCTGGTTTGGTTGTTGATGACATAATCGTTGGGTTGTTGTCAGTTATGGTTTCCAATTGAAATAATTGACATTGTTGTTATAACAGATGTCCTGTACCATCTTTCCCAGCCACTCGATGTCATTGGGCAATTCACCCTCTTCCACTTCTGTGCCTATCAGATCACACAGTATCCTTCTGAAATACTCATGTCTTGGGAAAGATAAGAAACTTCTTGAATCTGTGAGCATTCCAACGAAACGACTTAGGAGTCCCATGTTGCTCAAGGCGTTCAATTGCTTGATAATGCCATCTTTTTGATCAAGGAACCACCAGCCAGAGCCAAACTGGATCTTGCCGGCAACACTGCCATCATTGAAATTACCCACCATGGTGGCCAACACTTCATTGTCTGCTGGATTCAGGTTGTAGAGGATGGTCTTGGTCAACTTATCCCTTGTATCCAATCCATTCAAGAATTTGGACAAAGCCTTGCCCTGGTCGAATGTACCAATCGAGTCCCATCCTGTATCGGGCCCCAGCTGGTTCAGCATTCTGGTATTGTTGTTCCTGAGTGCGCCAAGGTGAAACTGCTGTACCCATCCCTTTTCATGGTCCCATTCTGCAAAATGAACAAGCATGGCAGATTTGAACTGGCGCTGGCATTTGTCGCACAATGTTTCACCTTTGAGCAATCTTTCAAATAAGATGATAATCTCTTCAGCCGTATACTCCTCTGCATAGATTTCTTCCAATCCATGGTCTGAAACCCTGCAACCCATTTGGCCAAAGAAATCGTGCCTGCGTTTGAGGGCCATCATATAATCTTCAAACCTGTTTACCTGCATGCTAGCTGCTGCCTCCACTTTCCTTACATACTGCAGGAAGGTTTCGGTATTGGACACATTCATGGCATTGTCTGGTCTGAAAGCTGGCACCATCTTGATGTCTGCCCCCTCTTCCTGCATGGCCTTGTGATACTCCAGTGAATCAACAGGATCGTCCGTGGTACAAACCAGTTTTACTTTCATTTTCCTCAGCAGGTTTCTGACAGAGAACTCTTTGGTTTGCAACAATGCACTGCAATGCGCGTATACAGCCTTTGCATTGGCGGGTGTCAATTGTTCGGTAACATTGAAATACCGCTGCAGTTCCATGTGCGTCCAATGGTACAAAGGATTGCGCATGGTATAGGGAACAGTTGCCGCCCATTGCTCAAATTTTTCGAGGTCAGGCTTGTCGCCTGTGCAATAGCTTTCGTGAATGCCATTGGTGCGCATGGCCCTCCATTTGTAATGATCACCATGTAGCCAGATTTCTGCGATATTGTTGAAAATCCTGTCCTCTGCAATATCCTTGGGGGAAAGGTGGCAATGATAATCGATGATCGGCATGTCAGCCGCATAATCGTGGAACAAGCGCTTTGCTGTAGTTGTTTTAAGGAGAAAATCCTTGTCGAGAAAATCTTTCATTTACTTCAGTTTCTGATAAAGTTTATGCCAGTTGATTGATCGTATGTATGATACCTTTTGATTGGATAGATGCAGTAATTTCGAGCACTTTATCCAGGAATCCGGGGATGGCCACAAGGTCTTGCCCCCAGGTTGCTTCGTCTGAGAGTACATTGCCCAACGCAGATGCCAAATCATCGCTGTTCACCAAATCCATTTGCACAAGATACGCACTAAAACCAATCAACATCTTGAGTGGTAGCTGTCCTTTTTTCTCGTATGTTGCAAGGATCAATGGCAGGCAACGAATTTTCATTTTAAGGGTAAACTGTGCAGAGATGCTGACCCACTTGTGCTCCAGGAATGGATTGGCAAACCTATCAAGGACCGCCTTTCCAAAACTGTCGGCCTCTGCGGCACTGATTTTTTCACCAGTAATCGCACCGGCAATCTCTTCCAGGGCCAATTGGCTGATGTATGATTTTATCACCTCATCCTGCATGGAATCTTTTACCAGCTCCATTCCTGCCAATATGGAAACACCACAACTGAAGGTATGGGTGGCATTGAGCATGCGCAGTTTCAATTCCTTGAATTTCTGAATCGAGGGCACAACCTTACATCCCTTTTCTTCATCGCAAAAACCAAGGGCATCAATGACCTGCTGATCAGTGGATTCAATGGCCCAAAGCCCGAAGGGTTCGGCCATGATCATGAGCTCATCAGAGTAGCCAAGAGCGGCTTCTGTGGCGGCCTGGTCTGTTGTGGATAGTTTGCCTGGAACAATGCGATCCACCAGGGTATTGCAAATGGGATTGGCCTGGTTGAGCCAATTGATGAACGCCTCACCCAATTGGTTGTGTGCTGCAAGGCGGTTCAAAATATAGGCCAGCTTTGATCCATTTTCTTCAATCAATTCTGCAGGGATGACGACCAATCCCTTTGCAAGATTTCCATTGAAATGGACAAACCTTGCATGAAGAATAGCCAATAATTTTCCTGGGAAAGAGGATGGAACACCCTCGAATATGTTTTCTTCCATGAGTACAATTCCAACTTCAGTAGTGTTGGATGTTACGATGGAGAGATCCTCAGACTTTGCACATTCCAGAATTGCAGCCCAATCTTCGATTGCAGAAAGCACCCTGCTGATGGAGGCATTGACATAGGCCTGGTTGACCAGTTGGCCATTGTCAATTCCCTTGACACAAATGGTATACAAGCCATCTTGATCAGCAAATGCATCGGTTGTTCCGTTTTGGGTCGACTTGACCACCACCACCCGTCCACGGAATTTTCCTGACCGGTTGGCTTCACTGATGTACTGGTCTGGCAATCCTCTCAAGAGCACGCCCGTTCCGAACTGCAACACTTTCTCAGGATAATTGAGTTGTTCATTTGTAGGGAGAATCAAATTCTCTGCACCCGCAATTTCATGCAAAATACTTTTCGTCAAATGCTTCATTCTTCTGTTTTTTGGGGATTCCATTTTTCTCCGAAAACCCATTCAATGGTAATATTTTTTTTGGTGATGCCAGTTGGCAGATTATTGCGGAACCAGGCAAAATCCTTTCCGTCCTGCTTGTGACAATCTGCATAATAAATTCTTCTTCCCCACTGGATGGTATTGGTGGTGGGCACCAGGTAAATGTTCTGGTCCTTCATGTTGGCGCCAAAGCTGCAATCGATGAGGTAAAATTGTGCGTCCTTGTGATAGCGACCCAATGAAAATCCATCATACCCGATGAATTGACAATTTTTCAGCACAGTTTTAGCATCTTCATGTTTTGACCCATCGTGCCAGATGGCAGCCGGACCATTCAGGGTAATGAAGGTGCAATTCTCTGCCCATGCCCATCCCCTTGGGCAATAAAAATCAACGCCGCCTTCCATGATGCAATCCTTGAAATACCATTGGCCGATGTCAATGTCCCAGGGACTGACCGTGTCGCCTCCAAAGGCACTGAAACGGCAATCAATGGCACTCAGGCGTGTAGCCCCGTTCATGGCGCGAAGGGCCATCTGGTGGCCATCCTTGCGCAATTCCCGCTGTTTGTTAGCAGTTGTATCTGAGGCACAGGTGATGGTGGTTGACTTGAAATCAAACCCAAAACTATTGGTTACCGTGAGGTGCTTGAGGGTGATGTCGGTTGCGCCAATGTTCATGGTGGCGACACCCCAGTCATCCGGATGCTCGCAACGCCATGCATCCCGGGCAATCGAAGCCTGGATGATTGTGTTGCCCCTGTCTTCTCCTTCTAGCGTAACATGAGCCCTTTCAATGTATAATTTTTCCTGGTAGACGCCCTTTTTGATGAAAATGACAACAGGATCTTTTCCTGTTGTTGGCAAGCTGTTCAACGCCGCTTGAATCGTCTTGAACTGGCCATTGCCATCCTGAGAAACGATGATCCTAACAGGAAAGGCCTGAGCGGCAAAAGAACTGAATACAAGCAAAAGAGAGAGCATAACATGTTTCTGCATAGCCCTCTTATTTTGCCTGTTTCAAGAGCCAGTCTACCAAGGCCATGGCCGCTGGATAGTTTTGAAAATCAGATGGCAACCTGCGGCCATCAAGGTATTCATTGTAGATCCAGGGATCTCCGAGTACAAAAACTTTTCCTTTACCCAAGCTGGAAACAGCCATGATATTGGCTCCATTTTTGGTGGCAATGACAGATGCAGGAGCAGCCAATTTGAGCGTGCTCAACTCCTTGATGAAAAGTTTTTTGCTGCTGCCAAAAATCGGTGAATCATCTGGTGTGATGACAGCGCCCATTTCAAACTGGTCTTTCAACACCGGGTTGAAAAAATCCTGATTGAATTCGATGCCAAACATCTTAGGAAGGATATTGAATTGTTTGATTTCATTGTTAGAGGAGTCATTTCCCAAAATAACCAAAACGCCACCAGCATTGACCCAGTTTTTGATGGTCGTTGCGTCTTCCTGGTTCATGTAATTGGGCTTTGGCGTTTCTTTCTGTGTATCCGGATCCACCATGATGAAGACATTGGCATCCTTCAATACTTCAGCGGTGGGCCTTCCTGAGGACAGGACCGTAGTTGCACCATGCTGCTGAAACAGCTTGCCGAACATGGAATAACCACCATTGTCTCGCTCATCCCAAACATAATGCCATTTCACTTCCGTTTCAGTGGCGTCCTTTCTCCATTCGTTGTTGAAATAATTGTCGAGGTAGACTTTCTTTCCTTTTGCATTGTTCCTGGTGGCACCAAATTCCATTTCGGCAGCACAGAGGATGAAGGCTCCCATGCCTTTGGGATCATTGGTGATAACAGGCTCAGACATGTAGTAAGCGAAACTGCCGTCACGGTATGGATTTCCACCAAGACCGGAAACGGTAACGGTTCCCCTCAGGTGAATGCCACCTGCTGAGTCCAGTACAAAATGATCTTTGATGCCTGCGTATCCTCGCTCTGCAACACCATGGTATTTATCGCCAACATAGCCCAGCCTGCTGGCCTTTGCCAGTGTATAGGTAAGCATGCAAGAGCCAGAAGATTCGGGATAATTGGGTTGTTGGTCTTTTCGGTCTACAATGTCGTACCACAAGCCTGTGGCAGGATCCTGCACTTTCGTTACTGCAGCAGCAAAGCGATCCAAGATGGCAATAAGTTCTTTTCTTCCGGCATGGTTGGCTGGGAAATAATCCAGCACATCCACCAATGCCATGCCAAACCAACCGAGGCTTCTTCCCCAGAAATGGGGTGAATTGCCAGTGGTCTTGTTGGCCCATTTTTGTTCGCGGCTTTCATCCCAACCATGGTACAACAGTCCTGTTTTGGGATCCCTGGAATATTTTTCCATCAGGCGAAACTGAAGCACAATGTCATCAAAGGCCTTGTCTTCGTGAAACAATTTTGCATATTCCGCCATGAATGGCTGGCCCATGTAAAGGCCATCTAGCCACATTTGTGTGGGGTATATTTTTTTGTGCCAGAATCCTCCTTCCTTCGTACGGGGATGCGTGAGGAGCTGTTCACGGAGCATCTGTGCCGCTTTCCTGTATTTCTCCTTTCCGGTAACCTGGTAGAGCATCAACAGGATTTTTCCATTGTTGACATGGTCAATATTGTATTCGTCCTTCTTGTAACCTTTGATGGATCCATCCTCGCTCACATAATAGTCCATGCATTTCTGGATGTAATTGTACCATGTTCGGTCGCCAGTTGCATTCCACACATCATCCATGCCTTCGAGGATCACACCCTGATCATAGCGCCATTTGGGTTGCTTGTCACCGGGGAGCATAAACGAATCAGGCCACATGCGCATGGCTGTTTGCGAAAGGGATTGACTCAGCGGCTTGCTGTGAAAAGCATTGGCACGGATTCCAGTTGTGGTAACCCCAGTGCTTTGCTGCACTTTGATGGTAGAACTGGCATCCTTTAATTTCAAATCAATATTGGACAAGGTGATGCCATTGGCCTCCTGGATTTCAATGCCCCTGTTGGCACTGAAGGCCATGTTGGTGAGGTGAATATTGGAGATCTGCATCTCTGGTAAGCCACGGATGAAAATCGCTTTTTCTGCTCCATCGCAGTAGACCCTGCTGATCTTGAAATTTTTGAACGAAGGCGTGGTGATGTCCAACGGTTTTCTCTCAATGACCGGCATGTCTTGTTTTTCGCCATAGACAGGAACCGGATCTTTTGACATGTAATACATATCGAAGAGAATCGCTTCACCCGGAATATCTTTCATCACAATATCGCTGATGTTGATGTTCTCCACCACACCACCACGGCCCCTGGTTGTTTTGAATCGGAGGCCAATATCTGTTCCGATGAAACTGCAATTCTTTACGTCAATATTTCTCACGCCACCACTCATCTCACTGCCTATCACAAATCCTCCATGGGCTGAATAAACTGTGCAACCGCGGATGGTAACATTTTGGGTGGGCATGCCTCTTTGTCTTCCTGCTTCATCCCTTCCGCTCTTCATGCAAAGCGCATCATCGCCCACATCAAAGATGGAGTTTTCAATCAATACATTGTTACAGCTCTCCACATCAATGCCATCGCCGTTTTGGGCGAACCAGGGATTCTTTACCTTAATGTCACGAACGATCAAATTATCACACATCAAAGGATGAAGGCACCATGCAGCAGAGTTCTGGAAGGTTACCCCTTCCCACAATACATTTTTGCATTCCGTAAACACAATCATGTTGGGACGCAAAAAATCCTTGACAGACTGGTAGTATGCAGGTGTCTTCTCCGGTGAGATAACTCCTGGATTCTTTTCGTTATTGCCCTTGAAATTGGATGCCGTTGGGTACCAGGTTTTTTTGTCCTCGCTGAGGAGCCCTCCACTGGATAATAATTTTTTCCACTGACCTTCGGTCAGTTTTTCTTTTTTTACCTGGCGCCAGCCTGCACCATTTCCATCAATGATTCCCTTACCCGTGATGGCAACATTGGTTGCACTGGTTGCAGAAATCGGTGACTGGTTGCGCATCTGTTTCAGCCCTTCCCAATTGCCTTCCACCAATTTGTATTGGTTAAAATCTGGCGAGAACAACAGGATGGCACCCTGCTGAACATGCAGGTTGATATTGCTTTTGAGCACAACAGGACCTGTAAGCCAAAGTCCTTTGGGCACAAGCACAACGCCGCCGCCTTTTTTTTGCAAAGCATTAATGGCATTGCTGATGGCTGTTGTATTGAGTGTCAATCCATCTGGTACCGCTCCAAATGCCGCAATGGAAACCGTGTCTTTTCTGAACACAGGCACCTTGTTTTGGGTTGCATTGTATTGTGCTGAAACACCTGTACAGGCGAGGGTTAGCGCACATAGCAGCATGGTGTATTGGGATAAAATCTTTTTCATTGTCAGTTATTTTTTCTTTGGTTCGGGCACCCACGGTCCCAAAATATTTTCGATGGTAAATTTGTTGAGTTCCGCATTGGAGAGTTGCCTCATCCACTTGACCCTGGTAGTAACTGAAGCCCCTGGCCCCATGCTCATGTATTCGGCATACCTTGCGGTGGCTTCATTGGCGGGGTTTTTCCAGTTGTTCCATCCCTCAGGTACAATGTGCTTGTCCATCCAGCAACGGATATAGGTTACGCTGGCGGTGGGGCTCCAGGGCCTTCCCAAGGAAACTTTGTTAATGCCTTCTGCCGCTGTCAATGTGCAATCAAAGAAAACAAAGCCATAAGGGATGATGACATTGGTGGATGCGGCTGTAACATGTGAGTCTTTCTTGCTGTGCAATTGACAGTTGACGAATACCGCTGTTGCAGCACCAAAAATGAAATCAGTGGATCCTTCAATGTAGCAATCCCTGAAATAATGCTTTACACCGCTGCCGCTCAAGAATAGCACATCCTGGTTGCCCAGCATGTTGCAATTGATGAACGATGCCCTGTTTCCTTCAACCCGGAGGGCAACGCCCTGGCCAGCTGTGAATCCTGCATTGTTCTCAAAGCTGATGTTCTCAGCCTTGAAATCATCGCCATACACAAAAACGGAAGCACAGGTCCAGGTATTCAAGGTATCACCATTGGGCTTCCGGGTGCCTGCATGGTTGTCATAAGAAATGATGGTATTGATCTTGTCTTCACCGACCAAATGGATCCTGCTTTTTCTTGCGTCTACCACCACCACTTCGCGGTAAATTCCTTTTTTTACCAATACCTCCACAGGATCATTGTTGCCTTCCTTGATGGCATCCAGCGCCTGTTGAACAGATTTGAAATCTCCTGACCCATCCTGAGCAACAACCCATTTTTTTTGTGAGAATCCATTGATCATGATCAATAACAACAGAATCCCCGTAGAGCAAATACGCTTCATGATCATGGTTTTTTGGCAGTTATGTAAGGGATAAGATCAGGAATGGTGCTACGGATTTCTTTGAGCACCAATTGTGCAATCAGCCTGGCACCCAGCTCATTGAAATGGGTATTATCTTCCTTGCCGTCTGGATAATTGGGATGTTCTCCTGGCTTCAACTGACAGAACAGGAGTTTGGATTGTTCAACACCAAATTGTTGATAGAGCTGCATGCTTGGGGTATCAAGGTCGATGAACAGCAGCTTTTCCTCTGCTGCCAGTTTGCGAACCAAGGCGGAGTATTCCTGGTGGGTTTCTTCAATCTTGCCATCCGCATCAAATTTTCTTCTTGCTACTGGCGTCAACAATACAGGGATCATTTTTTTCTCCCTTGCATCGCCAATGTATTGTTTGAGGTTACTGATAAACTCATCAGGAGTCGTGTAGGAATTGAGTTTTGATTTTACTTCATCGTTGTGTCCGAACTGAATGAAAACATAATCACCTGCAGTTGCCTCGTCCATGATCTGCTTCCAGAGTCCTTCTGAAAGGAAGGTCTTGGTGCTCCTGCCATTCTTTGCTTTGTTGACAATGGTCAGGTTCTCATTCCAGAAATGAATGAACGGCATGCCCCATCCTGTTTCCGGATAATTTTTCTCCGACTTGATGCTCATGGTGGAATCACCCGCCAGGAATATTTTTATTTTTTTCTGGTCAGGGGCAAGCGACATCAACAGCAGCATGACAAAAAAAGGAATGATTTTTTTCATTTCAGCAAACTGTTTAAATATACTTCAATATTGGTAAAATAGGGATGCAATTTAAGTGTTGCTGCATCACTAAAATTATTGGGTTCCAGGCCATTGCTGCGCTCCCATTCATCTGGCATCCCATCCATATCTGTGTCCAGTAAATTGGATGCGGTTTTCAAGGCTGGCCATGCTCCTTTTGATTGTTCATAAGCGGTTCCATGTGCAAATCCACCCTGCACATCAATGATTTTCCCTTTCCCGTTCAGCATTTCCCTGATGATCCTTTCATCCACTGCATCACGATGCAAAGAGGCTCCTCCTTTTTTAACTATCGACTGATAGGCCTCCTCAGCATGCTCTTTGGCAAGGCTGATCACTGCATGTGGCTGGTTGATGTAAACACCCTGGGCTGGCATTGTGGTGACACCCATCATGTTGTCTCGGTTGACCATCCTGTTGCCTTCAATCATGTTGCCATCAACAAAATACTGGCCATAGGGCAGAACATCAGTCTTCGACGGATCCAGGAAATTGCCGGCAGCAGAGGGCTTGGTGGATGGCCCGGGCTTGAAATAATTGTTGACAATATTGTACTTGCCGAATTCTCCACCATAGATGGCCTTGTTTTGCCAGTTGTACACAACATTGTTTTGAAAATCAACCAACTCCTCTTTGGCCCCCAAGCGGGCACCATTGAACCTTGGGTTTCTGCTGATGCAATGGGCAAAAAGATTGTGGTGGGCAGAAAGGTGCGCACCGCCCCAGATGCCACCATAGCCATGGTTTTCCCAATCCTTGTCTCCGGTTTCAAAATGATAGGAATAATTCAGTGGCTCAGCAATCATGTTCCATTGCAGGGTTGTACTGTCACCGCCGTATACAGACATCACCTCATCGGTACTCCAGCTCATGCTGCAATGATCGATGATGAGCTGGTTGTTTTTGGATCCTGAAAGGGCATCATCGCCACCGCTTCCGTCCACCATTCCTTTTTGTGACTGGTACCTGTCTCCCATCCTGAAACGCATGTAGCGCAAAATGATTTGGTCTCCTTTGAGCCTAACGGGATGGTCTGCAATGCAAATACCCTCTCCAGGAGCTGACTGCCCTGCAATGGTTACATTGCCTTCAATCTGCAAAGGTGATTCAAGGTGAATGGTACCAGAGACTGCAAAAACAATGATTCGCTTTGCTTTCTGCTGTGCGGCTTCTCTGAAGCTACCAGGGCCGGCATCATTGAGATTGGACACCACAATGGTCTTCCCTCCGCGGCCACCAACAGCATATTTTCCAAACCCTTCAGCACCAGGAAAAGCAATAGGACGATCCATTTGGGCAAATACTCCTTTACACAATAAAAGGGTCGAAAGAAGCAACAGTAAAATTGGGCAGTTTGATTTTGTCATTGAAATAAAAACAGGTGGTCATTGATTGACCACCTGCAAATTGTAAATTAATTAATACCCGGTATTTTGTTTCAGCTTGCCTTGATAGGAAGTAATGGTTGCCTGATCAAATGGGAACAGCTCACTTTTACCCGGAACAAAAAATGAAGCCATCCCTTCCCATAGTTGCTTTCCATCAATTTGAGCAGTAGTCAACTGTTGCGCCCAATCAGTCCTTGTCCATCCAGTTGCAGGATTCGGAATCTGTGTTGGCCTCCAGAAGGGTTGTGCTGTTGCAGCAATGTTGGCGCCTGCAAAAAACTGAATTTCTTCACCATTGTTTTTCCAATAGATGTATTGAGGAACCCTGTCAAATGGGGCTTTCCTGTCTCGAATCAATTGAATGTTGGCACGTGCTTCTGCAATTTTAGCAGAGAGGAGGTTCCAGCGGAGCAAATCAAATTTCCTGATGCCTTCATGGCCAAACTCCAAAAACCTTTCATTCACAATGGCATTGAAAAATCCAGCCTTGGTTGTTGGCGTTGTTCCGATCAACCCGACATTTCCACTGAATGCTCTTTTGCGTACTTCCTCATAGGCTGCAATGGCCTGTGCGGTAGGAGCACCGCTGATCTCATTGACCGCTTCAGCATACATCAAAAGAACATCAGAAAAACGGATCAAAGACCAGTTGTATCCAACGTTCAGGACGGTACCGGGAAGCAAAGGATTTCTCCAGTCGCGACGGTATTTTCCTGTGTTCAATTCTCCAAGCCTGCGCTGGCTTTTGATATTGGTTGCAGAAGTTACCTGATAGTGGGTGATGGTAACATCCCTGCGGGTATCTACAGAATCAAATGCATAAAAATAGTTGGGCAAGATGACGACACCGCCACCACCTGCACCATACCGGGAAGCATTGCTCAGGTTGGGTCCATCATAGTTACCCATTCGGCTGTCACTGTTGCCATTTCCGCCACCTGCACCTACTTCAAAAATGATTTCGGCAAAAGGATCATAGGTGAAAGAAGTCAACTTTCTCCATACATCCGAATAACTTGGATTCAGGGTATGCTGATCCCTTCTGGCCATCAGCTCTTCACATTCCTGTTTGGCCATCTGATAGAACTTGAGATAATCTGCACGCCTTTCCATCTGGCCATTAGATCTTAGGGAGTATCCACCTCTTGCCAAGGCTATCCTGGCTCTTAATGCCATTGCTGCGCCTTTGGTCACCCTTTCATTCCGGGGGCCAGCCTCTGTCCTCCAGGGAAGAAGATCCTTGGCGGCAGCGAGATCGGTAAGCAAAATATCATAGGTAGAATCGCGGTTGGCCTGAGGAATGAACAGATCAGTTTGCTTGTATGCAGGGACCATTGGAGCAGGAACATCGCCCCAGTTGCGGATCAATTCCATGTAAAACTGTGCACGCAAAGTAAGGGCCTCACCATGCAATCTTCTCAACTCCTTTTTCTCGACATCTGTTCCATTGGCATATTGCTTCATCAATGGTATCTGTTCAATGCAAAGGTTGGCCTTTTCAATCCCCCGGTACAATTGCCTGAATGGATTGGTAATTTCTGAATTGGTCAAAAGAAGCTGATAGCGGCCTACACCCCTTCTGCCGTTGTCGATGTTTCCGCTAGCAATGGCCTCATCTGTATCATAAGGATAATACATGCTGATGCGGATGCCATAGCCATTGTCTCCCTGCAGCTCATCATATACACCTACCAATGCATTAAAGGCATTGGAGGGATCAGAGAAAGCATCAGGAATGCTGTACTGAGATACAGGAGATACCTCAGTATATTTTTTACATGATTGCAGAATCAAGATCGTGCAGGTCAGCAAAAGCAACCCGGAACGAAAGAGTAAATTGTTCGATTTCATATGTTGCACATTGATAAGATTAGAAAGAAAGGTTTAGACCGAAAACCCAGGTCCTTGAACGTGGATAAGCTGCAAAGTCAACACCAGGCGTCAAGGGATCACTTCTTCTCGCGGTTACATCTGGATCATATCCGGAATAACCGGTAAGGGTGGCAAGGTTATTGACCGTTCCGAAAAAGCGAAGATTGGAAATCTTGTGCTTTTGTGAGATGGTTTTAGGAAGCGTATATCCCAAGGTGAGGTTATTGATGCGCAGGTAACTACCATCTTCAACAGCCCATGAATGCAGCCACCAGCGTTGCACACGCACAGGTGACCAAATTTTTGCATTGGCATTCAAGGCCGTCAAGGCTGCAGGATCTTTTACGATCTGTCCCTGGTCATTGATGTTGGTGAACCTGTCTTTCATCATGTCCAGCATGTTCAGGTTAGAAAACGCGCCGTCTGTCCACTCCAACTTGTTGGCATTGTAGATGTCATTGCCCACCACAAAATTCACAAATACACTGAGGTCAAAATTTTTATAATTGAACTGATTGTTCCAACCGCCAGTAAACTTTGCATTGGCATTTCCAATGATGGTGCGGTCTCCATCTGCTGTGATAACACCGTCCTTGTTGAGGTCTTTCCATTTCAACATGCCGGGCTGAGGTGTTCCGTAAACACCATTGACGGCGATGCCTGGCTTGATCGTATAGGTTTGTGTTGTAGCATTGTAATCAAAATCAGTTACCCCATAAAATCCATCGGTCACAAAACCATACATCTGCCCGGTAGATTCGCCAACCTTGACAATATAATCATCTACACCATCACTTCCCTGCCAGCCAGAAGTTCTTGTTATCTGTGCAACACCTCCAAGGCTTTCCACCCTGTTTTTGTTGAAGGAAATATTGAAGTTGGATGTCCAGCTGAAATTTTTGTTTTCGATAGGTGTTGCATTTAACTGAATCTCCACACCCCTGTTGGATGTGGCACCAATGTTCTGGATCTGCTGTGTGTATCCTGTTGTCGGAGGGATTTGCACTGCCAGCAACAAATCATTGGCAGAATTCTTGTAGGCATCAACAGTCAATTGTACACGGTTGTTGAAGAAGGCCAGGTCCAATCCGAAGTTGCGGGTAACATTCTGCTCCCATTTCAAACCTGGGTTGGCCAATGCTGTTGGTGCAAAACCAGGAAGGATGGAATGATTGAATGCATATTGTCCGGTTACACCATAAAGCTGCAAATAAAGAAGATTGTCAATCCTGTTGTTCCCAACGATGCCATATCCAAAACGCAGTTTGGCGTCTGACAACCATTTGACATCATCAAGAAATTTTTCGCGGGACAATCTCCATGCCAATGATCCGGAAGGGAATACCAAGGTTCCGTTTTCAGCACTGAACTTGGAAGACCGGTCTGCCCTTAGGTTGACAGTGGCCAGGTACTTGTCATCATAGGCATAAGTGGCCCTGCTGAACAAAGAGAAGATCCTGCTGGGCGGCTGGATGAACGAAGTGGGAAGCGGTTGGGCAGAGCCTGTTGGAGCCGATCCCAATCCCATGTTGGCCAACGCTTTTCTGGCAGAAATATCTGCAGGGAAAAACCTTGTCTCCACACTGTTTTGGATAGAACGTTGGTCCACCATTTCCTCACCGGCAAGGATAGAGAAATCATGGTGTTTCTTGAAATTGTTCAAGGTATACTGAAGTGTATTGTTATTGCTGATGGTAGAATTAGACTGGGTTCCAATGGAGGCTACAGGCAGTGAAGCATAGTTCCTGGCTGTTGAAGTGATCTTGTTGTAAAACAAGTCTGTACCAACCCTGCCATTGTCGTATCCTACGGTAGACCGGAAGACCAGGTTCTTTACAACGTTGATGTTCATGTAGGCATTCAGATAGGTGGCTGCAGAAGACTGCTTCCTGTACTCTGCCTGGGTGAGGATGACAGGGTTGATGGCTCCTGAAGAAGCAAGGAAATACGCCTCATCAAAGTCATCGATTCCACCATTGGGCGTTGGAATCTCAAAAGGCCTGTAATTGATGGTATGCCTCAACCTATTGGTTGATCTGGAGCCACTGTTGGTTGTTCCAGCACCCCTGATTTTTTGGTCCAGATACCTGAAACTAAATCCAGCTTTCACTTTATCAGATATCTTATGATCCAATTTAAAGTTCACAAGGTTCCGGTCAAATCCTGATTCCAGCTGAACACCATCTTCACGGTTGGCTGTCAGGCTCAGGTTAAAACTGGTGGACTGGTTTCCGCCACTAAGTGAAGCATTGTGGTTCTGAAACCTGGCGTTGCGGCCAAATACAAGATCTTGCCAACTCAATGGATTGATGTTCTTGTATACGTTCAAGGTATCCCAGGTGGTTCCATACGTATTGGCAAAACTTGAACTGTCTGCAATGGAACCGCGGCTCCTTTCATATTGCCATCTTACAAAATCATATGGCGATAAAACACTCATGAACTGTGGCACTTCCCTGTATCCATATGATCCATTGTAGGAGGCCTGTGTTTTACCGGGTCGTCCGGACTTTGTGGTAATCATGACAACGCCATTGGCGGCACGCGCGCCGTAGATGGCCGTGGTAGAGGCATCCTTCAACACATCAATGGTGGCAATGTCCTGAGGGGCAATCACAGCAAGTGCGTTTTCAACCTGCACTCCATCTACGATATACAAGGGTGAATTGTCCTGGGTGATGGAACCGCCGCCCCTGACACGAATCAGGATATCGGCACCGGGTGCTCCTTCAGAACTGGTCACCTGAACCCCTGCCAAGCGGCCCTGCAATGCTTCAGCAGCTGAAGACAACGGAACGTCCTTGATTTGTTTTGCACTAACAGACGATACTGAGCCAGTCAGGTCCTTTCTTTTGATGCTGTTGTAACCAACCACCACCACGTCATCCAGGGTACTTTCCGATTTTTCCAGCGATACACTCACTGTTGCACCAGCAGTTGTTGCCAACGTGTAGGTTTTGTAGCCCACGTACGTAAATACCAATATTGGTTTTCCTGTAGCAGGTGCAGGCACCGAAAAGGCGCCGTTCTTGTCTGTTTGAAAGCCTTTGGCATTTCCCCTGACCTGAATGGTTACCCCTTCCAACGGGTTTCCATTTTCTCCTGATACCTTACCCTGAACA
>Ga0222712_10000850_pt1 | contig 39074 bp, 39 predicted proteins | sample C33_657DmetaG_FD_165043 | JGI IMG/M metagenome (GOLD analysis project Ga0222712, IMG submission 165043) | Estuarine water microbial communities from San Francisco Bay, California, United States - C33_657D | ecosystem: Environmental > Aquatic > Marine > Unclassified | place: USA: California... | reverse complement strand
CAGTTCCAGACCAAGGTCCTCAACGCGCTTCTTGGTGAGCGTCAGGCAGACAAGCCCACGGCCGTGCGTGGCCATGAAGTTGATCGCATCGGGCGTCGCCATTTGCGCGGGGATCACAAGATCGCCTTCATTCTCACGGTCTTCATCATCGACGAGGATGAACATGCGGCCATTGCGCGCTTCCTCAATGATTTCCTCAATGGGGACGAGCGCAGGGCTATCGTCGCTGGCGAACAGATAGGCCTCCAGCTTGCGCAGCGTTTCCGCCGTCGGGTTCCAGTCGGGCTGGTCCAGATCACGCAGCGTGTTGGCATGGAGACCGGCTGCACGGGCAAGGCCGGAACGGGACAGGCCACCGTCGGTAACGAGGCTGCGGAGCTTTTCGATGAGCTGTGTAGACATGAACGGACATAATCACATTAAGATGTGAACGTCAATGAGGAGAATCACATTGCACCCTCAGGCCGTCGTCCCGAACTTGTTTCGGGATCCATTAGCATCAACACCCACAGTGAGCGCTTGCTGGTGAGGTCAGGTGTTCATGGATGCTGAAACAAGTTCAGCATGACGAGTTTCGGCTAGCGCGCCGCGCTCAGACGCTCCTGCATCCGCGCCAGATAGCGGGCCAGGACATCAATCTCGACATTAACTTGCTGGCCCTCCGCGAGATCACCCAGCGCCGTCACATCCCACGTATGCGGAATGATGTTGAGACCGAAAGTGGCGGTGCCGTCCGCATTGTCCGCAACACTGTTGACCGTCAGCGAGACGCCGTCGACGGTCACGGAGCCTTTGGTCGCGATATAGGGTGCGATCTCCGCACCGACGGTCACAGAGACGCGGTGCGAATCGCCTTCGGGCGCGATGGCCGCGATGGTGCCGACGCCATCGACATGGCCGGTCACGATATGCCCGCCCAATTCATCGCCGATCTTGAGCGCACGTTCCAGATTAAGGCGGCGGCCCTGCGTCCACATCGCGCTGGACGTTTTGGAGACTGTTTCCGCAGACGCGTCGATGGCGAACCAATCGGCACCCTTGTCCACGACAGTCAGGCACACGCCCGAACAGGCAATAGAGGCACCAAGATCAACGCCGGCCATGTCATAGCCGCATTGGATGATCAGACGCAGGTCGCCGCGCTGCTCTGCCTTGGTGATTGTGCCAACGTCGGTGATGATGCCTGTGAACATAGTCCGCCCCTTTTCAGGCCCGCTCGTAGACTTCGAGACTGTCCTTGCCAAGCGGGCGCGCATCAACCCGCCGCCACTGGCCGTGCGCCTCCGCCAGCGCACCCAGCCCGATATCGGCGAGGCAGGCTTTACCTGCTCCAATGACAATCGGTGCGCGGTACAGCATCAGCCGGTCCACCAGACCTGCCTTCAAAAATGCCCCCGCCGTCTGTGCGCCACCTTCCACCATCAGATAGTGGACATGCGCCAGATCGGAAATCTGCTCGGGCGACGTAAGGCCAAGCCACCCTTCAGGTGTCGCGCCCTTTGAAAGAAGCGCGCGCGCCGGTGAACGGCTCTCCATTCCGGGCAGCCGGACATCGAGGCGGGGCAAGTCGGCGTCAAACGTGCCGCGCCCGACAAGGATCATGTTGCTGCGGGCGCGCTCCAAATGGCCATGGCTCCGCGCCGTATCACCGGTGATCCATTTGCTCTCCCCATCGGCCCGCGCGACACAGCCGTCGAGGGAGGTGGCAAGCTTCAGCGTGACGAAAGGCCGCCCCTGTTGTTGTTGCATGAGCCAACCGGCCATGGCCCGCGCTGCTTCTGCGGCCATCAGCCCGGCCTCCACCGCAATGCCAGCAGCTTTCAGGCGCGCAATGCCTTGGCCGTTGGTGCGGGGATCAGGATCGGTCAGCGCGACCACAACGCGTGCGACACCGGCCGCCGCCAGACTGTCGGTGCAATTGGGTCCGCGCGCACTTTCATGCGCGCAGGGTTCCAGTGTGACATAGGCGGTCGCACCGCGCGCCAGTTCGCCCGCCTGCGCCAGTGCCATCGCTTCGGCATGCGGGCGACCACCGGCTTGCGTCCACCCCCGGCCCACGACCGTGCCACGCGCGACGATGACGCAGCCGACATTGGGATTAGGAACCGTCCGTGCCCGGCCGCGTTCCGACAAAGCGAGTGCCGCCCCCATATACCGCCGGTCGTCAGACGTCGTCACAGACCGAGGTCGTCCATCTTCTTGTCGATGGCCTTAAAAGGCGCGCGGCGCTCCTCAAGGATGCGCTGGACTTCGGCCTCATGCTTCTTGCGGGCGGCCGTATCGATCTTCTGCTGAGCCTTGATCTGCTCATCGGTCCGGTTGGGATCGAACTTTTCGACATAGACGATCTCGGGCGGGCGATACTCCATAGGCACCTGATCCAGATAGAAAAGACCTAGCCAGAACAAGGGAATGGCGATGGAGAGCACCGCAAACCCCAATTGATGCCGGGTGCGCGTGCCCAAAAAGGCGCGCAGATCGCGGAAGGCCGCAAGAGGATTAACCGGACGAGGGAACACACGCATCCGGATTAAATAGGGCCAGTCTCCGCGCGATGCTACCCCGTCTGGTTAACGACGATCTTGGAAGGCCTAAGCGGCTGCTTTTTCCAGCCGCGCGACGGCACGCTCACGCCCGATGAGCGGGAGCAGCGCCTTCATGTCCGGACCATGATCATGGCCGGTCAGCGCCTGCCGCAGCGGGAGGAACAGCGCCTTGCCCTTGCGGCCAGTCGACTGCTTGAGGGCATCCGTCAGCGCATGCCAGGGGTCAGCATCCCACGCCAATGACGCTGCAATTTTCACCGCCTCAGAGAGGTAGTCGCGGTCGTCCGCAGACACGGTCGAAACCACGTCCCCGGAAACGACCGACCACCAATCTGCCACATCACCAAGTATGGAGATGTTCGGACGAATCGCGTCCCACGCGGCTGCGTCCACGCCGTCGGGCAACCGATCCACCACGGTTGCAAAGTCTGTGTGGTGGAGGATCTTGGCGTTCAACTGCGCCAGCTCTTCCTCATCAAACCGCGCAGGTGCACGGCCGAAATGCCCAAAGTCGATGGTCGCGATGAGGGGTGCGGCACTGGTCACGGGCTCGACCGGTTCGCTCGTGCCCAGCCGGGCGAGCAACGCGATGAGAGCCATCGGCTCAATGCCACGTTCTTTGAAGGCATCCATGCCGAGCGAACCGAGCCGCTTGGAAAGCTTGCCTTCGGTGCCGGTCAGCAACGCCTCATGCGCGAACTGTGGCGGGGTCGCGCCCAACGCCACAAACATCTGCAACTGCGTGGCTGTATTGGTCACATGGTCCTCACCCCGCACGACATGCGTGATGCCCATGTCGATATCATCGATGGCCGAGGGCAGCATGTAGAGCCAAGAACCGTCCGCGCGGCGGATGACGGGGTCTGACATCAGCTTGGGGTCAAAATGCTGCGGCCCGCGGACAAGATCGGTCCACTCAATCATCGCGTCATGATCAAGCTTGAAGCGCCAATGCGGCGCGCGGTCTTCCGGCACCGGCGCATCCGCATCCTTACGCTCATAGACCGGCGGCAGCCCGCGCCCGAGCAAGACTTTACGGCGCAGATCGAGCTCTTCCGGCGTCTCGTAGCACGCATAGACGCGGCCTGCGGCCTTCAGTTCCGCAAAGCGCCGTTCATAAAGATCAAAGCGCGCCGACTGGCGCTCCTCGCCGTCCCAGTCGAGACCGAGCCAACGCAGATCGGCGCGGATGCCGTCGACATATTCTTCCTTCGACCGTTCAAGGTCGGTGTCGTCGATGCGCAGCAGGAATTTGCCGCCATGCTTCTTCGCCCACATCCAGTTGTGGAGCGCAGTGCGGACATTGCCGACGTGCAGATTGCCGGTTGGGGACGGCGCGAAACGGGTGATCACAGTCATGGCTTAGGCTGTACGGAAGGCGTTGGTGATTGGATAGCGCCGATCGCGCCCGAAATTGCGCGTGCCGAGCTTGACGCCGGGGGGCGCCTGACGACGCTTATATTCGGCGATGTAGAGCAAGCGCTCAATCCGCTGAACCACATCGCGCGGATGGCCGCGTGCGGCGACCTCATCGACCGACAATTCCTGCTCAACGAGCCCCAGCAAGATGTCATCGAGCACCGGATATTCCGGCAGGCTGTCACTGTCTTTCTGGTCAGGGCGGAGTTCGGCACTGGGCGGGCGCGTGATGATCGCGTCGGGCATGACCGGTCCGTCGGGTCCAAGGCCGATGCGGCAACGATGCGCATTGCGCCAGCGCGAGATGGCGAACACCGTCATCTTATAGGCGTCTTTCAGCGGGTTATAGCCACCCGCCATGTCACCATAAATGGTCGCATAGCCGACGCTCATCTCACTCTTATTGCCGGTGGTCAGCAGCATGTGACCGAATTTGTTGGAGAGCGCCATCAAGGTGACACCGCGGATGCGCGACTGAATATTCTCTTCGGTAATGTCGACATTGCGGTCCGCAAAGCTGTCGCTCAGCATCTCATCAAAGGCCATGACGGCAGGGTTTATCGCGATGGTATCGAGCTTGCACCCGATCATCCGCGCGCAGTCACTGGCAAGATCGAGGCTTTCCTGCGACGTGAAACGGCTGGGCATCATCACGCACCAGACGCGGTCCGGACCCAAAGCATCGGCGGCAATCGCCGCACAGATCGCGCTGTCGATGCCGCCCGAAAGGCCCAGCACAACGCCGGGGAAACGGTTGCGATCAACATAGTCGCGGAGCGAAAGGACCATGGCCGAATAGATATCGGCGGGATGATCCTCCCACTGCGAAAGCTCGCCTTGCGCGCACGTCCAGCTATCGCCCTTCCGGGTCCACGCGGTCAGGCGAAGATGCTCCTCCCAATCGGGCAGGCGGTGCGCCGCGACACCATCGGCATTGAGCACGAAGGAGCTGCCGTCAAACACCAACTCGTCCTGCCCGCCGATGCGGTTGAGGAAGATGATTGGAAGCCCTGTTTCTTTGACCCGCGCGGCAAAAACCTGTTCGAGCCGCCGGTCGTCCTTGTCGATTTCATAAGGACTGCCATTGACCGAGATCAGCAGTTCCGCGCCGCGTTGCTTCAAATGGGTGCAGACCGTCGGCAGCCAGCCATCTTCACAGATCGGCAGCCCCAATTTGACGCCCCGAAATTCAACAGGCTCGGGCAGGGGGCCCTGCGCAAAGATGCGCTTTTCATCGAACGTCCCGTAATTGGGAAGCTCATGCTTCTTGCGGATTGCTACGATCCGGCCGCCGTCGAGCAGCGCCACAATATTGTACAGCCCGCCTTCGTCCATCAGGATGGAGCCAACCAGCATCGCCGGGCCGCCATCGGCCGTTGCGGCGGCCAAGCGCTCCAGTTCCTGAGCTGCCGCCTGTTGAAAGGCGGGCTTCAGAACAAGATCTTCCGCTGGATATCCAATGAGTTGCTGTTCGGGGAACAGCACCAGATCCACAGCCCCCGCCTCCATCGCCTTGGCACGCCAGGCGAGCATGGTATCTGCATTGCCGACAAGATCGCCCACGCGCTGGGACAATTGGGCGATGGCGATGGTGAGGGTCTCAGTCATGCCCGCTGTGTATGAGGGCCCTGCCATCACGGCAAGACCGGACCCTCAATCTCAGAACAGTCCGGCGACAAGCTGCCCCATCATTCGGCCCGGCATGAAGGAAAAGAGGCCAGCAATGATCAACCCGATATAGGGCCCGGTCATCGCCTGCTGATGCGTCCGCACATCGCCCTGGCGGATTGCCCAGATCGCCCGCGGGATCGAAATGAGGGCGACAACCGAGAAGATATGGATCGGTCCGATGGAGCCAACCAAGCCCTGAAGCCAGAAGCTGGATATGGCCGTCATCATCATCAACGTCGCCCAGATCCGTCCGAGCATTTTATGAAGGCGTGTCCCCTTCTTCATCAACAACACCGGTCCCCCGAGCAGCAGCGCGGGAAGGACGGTGCCCACATGAATGAACAAGGCCCATGGCGTATCTTCATAAGTGATCCGCGCCCCACCGGAGACCACACTCGCCGCGGCCATGAAGGTCAATGTCCCCAACACGGCAAAGGCGATGCAGGCGAGAATGAAGCGCGGGGAATAGGCGGGTGCAGCTGCAGTCGTCATGGCGGGTCTCCGGAATGGCTGATCCCGTCATGCAAGCTGGCCGCTCACGGGCAATGCCGCCTTCGCGGGACCGGCAATATTCTTCGTCGGAAGGGCTACACCGCCAATTGACGCTTCGTGAAATGGCAGGCACGTTCCCCCGATGATCAAAGCGGTCAGCATCGAAATTTTCATTGTGCTTACCCTTGGGGTCTTGCTGGGCCTGATCGGACCCTTCGGCACCTTTGAGATGAGTGCCGGCGTGCGCATGGCGTTTTGGCTTGGCACGTTTCTGATGGGATATACGATTTTCCGGCCGTTCCTCATTGTCAGCGAATGGGTCGGTGAGACGTTGCGCGTGCCGCAACTGGTCGCAGGCGGCTTGGCGTTGATGATTGCCGCCCTGCCTTTGACCTTTCTGATTGCCCTTTTCTTTGCCGGTTTTGACGCCGCGCGCGCCCTCACCGGCAAAGGGCTGATTGGCCTTTATCTTCAGGTGTGGCTCATTGGATTCCTGGTCAATGCTGTCTTCGTGCTGACGCTTGGGCGGACAGCCAAGCCGACAGAGACCGTGACCGCCATGCCAAACCCGGCCAACCCGCCGGCCTCGGCCAACGCTTCAGGCCCGAGCCAATCCACCCGCCTCCTGCCTGACCTCGGCCCTGTCTATGCGCTGAAGGGAGAAGACCATTATATCCGCATCTATGGTGCGGCCGGGGAACAGCTTGTGCTGATGCGATTGCGCGATGCCATAACGGATGTGCAGGATGATCAGGGCGTACAGGTGCATCGCAGCTGGTGGGTGTCGCGCACTGCCGTTGCCTCGGTTCGGCGGATTGGTCGGACAGCTGAACTGACGCTGGTCGACGGCACGGTCGTCCCCGTCGCCCGAGATATGATGCCTCGTCTTCGGGAACTTCGCTGGCTGTAGCTGATTGTGTCTCCCAATTTAGGCCGTAAGGTGCTGACATGAAGAGAGATACTGAACTGAGCGCTGCCATTGATGCAGCACACCTGGCCGGTGCCGTTGCGATGACGGGGGGGCGTGATGGTATCCATTACGCCCGCGCATTTGGCACCCGCAGTCTGGATGGCGCGGCGATGCAGACCGACGATCTGTTTCAGATCGCGTCGATGACGAAAGCCATCGTCTCGGTCGCCGCCTTGCAGCTGGTAGAGCGCGGCAAGCTGTCGCTGGATGCGCCGCTCGATGCGCTTCTGCCGGAGCTCGCCAATCCGCAGGTGATTGAGGGCTTTGATGCAGACGGCGCGGTCCAACTGCGCCCTGCCAAGCGTGCGATCACGCTTCGCCATCTGCTCACCCACACATCGGGCTTTGGCTATGAGTTTATGAGCGCGGATATGGTCCGCGCACGTGGACCCGCCGGATCGCCGACACCCGGCACTAAAGCCGCACTCATCTCCCCCCTGTTGTTCGATCCCGGCGAAAAGTGGGAATATGGCATCAGCACAGACTGGGCCGGACTGGCCGTTGAAGCCGCAAGTGGCCAGCGCCTCGATGCCTATCTGAGCGAACACGTCACAGGTCCGCTCGGCATGGTGGATACGCACTTCAACCCCGATGCGGCACAGCGCGCGCGGGCGGCATCGCTCTACCTTCGGGGCGAGAGCGGCCTTTCCCCCATGCCGATTGAGATTGGCGGCGGGCCGAATGTCGAAGTGCTGTCGGGCGGTGGCGGGCTATATAGCACCGCGCCTGATTATATGCGGTTTTTGCAGATGCTGCTCAACGGAGGCGCCCTGGGCAGCACACGCATCCTGTCGGACGTGACCGTCGCACAGCTAACGCAGAATCATGTGGGAGATCTTCGTGCCGGTCGCATGGAATCGGTCGTTCCATCGCTTGCCGGTGTCTTCGATATGTATCCGCAGATGGATACCAAATGGAGCCTTGGCTTCCTGATCAATCCGGAAACCGGACCACATGGCCGCTCGGCCGGATCGCTCAGCTGGGCGGGCATTGCCAATTGCTATTATTGGCTTGATCCGGCGGCTGACATCGCGGGCGTTCTCATGACGCAAGTGCTGCCGTTTGGGGATCCCGGCGTGCTCAATGCGCTCGGCGCTTTGGAACGAATGGCATATCGGGGGGATTGACCCCTTTTCGTATCCCATTCCACGTTCTAAGGGACCCCCACTTCTTGTGGGCGGGACACACTTCATGAAATTGATCACCGGCAACTCCAACATCCAATTGGCGCAGTCGATTGCGGATTACTGTGATATCCCGCTGACCAAGGCGAGCGTGCGCCGCTTTGCCGATGAAGAAGTATTCGTCGAAATTCATGAGAATGTCCGCGGTGAAGACGTGTTCGTCATCCAGTCGACAAGCTATCCGGCCAACGACAATCTGATGGAGCTGCTGATCATCTGTGACGCGCTGCGCCGCGCCTCGGCCAAGCGGATCACAGCGGTTCTCCCTTATTTCGGCTATGCCCGGCAGGACCGGAAACCCGGCCCACGCACGCCGATTTCGGCCAAGCTCGTGGCGAACCTGATCACGACGGCCGGTGCCAACCGCGTCCTGTCCGTCGACCTGCATGCAGGCCAAATTCAGGGCTTTTTCGATATCCCAACCGACAATTTGTTCGGTGCGCCCGTCATGTCCGCCGACATTCAGGCCCGCTTTGGCGACCGCAACATCATGGTCGTGTCGCCGGACGTCGGCGGCGTGGTTCGTGCCCGTGCCCTCGCCAAACGCCTCGACAACGCCCCGCTCGCCATCGTCGATAAACGGCGTGAGCGCGCCGGCGAGTCGGAAGTCATGAACATCATCGGCGATGTCGAAGGCCGCTTCTGCATCCTTATCGATGATATCGTCGATTCGGCCGGCACCCTGTGCAACGCCGCCGCCGCGCTGAAAGCAGCAGGCGCCGAAGACGTTGTCGCTTATTGCACCCACGGCGTTCTGTCTGGTGGCGCTGTTGCCCGCGTCGAAGGCTCGGCGCTGCTCGAACTCGTCGTCACCGATTCGATTGGCACACCGGATACGGCCGCCGCTGCGAAGAAGATCCGCCATCTGACCATCGCACCGCTGCTGGGCGAAGCAATCAAGCGGATTGCCGACGAAAGTTCGGTGTCCAGCCTGTTTGACTGATCGGCCTTAATAAGGCCCGTCGCTCAGCCGCTGGGATATCCACCAGATATTTCCCCACGCGTCGCGCACGCCGCCCTGACGATCACCATAAGGCATGTCAGCGACCTCCATTATGCTCTGTGCGCCGGCAGTCAGTGCGCAGTCCATGGCAGAGCGAGCATCGGCGACATAGATGTAGAAACTTGCCGCCATCGCGCCAAAGCCCCGCCCTGCTTCGCTGACCATGATTGTGGTATCCCCCACCCGAAGCTGGGCATTTGCGATCCGGTCCCCGTCCATGCTTCTGTACATCTCTTCAAACCCCAGCCCATCGGACAGGAAGGCGCAAAAACCCGGCGCGTTGTCGACGAAAAGATACGGGAAAACGGTCGTAAAACCGGGCGGCTGAAGGGTGCCGCCGCTGATCATGCGTGGCCCGCGCCTTCCAACCGGTCGGCAAAGATCATGCGGCCGGGCCCCATGCGGGCGATGACTTCGACGAGCTTGGTCTGCGGGAAGGCAAAGCAGCCCTCACTCCGCCCCAGCTTGCCCATCGTGCGGATAAGATCAGGGTTGGCATAGTCGGCTCCGTGGACAACGATCGCACGGTCCTCGGCATTGTTATTGTCCGCTTCCAGCCCCGACAAACGCATCGAAAGGCCATGCTTCCCGGTATAATAATTGCGCGTCAGATAGGCGCCGCGCGATGTGGCGTTGGAGCCTGGATCGTTTGAAAAGCCTTTGAGCCAGCCGTCATGTTGCGGGTCAGACCCCCGACCGTGCGTCACATAATAGCGGTTCACCGTCCCATTTACGAGATTGGCGATGAAGAAGCGCGGTTCAGCGGACGGCAAAGAAAAATCCGCCATGCCAACAACATCACGGACCCAGATGCGGTTGCCCATCCGGTCCAGCTCACGCTTGGCGATGTCCAGCAGGCGCACATCTGTCGGTGCCGCCAAAGCCTTGGACGGGATCAACGACGCTGCGGTGGTTGCGACCAAACCCGCCAAAAGATCTCTGCGGCCGATTCGATCAGCCCGTGTTTCTATCATGGATCAGACATAGGCAGTCCCTGTGGATAAAGTCGAGACCAGCGTGCGATGGACTGCGGCAAACGCGCGGTAAGCGTTCGAATTCCCACTCAAAACTGGCAATTCCTTTCTCACGCCAGCTTCGCTAGCACCACAAAAGAAGGAGACCGGCATGAAAACGACGATCTGGCACAATCCCAATTGCGGCACCTCCCGCAAGACGCTCGAAATCCTGCGGGAGACGCCGGGGGTCGAGGTGGACGTTGTCGAATATCTCAAAACACCGCCGTCGCGCGATACTTTGGTGGCGCTCTATCGCGATGCCGGGCTGACGCCGCGCGAGGGGTTGCGGACACGCGGCTCTCCCGCTGAAGAACTCGGCCTGCTTGATGCTGACGCGGACACCATTCTCGATGCCATGGCACGCGAACCGATCCTGATCGAACGCCCGCTGGTCCGCACAGACAAGGGCGTCCGCCTTTGCCGTCCACAGGATGTGGTGCGCGAGATCCTCTAGGGGCCACCCTCGCCAATCAGCCCTTCCACGGCGGCCCCCAATTGGGCATGATGCAGACCATGAACGTTGTTGCAGTCTATAATCTGAAAGGGGGCGTCGGGAAAACGACGCTCGCCGTGAATCTGGCTTGGTCTGCCGCCACGCTGTCATCGCGCCGCACCTTGCTGTGGGATCTTGATCCGCAGGGCGGCGCCACCTTCCTTCTGGGGTCCAGCCCGACCGCTGAAAAGGCCCGCTCTGTCTTTGCAAAGGACATTGAGCCGTCGCGGCTCATCACGCCTACCGGCATTGACCGGCTCTCGGTGCTGCCGGCTGACCGCAGCCTGCGGTCCCTGGACCATCTTCTGTTTTCCTTGGGAAAGCGCAAGCGCCTCGCCAAGCTACTGGAAGGGCTGTCCACCTCTTTTGACCGGATCATTCTGGATTGCCCGCCCGGCCTTACAGAGACGAGCGAACAGGTAATGCGGTCCGCCGACGTTATCCTGATTCCGGTCATCCCATCTCCACTATCCCGCCGCGCTTTCGACGATGCAGTGGAGCATCTGCACCAGCACCATGCAGGCCAGGCCGCCATATTGCCGGTGTTTTCGATGGCAGACCGCAGGCGCGCGCTGCACAAGGCCGCACTCGATGCGCAGCCGGATTGGCCCGTCATCCCCATGGCCAGCGTCATTGAGCAAATGGCCGCGCGCCGGAAACCTGTTGGCGCCTTTGCCTCCTCCACAGTGGCGGCGGAAAGCTTTTCCTTCTTGTGGCGGGCTGTTGAGCGAAAGTTGGCCGGACATAAACCGTGAGCGGGTCGCTTGACCTAAACATTCTCCTAAAGGCCTATGCCATCGGCGTCTTTCCGATGGCGGATGACCGCGATGCCGATGACATTTATTGGGTGGAGCCGCGCAAGCGGGGCATCCTCCCGCTTGAACGGTTCCATCTTTCAAAGTCGCTGCGCAAGACACTCCGGAGCGAGCGGTTTGAAACCACATTCAACCGCGCCTTTCCTGAAGTCCTCACCGCATGTGCCGAATCGACTGAGGACCGCCCCGGCACTTGGATCAATGGCCAGATCGAGAACGCCGTCCTCCAGCTCCATGCGGCGGGACACGCCCATTCCATAGAGACATGGTTCGAAGGGCAGCTTGTCGGGGGGCTTTACGGCATATCGCTGGGCCGCGCCTTTTTCGGCGAGAGCATGTTCAGCCGGATGACCGACGCCTCAAAGGTCGCTCTCGCGCATCTGGTGGCACGGCTGAAGGTCGGTGGATTTGCCTTGCTCGACTGCCAATTTCAGACACCGCATCTCCAATCACTGGGTGCGGTCGAGATCAGCCGGGCGGATTATTCGGTCGCGCTGTCTGCGGCACTGTCGGGCGCAGAAGGAGCGGCAACGGCGACAGGCGCTGATTTGCTCGCTTTAGACCGGGATCTCGACGCCCCGCCTGTGTCGTCACCGCGCGCGACAATCGTGCCCGGTCCGATATCAGGATGCCGCATCTTGCAGGCCTTAATCCAGACATCATAGATCGGGTGCTCGACGACGTTGATCGACGGGCTTTCCTTATACAGCCAACCGGAAAAGGTCTTGCGCCAGTTCGTGCGCGTCTCTCGCGTGATGACTTGGACAAAGGCGCCAGTCCAACGTTCAGGCTCCCAAGGCGCCGTCGCCTCACAGGCACGAAGGCGGACCACAAGATCACCGATGCGCACCGCCTCACCCGGCTTCATCGTGAGATCGCGCGACAGGCCGTTGCGCTTGTTGAGCACGCCAATCGTCGCCACCCGTTCCGCCATAGGCGTAGAGGCCTTGCTTTCCGGCAGGGGGGCGGGCGGCTTCGCTTTTGTCGGAGCGGGGGCTGATGATGTCCCCTTCTGTTCAGCGGCAGGCACAGGTGCGGTCGTCGCCGCAGAGGATGTCGATGCGGGGGCGTCCGGTGTGTCCTGCAGGGCAGAAGCAGCTTGCCAAGCTGCAAGGCCAGCGAGGAGCGTGGCACCGGTCCAGACGATTGCGCGCTTCACGCGGCGTCCGGGCTCCAAGCTTCATAATCGCCGGTGGCACTTGCACGGCGTCCGCCCGATTCCAGCGCGCCCATCGGGCGATAAGCGTTCGGCGTCCCCGTCAAGTTCGGCTGCGGTTCTGCTTCCCAGGCACGCGGCGCAGGCAAGCTTTCCGAAGGCGGCGCATCAATCGTGTTGTGCAGCCAGCCGAACCATTCGGGCGGGACGCGGCTGGCATCATTGTTACCGGCATAGGTAACCCAACGGCGATGGTGCCCGGCAGGCTCCACCTTTTTCGCCTGATAATAGACGTTGCCCTCGGCGTCTTCGCCGATGCGGACACCGCTGGTCTTGGTGTGGAGCCAGGTGCCGAAGGTTTGACCTTCCCACCATGTGAAGATGTTCTTGAAAACGCCCATGGTCGTGCCGTTACGACTTTGCAGCGTGCGATGCAACGGGCGCTAGCGGGTCCAGCGCACCTTATCGCCTTCGGAAATGCCAAGTTCCGCTGCACGGCCACCGGCGATTTCCAGCACGGCCGAAACGGGTTCCCCCGAATCAATCGGTTCCAGTGAATAGGGAACTGCCTCAGCCGCGATGCGGGCGATGGTGCCGTCCGGGCGGATGAAGATGAGGTCGAGCGAGATGACCGTGTTCTTCATCCAAAAGCTGGCTGGTCGCGGCGGGTTCATTGGAAAAATCATGCCGCCATCCGGCGCCAGCGCATCACGAAACATCAGCCCGCGGGCCTGTTCGCTCTCAGACCGCGCGACTTCAACCTTGAAAGAGTAGATTTTTCCACCCGCAGTGCGGATGTCGAGCGGCACCACCGACAGGCCACTGGCCGCTTTGGTGACGTCGGGATTCCCGGCCTGACACGCGGCGGGGAGCAACAACAGGAGCGCCGCGAGCGCTCGAAACACGATCATGGGCGTTTCACCTCAACTGCAAGATAGCCCTTATCACTCTTCACCAGACGGGCTTCAAGCGTGTCTTCTGGCAGGACATCGATGATTCCGGCCCGCCTGAGTGTTTCCATATGGACGAAGACATCTGCGCCATCCTCCGACCGAACCAAAAATCCATAGCCCTTTGGACGGTTGAACCATTTGACGGCAACGGGTTCGAAAGGCCCTGCATTTTCAACGTCGGGCAGATCAGCGCTCCGACCACGCTTGGGCGCGCGATCGGCTTCTTCGGGAACAATCGCCGAGCTGAGATCGAACGCGACTAAGCGCGTCGCCTGGAGGCCGCGCTGGCCGAGCGCAACTTCGCACGTCACCCGAGCACCTTCCGGCAGCGTCCGTCGGCCATGTTCACGCAGAACGGAAAAATGGAGAAGGATGTCCCCGACATCAATGTCGTCCGGCACGACAAAACCGAAACCGCGCGTCGCATCGAACCATTTCACATGGCCCTCGACCGTCCGGCTTTCGACGTCCGCCCCTTCTTGCCTCTCCTCCGTCATTCCGGAGCCCGGCTTTTTGCTGTCATTACACGGCCTCGCACAACTAAACGGCACCCACCTGTTCACCTGCCGCGTCAGAAACCTAATGTGCGACCTTATAGTTCTGACAAAGCCTGATCATCTTGGACAAGTTCCGGAGACAAATCAAGAATTCGCCGCGCTGTTAAGTATGCATGCCCTGCGCGGAGCATCGCCGCCAATGCTTTGCGGCGGTGATCTGGGTCGTCAAAATGCGCAGAGAAAGGACCCAAGCGTCGTCTTTTGGCATAGGTAAGTGCCGCGACCGTGCTGTCGGCCTCTGCGCCGCGCAAGGCGTCGGCCGCATCGCCTTCAGCAATACCGGCCGCATCAAGCGCCTGACGTACGCGACGCGGACCATATCCTCGGCGCGAAAGGCCGCCCGCTTTCATCTCGGCATAGGCCCGGTCATCAACAAAACGGTTCCCGGCCAACTCTTCAACCAGAGCCTCCACCGGGGGCGCTTCTTCCTCTTCCCATCCCCGTTCGCGGATCTTCCGCCGCAAATATTCAGCAAGCTTGTGGCGGGATGTCGCGTATCGACTGACATAGGTCAGCGCGAATTGACGCAAATCCGCGCTGTTGAGTGGTTTAGATGCGGTGAATCGTTTCATGTCTTATGTCTGGCCCAATTTGTGCCATAGTCCCGCAAGATTGGAAGCTCTCGCTACAATTGTCGCGAATGGGATTGCAACGCGCGTCTGAGCCAAAGGCCAGCGCCATGATGAAGTTGGGATACTCCGTGCAGGATAGCCTTGACCGGACCACCACGACGCCGGCCACGTCGACACTACAGGCCACGCCAACGCGGGACAGCTTGCCCCGACGCATGTCAGATTTTGCCACGCTGGGCGAAGCGCTGGACTATGCGGCGACAGGTGTTCGTGGCCTTAATTTTCATGATCCACGGGGCAATCTGGCACGGCCTTACCCCTATTCTGAGCTGCGCCGCGATGCACTCGACATGGCCTATCGTCTGATCGCCAAAGGCGTCAAACCCGGCGACAGGATCGCCCTGATCGCAGAAACATCTCCTGAATTTGCAGCCCTGTTCTTCGGAACAGTCTATGCCGGTGCCTGGCCGGTACCACTCCCCCTGCCCACCTCATTTGGTGGCCGCGATTCTTATGTGGATCAGCTGGCGGTGCAGATGCAGAGTGCGGAACCAACCTTCCTCATCTACCCGGAATCGCTTGAAAACATGGCGCCGGATGCGGGACGCCTCGTCGGCGCTGAAACGATCAGTTGGGAAGCCTTTGGCGCCGAGCCGGTCGTCGAGACCGCGCTGCCTTCGGCGGCGACCGACGACATCGCCTATCTCCAATATTCGAGCGGATCGACACGCTTCCCGCACGGTGTGGCCGTCACGCACCATGCTTTGCTCAACAATCTGGCCGCGCATGGCCATGGCATGGAAGTCAACGACACGGACCGCTGCGTGTCTTGGTTACCTTGGTATCATGACATGGGCCTCGTCGGCTGCTTCCTCTCGGTCGTCGCCAATCAGGTGTCGGTCGATTACATGAAGACCGAAGATTTCGCCCGCAGGCCCCTGGCTTGGCTCGATCTGGTCACGCGCAACACCCGCGTCGGCGATACATCCATCAGCTATTCCCCCACCTTCGGCTATGACATTTGCGCGCGCCGCATTTCGAGCCAGAGCCATGTGTCCGAACGGTTTGACCTTTCGGGATGGCGGATTGCGGGCAATGGTGCGGACATGATCCGCCCGGATGTGATGCAGAGCTTTGTCGATGCCTTCCATGAAGCCGGTTTCAGCGCCAAAGCCTTCCTGCCGAGCTATGGCCTGGCCGAAGCGACGCTGGCTGTCACCATCATGCCGCCGGGTGAAGGCATCATTGTGGAACTGGTCGAAGAGTCCGAACTGTCGGGCGAGGCCTGGCCGGGCGATCGGCCGCAGCGCTACCGCGCCATCGTCAATTGCGGCAAGCCATGCCGCGACATGTCGCTGGAGATCCGCGGCGATGACGGCACGCCGCTTGCCGAGCGCCAGATTGGCCAAGTCTGGACCGCAGGTCCGTCGATCATGCACAGCTATTTCCGCGACCCTGAATCAACCGAAGCCTGCCTGCAGAACGGTTGGCTCAACACCGGCGATATGGGCTATATGTCGGGCGGATATCTCTATGTCGTTGGCCGCGCCAAGGACATGATCATCATCAATGGCAAGAACCATTGGCCGCAGGACATTGAGTGGGCGGTTGAGCAGCTTCCGGGCTTTAAGCAGGGCGATATCGCTGCCTTTTCCGTCACGATGCCGGGCGGCGAAGAATCGCCGGCCGTTCTCGTCCATTGCCGGACCACAGATGGGGAAGAGCGGTCCATATTGCGGGATGCCATCCGCGAGAAGGTCCGCTCCATCACGGGCATGAATTGTGTGGTGGAACTGGTGCCTCCCAGGTCTTTGCCGCGGACCAGTTCGGGCAAGCTGAGCCGAGCAAAAGCGCGGCGGCTGTATCTTTCGGGAGAGATCCAGCCCTACGCGCTGGCGGCTTGAACCCACTTCGGCGCAAAAAACCGGAATAGTGCTTACCGAACGCTAACCCTTTTGCGCTTATGCGTTTTGGCGTGAGACGGAAAAGCACCCATTCTACCGCGCCCGGCATTCCCGGTTGGCTCTCGATCCTTGGCTTTACGGAGCCGGCGGGCACCGACTGGGGCATTGTGCGTGCCGCACAACTGGCTGTTGTTAAACGCTTTGCCGTAACCCGCCTTGTCATTTCGGTGCTGGGCGCGATTGTTCTGCTACTTCTCCTAAAATCTTCGGTTTCGCCGTTGAAGTTGGGTTTGTGGTTTTTCGCAACGATCATCATGGCCGGCATTTCGGCTTGGCCGCACCTGCGGGAACGCGGCTGGACCCCCGTGATCGCAACGAAAGCAGACCTCCACCGGGAAACGGGCATTACGCTTATCGGTGCGGCCGCCTGGGCCCTGGCACCCCTGCTATTTGGTCCGGGCGCCTCGGCAGAAAGCCTCATTGGCATCTGGACCGTGCTGACCGCGCTGATGGCCGGCATGACGGTCGCCCTGTCGGCTGTCCCAATGGCTACAGCAGCGTTCCTGACCGTCACCGGCACCAGCCTCGCTGCGATGATGTGGTACACAGGCATGCCGCTCATTTCGGCAACCGCCCTTGCCTATTCCGGCGCGCTGATGCTCAGCTGCCTTGCCAATGGTCGCAACTTTGTGATGCACCGATCTGTCGAGAGCGAACTGGCCGAAAAGGACGAGGTCGTCAGCCTTCTCTTGCGCGAATTTGAGGAATCAGGTGGCGACTGGATGTGGCAGATCGACGCGTCAAAGTGCCTGACCCATGTATCCCCGCGCTTTGCCTATGCTTTGGGCCTTCAGCCCGAGCAGGTCGAAGCCAAACCCATTCTTGAGATCCTTGCGGGCGATTCGTGGGAAGCCGGAAACTTTTCGGCCGCGCTGCGCGTCTTGGCCGACAAGCTGAAGAACCGCGAAAACTTCAGTGACCTCATTCTGCCCGTGCATGTCGAGGGTGAAACGCGCTGGTGGGAGCTTTCCGCCTCACCGCGCTTTGACGACTCCGGTTCCTTCCTCGGTTTCCGTGGCGTCGGATCAGACGTGACTGAAGCCCATCGGTCGGCCGATAAGATCAACCGTATGGCGCGCTATGACACGCTCACCGGGCTGCCGAACCGCCTGCACATCACCGAAGCACTGGGCGATGCCATGGTCGAGGCAGACCGCTGGCGTGGGCGCTGCGCCTTCCTGATGATCGATCTGGACCGATTCAAGGCTGTCAACGACACGCTGGGCCATCCCATTGGCGACCGGTTGCTGACGCGCGTGGCCGAACGCCTGCGCTCAATCATGACCGACAATGAAGTCTGTGGCCGTCTGGGTGGTGACGAATTTGCGGTTGTCGTCAGGGACGCCAATGACCCGCAGCGCCTCTCCAAATTTGCCCAAAACATCATTGATACGCTGTCGCGACCTTATGAAGTCGACCAACACACGCTCTACATTGGCGCCAGTGTTGGCACGGCCACGGGCCCACGCGACGGTCGCACTGTTGAAACGCTGATTCGGTCGGCAGATCTTGCGCTCTACCGGTCCAAGGATGTCGGCGGTGGCGCTGTCCATTGCTATGAGCCCCAGCTTCACGTGCATGCCGAAGAACGCCGCGTCATCGAAATCGCATTGCGCAAAGCCTTGGAACGCAATGAATTTGAGGTGCACTATCAACCGGTCGTCAATGCCGAGACAAGTGCTGTTGAGAGCTTTGAGGCGCTGCTGCGCTGGACAAACCCGGAATTGGGCCCGGTATCGCCTGCCAAATTCGTGCCCGTGGCCGAAGACACGCGCCTCATCGCCCCGATCGGCGATTGGGTGCTGCGCACGGCCTGCGCCGAAGCGGCCACATGGCCCTCCACAATCCGCGTTGCGGTCAACGTGTCGGCTGAACAACTGACCGACGTGAACTTCGTGACGTCGGTCGTGCAGGCCCTATCGCAAAGCGGCCTTCAGCCGCAGCGGCTGGAACTGGAAGTGACTGAAAGCGTCTTCATGCGCGAAGGCACCGCTGCGCTTCAGATTCTCGACCAGCTGATGGCGTTGGGCGTGCGGCTGGCGCTCGACGACTTTGGCACCGGCTATTCGTCGCTGGGTTATCTGTCGCGGACCAAGTTTAATACCATCAAGGTTGACCGCTCTTTCGTTCAAGGTGCCGCGCGCAACGCGCCGGAAAGCTTGGCAATCATCCGTGCTGTGGTCGCGCTTGCGAACAGCCTTGGCATGGTCACGACGGCCGAGGGCGTGGAAACCGAGGAAGAATATCGGATGATCTGCCAGCTCGGCTGCCGCAAGATCCAGGGCTATCTCTTCGGTCGACCTATGCCCGCCGCCGACGCACGCCGTCTTTTGGCCGACAGCCGGGCAGATCGCGCCGTCGCCTGATCCCGTCTGCGCCAGCGACGAAAAGCAACGGTCTTTGCTTGCACCTTGAAGGGCGCTTCGCTATGCGCCGCCGTCTGGCCATAGGAGCGTAGCTCAGTTGGTAGAGCATCGGTCTCCAAAACCGAGGGCCGTGGGTTCGAGTCCCTCCGCTCCTGCCAGTTTCCCAAATCGCAGACGATACTTTCGCGAATCGAGGGGGACTGGCCCTATGTCCGTCGCCGAAGGGGAAACCCTATGCGACGCTTGCTTTTCCGCCAAAAGCCGACTATTGGCGGCCCATCCCGACATCAGGGTTCCACATTTGCCGGTTTTTCCGGTTGCGGTCCTGTTGTCGAAACAAGTTTTGAAGGACGGAAAGCGGGTTCATGGCTAAAACCAGCCCAGGCGAATTCATCCGGCAGGTCCGGGCCGAAACGGCGAAGGTTTCGTGGCCCACGGGGCGTGAAACCGGCATGACCGTTGTCATGGTGATCATCATGACGACGATCCTCGGGCTTTTTTTCCTCGGCGTTGATTCGGTGTTCAGCTGGATCGTGAAGACGCTGCTCGCCCTCGCTTCCTGACACATAAGAAAAGAAAACTATGTCACGCTGGTACATCATCCACGCCTATTCGGGCTTTGAGAACAAAGTTCGCGACGCAATTCTGGCAGACGCGCAGCGGCTTGGCTTGGAAGCGCTTGTCGATTCGGTTGAAGTGCCCGTTGAAACGGTGACCGAAATCCGCCGTGGCAAGAAGATCCAGTCGGAACGCAAGTTCTTCCCGGGCTATGTTCTGGCCAAGCTGAGCATGAATGATGATGTGTATCACCTCATCAAGAACCAGCCGAAGGTGACGGGCTTTCTTGGGTCGATGGGGAAGCCGCAGGCCATCAGCGAAGCTGAAGCCGCGCGCATCCTGAACACCAAGGAAGAAGCCGCCGCTGCACCCAAGCAGCAGATCCGCGTCGATTATGAAATCGGCGATCAGGTCAAGGTTCTCGAAGGCCCGTTTGCCAGCTTTACCGGCCTCGTCGAGGAACTCGATTTCGACAAGGGTCGCGTCAAAGTTTCCGTATCGATCTTCGGTCGTCCGACACCGGTCGAACTCGAGTTCGAGCAGGTTGAACGGATGAAATGAGATTTGGGCCCTTTTGGGTCCGGATAAGCGCGGGAGGGGGCCACCCCGTTTGAACCGCTAAACTTGAACCGGGCGAAGCGCTTCAGGCGCAGACCCCATCTAAAGAGTGAGTGAACAATGGCCAAAAAGATTGACGGCTATATTAAGCTGCAGGTGCCCGCGGGCGCTGCCAATCCATCCCCGCCGATCGGCCCTGCTTTGGGTCAGCGCGGCGTGAACATCATGGAATTCTGCAAGGCGTTCAACGCGGCGACGACAGAGCTCGAAAAGGGCATGCCGATCCCGACCGTGATCACCGTGTTTGCGGATAAGAGCTTCACCTTCGTCACGAAGACGCCACCGGCGACCTATCTGATCAAGAAGGCTGCCAAGCTCGACAAGGGTTCGAAAGAACCCGGCAAGTCCTCGATCGGCTCCATCGCCCGTTCCAAGCTGTCCGAAATCGCAGAAGCGAAAATGAAGGACCTGAACGCGAACGATATCGAAGCGGCAACGCGCATCATCGAAGGCTCTGCCCGTTCGATGGGCCTCGAAGTAGTGGAGGGCTGAACCCATGGCATTCCAGAGCAAAAAGGCCAAGAAGCTGGCCACCATCGTCAACCGTGAAAAGCTCTATGGCGTCACTGAAGCCATCGCGCTGATCAAGGAAAATGCGACCGCAAAGTTCGACGAAACGATCGAAGTCGCGCTTAACCTTGGCGTTGATCCGCGTCACGCAGACCAGATGGTCCGTGGCGTCGTCTCGCTGCCCAAGGGCACCGGCAAGACCGTTCGCGTCGCTGTGTTCGCCAAGGATGCGAAGGCTGAAGAAGCTCTCGCCGCCGGCGCAGACATTGTCGGCGCTGACGATCTCATCGAACAGATCGCCAACGGCAACATCGATTTCGATCGCTGCATCGCCACCCCGGACATGATGGGCCTCGTCGGCCGCGTCGCCAAGATCCTCGGCCCGAAGGGCATGATGCCGAACCCGAAGCTCGGCACGGTCACGCCGAACGTCGGTCAGGCTGTGAAGGACGCCAAGGGCGGCCAGGTTGAATACCGCGTCGAAAAGGCCGGCATCATCCATTCGGGCATCGGCAAGGCGTCGTTCTCGGCAGAAGATCTGCGCGAAAACTTTGACGCACTGGTTGCGGCCATCGTCCGTGCCAAGCCGACGGGCGCCAAGGGCAAGTATCTGCGCAAGGCCGCCATCAGCTCGTCGATGGGCCCAGGCATCCGTCTGGACGTCGCCGAACTCGGCAACGCCTGATTTTGAATTTGCGGGGGTCGGCTTTCGGGCCGCCCCTGCGATATCGGACCGACCTTCGGGTCGGTTCACCGTCCGAGACAGCAGGTGAAGGGCACGACGCCCTTCTTAATTGCCTGCCTAGGCGGGGACATGGAAATACCAACGGTCTCCTTTTTCAAAGAGACTGCCATTCCCCACGGACAATTGGCTGACCGCTAAGGCTTAGGCCGGATCGGTTGACCGAACGGTTTGCGGATGGGCCGCAAGCCGAATGTTGAAGGAGAATGGCATGGATCGTGCTCAAAAGGCCGATGCTGTCGCTGAACTCAAGAGCGTCTTCAACGAGGTTGGGGTGGTTGTTGTCACCCGTAATCTCGGGCTCACCGTCGCACAGTCGACGGCGCTGCGTACGAAGATGCGTGAGGCCGGTGCCAGCTACAAGGTCGCTAAGAACCGACTCGCCAAGCTTGCTTCCCAGGACACCGACTATGCCGGCATCAGCGATCTGCTGACCGGCCCGACGGGCCTTGCTTCCTCGATCGATCCGGTCGCGGCTGCAAAGATCGTCGTTGAATTCGCCAAGACGAACGACAAGCTCGAAATCGTCGGCGGATCAATGGGCGCGCAAGTCCTGGATGCAAATGGCATCAAGGCTCTGGCATCACTGCCGTCGCTTGATGAACTGCGCGCCAAGATCGTGGGCCTTGTACAGGCACCTGCGACCAAGGTTGTTCAGATCGTCCAGGCACCAGCAGGACAGCTCGCACGCGTATTTGGGGCTTATGCCGCCAAAGACGCTGCCTGATTTTGACACTTAACTGAAACTTATGCGGGCAGATGTCCCGCGCATTGGAGACTTAAAATGGCTGATTTGAACAAGATCGTTGACGACCTCTCGGCTCTGACCGTTCTGGAAGCTGCTGAGCTTTCGAAGCTTCTCGAAGAAAAGTGGGGCGTTTCGGCTGCTGCTGCTGTTGCAGTTGCTGCACCGGCTGCTGGTGGCGCTGCTCCGGCTGCTGAAGAGCAGACCGAATTCGACGTCATCCTGGTCGGCGACGGCGGCAACAAGATCGCCGTCATCAAGGAAGTCCGCGCCATCACCGGTCTCGGCCTGACGGAAGCTAAGGCTCTCGTTGAGTCGGCTCCGAAGGCGATCAAGGAAGGCGTCAGCAAGGACGAAGCTTCCAAGGTCCAGGCCCAGCTCGTTGGTGCCGGTGCTCAGGTCGAAGTTAAGTAAGCTTCCCGACCTACACAAGATCAAGGGCGGTCCCGCAAGGGGCCGCCCTTTTTCGTTGCGCCAAAGGCGGCTAGGGCGGCGTGATGATTACACGCATCGCTCTCATCACCGGTGTTCAGGAAGAAGCCGACGCTTTTGCGCCCGACGCCACGACGGGCCATTCCACCCACGCGGGCTTCAACGTCCGCCATGTGTCGCTCGGGCGTCGCACGGTGGTGGTCACCTGTTCGGGCGTGGGGAAGGTGAATGCGGCGACTGCCGCCACCTTGATCGCGCATCTGCACGACACCCAGTTGCTGATGATCATCGGCACCGCCGGCAAGATCGGCGACCACAGTGGCGACTGTTTCTACATCCACGAAGCCGTGCAGAATGATTATGGCGCGCGCCGCCCTCACGGCTTTGCCCATTATCGCGGTGGCAGCTGGCCCATTGGTCCGGCTGACACGACCCCATTCCGCGCGATGGAAGCGCCGCATTGTGACCTTCCCCGCGCCCGCATCGCGACGGGAGATGCCTTCATCGAATGCCCCGCCCACGCGCGGGATATGGCCGCACAACTTGGCGCAACGTTGGTCGATATGGAAACGGCAGCGGTGGCGCAGGCCGCAGAGCGGCTCGGCCTGCCCTGGATGGCGATCAAGGCGACGACCGATGACGCAAATGGTGAAAGTGCGGGAGATTTCTCCGCCAACCTCGCCCGCGCAGCACGACGGGCGGCAGAAGCGGCGGAGACTTTAATTATCGAGGTCTAGGCGATCCCCCGCACCTCAACCGGGACCCCCGACAGCGCCGCATTGCCCGAAAGGGGGTCCATCGCCGTCTCATCGGTCAGGTCGTTGAGACTGACGCCCGCATGCGCTTGGGCGACTGCCATGCGGATGCCGGGTAGGCTGTGGCCCCAGCCGTGTGGGATGGAGACGGTGCCGGGCATCATGTCATCGGTGACCTCAACCTTGAGCTGCACCGAGCCGGAGCGCGAGCTGACCTCGGCCATGCCACCATCGCCGAGATTGCGGGCGCGGGCGTCGTCGGGGTGGATCAACAGCGTACAACGGTCCGGTCCCTTTACGAGCCGTGCGCTATTGTGCAGCCAGCTGTTGTTGGAACGTACATGCCGCCGCCCGATGAGCCGCAGGCGGGTATCGGCGACTTGGTCCAGCTCAGCCGCCAAGCGCGTCAGATCCCCCACAAATTCGTCCGGCGCGATGTCGATGGTCTTATCGGGCGTCTTCAACCGGTCGGGCAATTTGCCTGCGGTCAGCGGGCCGAAGTCCATGCCGCTGGGATGCGCTTCTACCTCATCGAGCGAGACGCCAAAGGGCCCGGCGCGCATCATCTGGTCGAGCATCTCGCGCGGTGTTTGGCCTTCAACAGGCCGCCCAGTGATGGCACCGGCCAGCCCGCGCAGGATCTCCCAATCGGCGAGCGTCTCATCATCCTTTTCAAACAAAGGCGGCGAGTATTTTGCGAAGCTGCGGATCGCGATGGGCAGGAGGAACAGCCCGTAATGATCCTTCTCCAGCGGCCCCGCCGGCGGCAATATGTAATGGGCGCGCCTGCTCGTCGCGTTCAGATACATGTCGACCGAGACCATCAGGTCGAGACCCGCCAGTGCCTTATCCAGCCGCGTGCCATTGGGGGTGGAGAGCACGGGGTTGCCTGCAACGACGAACAGCGCCTTGATCTGGCCCTCACCCGGCGTTTCCATTTCTTCGGCCATGGCGGAGGATGGAAACTCGCCCAGCACCTCACGGTGGCCGGAGACGCGGGAGTGATGCTTGCCGATGCTGCCGGGCCCGAAGAGGTGCAACAGGTCCACGACCGGCGCGCCACAGAGCAGCCCGCCTTCGCGGTCGAGTTGGCCTGAGACGATGTTCGCCACCGCCACCAGCCAGGTGGTGAGCGTGCCAAAACTCTGCGTCGACGCGCCCATGCGTCCATAGAGCGCGGCAGGGCCGCACAGCATGCGTGTCGCCAGATGATGGACGTCCTCGGCCGGCACGTTGGCGCGGGCAAGGCAGTCTGCCACGTCGAAGGGCTCCAGCGCGTCCCAAAGGGCATCGACATTGCGGACATAATCGGCCGCCGCCGGAAGCCCCATGGCCTTCATCGTCTTCAACAAAGCAATCAGCAGGAAGGCGTCGCTTCCGGGGCGGACAAAGATATGCCGGTCGGCAATCTTCGCTGTCTCGCTGCGGCGCGGATCAATGACGACCAATTCGCCGCCCCGTGCCTGCAAGTCCTTCACCCGGTTGCGGAAATCGGGGACGGTCCACACGCTGCCATTGGACGCCATTGGATTGCCGCCCAAAATGATCATCGTCTGCGTGCGGTCAATATCGGGCACGGCCCAAAAGCCTGAATGGCCAAAGAGCCGGATATTGGCGACATGGTGGGGCATCTGGTCCACCGTGCTTGCGGAGAAGACATTCTTCGTCCGCAGCGCCTTTTTGAGGTCACCCGAGGTCAGCACATTGCCATAGCTGTGCGCATTGGGGTTACCGACATAGAGCGCGGTCGATGCCGGATCGCGGGCCATGATGTCGCGGGTCTTTTCGCCAATTTCGGCAAAGGCCTGATCCCAGCTGATCTCCTGCCAGTCCTCGCCCAAGCGCTTCATCGGGCGGCGGAGACGGTCGGGATCATTCTGGAGATCGGCAATCGCCGTCGCCTTAGGGCAGACATGCCCCCGGCTCATCGCATTGTCGGGATCACCTTTGATTGAGAGGATGTCACGCCCTTCCGCTGTGACGATCACCCCGCAATTGGCCTCGCAGATATGGCATGTGCGGCGATGGGTGACGGGCATATCGGCTCTCCAGTCTGTTTTCTTTTCTCGGCCTATGATGTCGCGGGAAGGTCTGGTGGGCAAGCGATAGTCGCACGGCTTGGGCGATGGCGGACATCGACATATCTGCAACACTCAACGGAAATTGCGCAGGCAAGGCATGGATTTTGCGTCATTTCTTGGCAAGATGCCTTCATTGTCGCCAAGTCAAAATGAGGAAACACCCCATGAACACCGCCATTCGCGCCTTCACGCTGGCCTCTCTTGCCGCATCTGCCCTCACCATTTCCGCCCCGGCAATGGCACAGGAAGATGAAGCTGCCGGGCCAATCGACATTGAATTCACGCTGGCTGGCGTCTCGGACTATCGGTTCCGCGGCATCTCGCTGAGCGATAAGGATCCCGCCTTCCAGCCTTCGCTGACGGTGTCCCACACATCCGGTCTTTTCGTGTCTGCCTGGGCTTCCAACATTGCCGATAATGGCGGTGATGACATTGAAGTCGATCTCACCGCCGGCTGGTCCGGGACCGCTGGCCCTGTCGACGTGAGCATCAGTGGGATTTATTATGTTTATCCCGGCGCATCGGACCTCAACTATGTTGAAGCGCTCGGTTCGGTCGGCACCGGCGTCGGGGCAGGCAGCGTTGCCCTCAACCTTGGCTATGTGCCCAGCCAGAACAACACCGGCAATCAGGACAATGTCTATGTTGCTGTTTCCGGGGAATATCCGCTCGGCGAGACCGGCCTGACGCTCAACGGCTCCTTCGGAATTGAAGACGGCGCCTTTGCCGACAAGAAGAAGGATTGGTCAATTGGTGCCGATTATGAGCTTGCCGGGTTCACCCTTGGCGTGAAATACATCGACACGGCCCACACGTCCGGCAATCCGCTGGGCAAAGCCGGCGCTGTTTTTTCGGTCAGTAAATCCTTCTGACCCACAGCGCATGAAACGGGAGGGTGCGCCCTAGCGCACAACGACATCATGGCGACGAACCTTGCGACCTGGATTACAGAGCATGGTGTCAGCGAAGTGGAGTGCATCGTCCCGGACATGAATGGCGTGCAGCGCGGAAAGGTGCTGCCCGCCAACAAGTTCCTGTCCAGCGTGAAGGAAAACACGCTGCGCATTCCCGGCAGCATTTTCTCCGTCACGATCAACGGCGAATATCCCGAAGGCATCGGGCACATCATCCCGGAATATGATCCCGACCAGATGATGGTGCCCGATCCCGAGACGATCCGCGAAGCCCCCGGCTTTGCGACGCCGACGGCCTATGTCATTGCCGATGCCTTCACCAAAGATGGCACCCCGGTCGCCATTGCGCCGCGCATGATCCTGAAGCGTGTGCTCAAACTCTATGAAGACCGCGGCTGGCGGCCTGTCATCGCGCCGGAGGTTGAATTCTATCTCGTCTCGCAAAACACAGATCCGGACTTCCCCTTGGTGCCGCCAACCGGCCGATCCGGTCGCCCGGAAACGGCGAGCCAGCCTTATGGGCTGGAGGCGCTGACCGAGTTCGAAGAGTTTATCGAGCACACCTATGAGTGGTGCGAAAAGGCCGGGATCAACATCGACACGATGATCCACGAATCGGGGGCCGCGCAGTTGGAGGTGAACTTCCTGCACGGCGATCCGCTGAAGCTGGCCGATGAAGTTCTGCTGTTCAAACGCCTCGTCCGTCAGGTCGCGCTGCAGCACGGCGTTTACGCAACCTTCCTTGCCAAGCCGATGAGTGACCAGCCGGGCAGTGCAATGCACATCCACCAGTCGGTTCTCGATATCGAAACAGGCCGCAATATCTTCAGCACACAGGCCGGTAAGGACAGCGCGCTGTTCCGCAGCTACATCGCAGGGCTTGCCCGCCTATTGCCGCAGGTGACGCCGATGTTCGCGCCCAACGTCAACAGCTTCCGCCGGATGCGGCCCGACAGTGATGCCCCGATCAACGTCCAATGGGGCACCGACAATCGTTCCTGCGGACTGCGCATCCCGATTTCCGATACCAAGAACCGGCGTATCGAAAACCGCCTGCCGGGGGCAGATAGCAATCCATACCTCGCCATGGCCGCCTCTTTGATCTGCGGATATATCGGCATGGTGGACCGGATGGTGCCGCCCAAGCCGATCGCAGGCAGTGCCTATAACCGCGCCCGCACCTTGCCCCGCACATTGGAAGGTGCGCTTGACCGCTTTTCGCACTGCAAGCCGGTCAAGCAGCTGCTTGGCGAAGACTTTTTCGAAATCTTCTACGCCATCAAGGAATGTGAGCTGTTCAACTATCAGTCCGTGATCAGTTCATGGGAGCGTGAGCATTTGTTGCTCCGCGTCTGACGTGCGCGATTCCTTGGCAGACAGTTATTACGCGGCCACCGCGAACCGACAGCGCCAACCGAGTCCGCTGGCGGGGGATGTAAGCTGTGATGTCGCCATCATCGGCGGTGGGTTCACCGGCGTCGCTGCCGCCCTTGCCTGTGCGGAGAAAGGCTTCTCCGTCGTCCTGCTGGAGGCTGAAACAATCGGCTTTGGCGCATCGGGCCGCAATGGCGGGCAGCTGATCCCCGGTCTGCGCTGGTCAATGCGCGAGATGGAAGCCGAATTTGGAAAAGACCGCGCCAAGGCGATCTTCGACGTCGCTTGGGGCGCACGTGACCGTGTGTGGAGCCGGGTCGCCCGCCACAAGATCGACTGTGATCTGACGTCGGGTCATTTGGAGGCCGCCTATAAGCCCGCGCATCTGGACGACATGGCAGCAGAGGCCGACCTTCTGGACACCCGCTTTGGCTACAAGACGACGATCTTGGACCGGGCGGGGTTGTCCGAACACATTCATGCCGACGGCTATCATGGCGGGCTCTATGACCCACAAGGCGGCCATTTTCACCCGCTCAACTATGTGCGCGGCCTCGCTGTCGCCGCAGAAGAAGCGGGGGTCCAAATCTTTGAAAACAGACGGGTGACAGAGGTCATCGATCAAGGCGCGGTCACTGTCCGGACAGCGCACGGCACTGTCCGCGCAGCGCATGCCATCCTCGCCACCGATGCCTGGATGGAGGAGATCGATCCCGGTCTCGCCCGCTTCACCATCCCCATCATGAACTACAATGTCGCGACAGCACCCCTCCCGAACGCAGATGCGCTCCTGCCCTCGAACGCCGCCGTCGCGGACAGCCGGTTCGTCCTCAACTATTTCCGCCTGTCTGCCGATAAGCGCCTGCTCTTCGGTGGCGGTGAGAAATATGTGCAGACACCGCCAGCCGATATCGCTGGGTTCGTGCGCCGCCACATTATCGAGGTGTTCCCGCAACTGGCATCGACGCCCATCGACTATCAGTGGGGCGGCGCGGTGTCCGTCAGCATGAACCGGCTGCCGATCCTCGGGCGGCGTGGCAATGTGTTTCATGCCTTCGGGTTTTCGGGTCACGGCGCGCTGGTCACGACGCTGGCGGGGGAGCTTATCGCCGAAGCGCTGGCGGGGACGGCATCGCGCTTTGACGTCATGGCGTCTTTGCCGAAACGGCCCTTTCCCGGCGGAAAATGGATGCGCCGACCCTTGGCGACGCTTGGGCTTCTCTGGTACGCGCTCAAGGACCGTTTATGATTTTCGGCTGCCGGTCGTGAACAAGGGGAACGGGAAAGAACGATCATGATCGACCGCAACCGCATTGCCACCTGCCGTGCCGAAGAAGAGGCGCGCTTCATTGCTGCCAACCCCAAATCGGCGGACGCTGCGCTGGACCGCAAACGCGGCTGGCATCAGGGCGTGCCCTTCCACTGGATGCGCGATTGGCCCTCGCCCTTTCCGCTGACCGCCAAGACCGCGCACGGGTCCACGCTGACGACGCTGGACGGGCAGGTGCTCGACGACTTTTGTCTGGGTGACACTGCCTCCATGTTCGGCCATTCGCCGGAGCCACTCGCTCTCGCCCTCGCCCAGCAGGCGCAGGAGGGACTGAGCTACATGCTCCCGAGCCAGAAGGCCGCCGATGTCGGCCTGATGCTCGCCTCACGCTTTCACCACCCGCATTGGCAGCTGACGACCACCGCGTCGGAAGCCAACCGTGCGGCCATCCGCTGGGCGCGTGGCATTACCGGGCGGGACAAGATCCTCATCTTCAACGGCTGCTATCATGGCGCGGTCGATGACGTGTTTGTCGATCTGCGCGATGGCCTGCCCGAAACGCGGCGCAGCCTTGTCGGCCAGGTATGGGACGTCCGCGAACATACCATCGCCATTGAGTTTAATGACGGCCGTGCGCTTGAGGCAGCGCTTGAGGCCGGCGATATCGCCGCCGTCCTTGCTGAGCCAGTTATGACCAATTGCGGCATGGTGCTGCCACGTCCCGGCTTCTTGGCCCTGATGCGCGAAGCGACGGCGCGCACGGGCACACTCCTCATCTGGGATGAAACGCACACCATTTCCTCCGGCCCCGGTGGCCATTCCGGCAGCTATGGTCCGGCGGGCGACATGTTCGTCATCGGCAAGTCGATCGGCGGTGGCGTGCCGTGCGCGGCCTTCGGCTTTTCGCATGAGGTCGCCACCCGGATGGAGGCCTATCGCGCCACCCTGCCACCCGGCCATTCGGGGATCGGTACGACACTGTCCGCCAATGCGCTGGCGATCTCAGCGATGCACGCCATGCTCGATGATGTGATGTCGCCGCACGCCTATAGCCATATGCTCGGCCTTGGGCAGATGCTGGCTGGGCGCATTGAAGGCGTGATTGATCGGCACCAACTGCCTTGGCATTTGTCCAGCGTCGGTGCGCGGGTGGAGATCGTCTGCGCGCCCAAGCCGCCCACCAATGGCACGGAAGCCCGCGCGGCGATGGACCATGATCTGGAAAGCCTGATCCACCTCATGCTGGTCAACCGCGGCACCTTGCTGGCGCCCTTCCACAATATGATGCTGGTCAGCCCTGTGACGACGGTGGAGCAGGTCGGCCGATTGGCGGACCATCTGGACGACGCGGTCTCAGCGCTGCTTTGCTGACGCCCGCACGCGGATGGACTTCCGCTTCGCAAGGGCAAGGTCGACGGCGTCCTGCGCCTTTTCCAAAAGCTTTGGCACATTGCGGTGCTGGTCCCGCGCCACTGCTTCCAGCGCTTCAAGGATCGCTGCCCGGTGCAAAGGATCACCATTGAGCCGCGCCCCAAGCGAGGCCCCGACATCAAGATCATTCAGGTCACCCAGATGCTCCTGCGCCTCCGCCAATCGGTCCAGCCGCAAACGGTCCAGCGTTTTGCGCGCCGGTTCGCGCGACAGGCTGGTGAAGAACTCCGTGGCATAGCGCAGCCGCTTCAGCCCGATGCGGATACGGTGCCGCGCTACGGGCGACAGATCGGCAAGATGCTTCGATTTCCGGCGGAGCTTTCGCCGCCAGTTTTTCAAGAGCGCACGCGCTGCCTGGCGGAGCGGAAGATCATCCGGCTTTGGCCCGCCAAGATGCTCCGCCCAATGCACCGTTCCGACCAACAGATGCTGAAAAGAGGCGCTCTGAATAAGGCGCATCACAGACGCATAGGCCTGCACCCGTTCCTCCGCGAGGGCGCGGCGCACGTCGCCCCCTGTTTCGGTGACGGGCCCTTTTCCGATCCGAGTGAGGATGACATCTAGATCCCGCGCGGTGCCCATCACGCCGATGGCGGCACCCCATTCCGCATCCAGAACGGGGGCATCGGCATCATCCAGCATCTCATGGGCAAGGCGCAGCGCGACACGCAGGCGCCGAAGGGCAACCCGCATCTGATGCAGGCCTTCCGGCATGCTGAAGATCATTAGCGCCTCAACATTGGCCAGAAATTGTCCAATGCTGCTCCACACAATTCGCCGCAGCGCCGCCCTTGTGCCGATATTGGCGGGCAAGCGGATAGGGCGCGCCTTGACCGCAACGGGCGGTGCCCCGTCCGCCAAGCGATAGCCGACAGCCGACTTGCTGGTGGTGGACCAATAAAGCTCTGGCCCCAGCGGCAGCGCACGCACAAGCCCCAGCAGGTCCTTCAAGCTGCCCGACAGCAGCTCCAGCTCCAACTCGCACACAGGGGCCGCCCGGCCTCCGGCGGTGACGTGCCCCTCATCAAAAGCCAGTTCGATTTTGGACCGGCCAAAGGCGACTGCTCTGACGTCCCGGCCGACATCAAGGCTAAAGACGGGGCCAAGATCGGCGCGCTTGGCGGCCTTGATCACAAGACGCGCTGCCTCTGCCGGCAGGGCACCGAGATCAAGCTGAGGACCGTCCAGCGCGGCATTCCATTCCGGGCGGGAAATGGCTTTGTCCGTTGCTGCCCGCTTCAACGTGATTTCACAGCCGTTTCCATCCTCGCGGATGCGCAAGGCCAGATAGGCGGCGGCCAGCCTCTGATCAGGCGTATCATAATAGACGGTCGAGAAATGCCGCGTCCGGCCCTCGCCTTGCAGCATGTCCATCGACCGCAGCTGCGCGAGCATGGCGGCGGATGCGGCCAGCTTCAGTTCGATCTCATGCCCGTTTGCCATAGCCCGGCGCCCATCTGTTTAGGGTGAGGAGGGTAACACCCGATGGCACAGGACGCGACTCTTCATCCAGCGGCGCTGCGTGTCCGGCTTGACGGAGGCCCTGCACTCCCCGCACAAGGCCCCTATGACCAGCAAGACGTCCTCGCATCAGATCGCGCACCTTTCCGAAGCAGAAGCCTTTTTCAAGGCTCATCCGGAGGTTGACGCCATCGACATCATCTTCACCAACATGTGCGGCGTGCCCCGCGGCAAGCGGCTGCGCGCGCATGAGGTGCTGGGTGTTTATAAGGAGGGCCGCTTCCTCCCCGGCTCTGCCGTCATCGTCGACATTACCGGCCGCGACACCGAAGAAACCGGCCTTGTCTGGGAAGATGGCGATGCGGATCGGCGCATCCACCCCATCCCCGGCACGCTGGTGCCGACCCCATGGGCCGGACCGAACGCCGCGCAATTCCTGACCGGATTCTATGAACTAGACGGCACGCCCAATGATCTTGACCCGCGCCATGTGCTGGGTCGTGTCATTGACCGGCTGGCAGGCCATGGCCTGACGCCGGATGTCGCGGTGGAACTGGAATTCTATCTGGTCGATGCCAAGCGCGGCAAGGACGGTCGCCCGACGCCGGCCCGCTCGCCCTCTTCAGGGGAAACGCCACACGACATTCAGGTCTATGGTCTCGCTGAGATGGAGGATTTCCGGCCCTTCTTCGATGATCTCTATGCCTGTGCTGCCGCGCAGAACCTTCCGCTGGAAGCCGCCATTTCAGAATATGCGCCCGGCCAGTTTGAAATGACGCTCGCGCACAAGGCGGATGCGCTGCAGGCCTGTGACGATGCCATCATGCATAAGCGCATGGTGAAAGCCATCGCGCAAAAGCATGGCATGGAAGCCACCTTCATGGCCAAGCCGTTTGAACAGAGCGCAGGCAATGGCATGCACCTGCACGCTTCGATGCTCGACGCGGCGGGCAAGAACGCCTTTGCCAGCGAAGACCCGCAAGGGACGCCGCTCTTGCGTCACGCGATCGCCGGCATGCAGGCGACCATCGCTGATGCCTTCCTGATTTTTGCGCCCAACGCCAACAGCTACCGCCGGTTCAAGGCGAACAGCTATGCGCCGGTTGCGCCAACATGGGGCGTTAACAACCGCACCGTCAGCTTCCGCGTGACAGCAGGGCCTCCGGCCAGCCGCCATGTGGAACACCGGATCGGCGGGGCGGATGCTAACCCCTATCTTGCCATGGCCGCGATGCTGGCGGGCATGTGCTACGGAATCGAGCACAAGCTTGACCCGGGCGCACCGGTTGTCGGCAATGGCTATGAAGCCGTGACCACAGCACCGCCAATGCCGACCAACTGGTTTGCAGCACTCGACCGGTTCAGCGGATCAGAGGTGATGAAAGATCTTCTGGGCGCCCGCTTTGTCGAGATGTTCAGCATCGTGAAGCAGACCGAGATGGAACGCTTCTTCGGGGCCGTGCCTGATCTTGATTACGCTTGGTATCTGCGGACGGCTTAGGCTGCGGACAAGTTTTGTATTTGGCGCGATTTCAGCCTTGCACCCGCGTCGCCCCGTGCTCGACACGGGGCTTGGCTACCTATGTCCGGTTTCCGCTCCGAGATTGGCAGCCACCACTGATCCTGCATGTCGGGCACTACGCCGAGCGAGACAGTGCAAGAGAAGCCAAGCCCCGTGTCGAGCACGGGGCGACGGAGAGCCTCTTTGGGTTTTCGTGACCTGTTGAATCCCCGCCTCAGCGCTTTGGCGCGCGGGTCGCAAACAGGTTTTCAAGCACGCGCAGGATGGCGAGCATATGCATGGGGTGTCTCTCATCTTTGTGATGTTTTGTGCGGCATGCCCGAAAAGAGGCACCGCCGCCTGTGCCTGAGATAGACGGTTTTCCGCCAATTCTCAATTCAAAGGTTAATTTTGCCTAAATTTCAGGCAAATTCGCAACGCTGCTGTTGAATCAGGCAGACCTTTTGATGCTTTGTGACGCCTGCGGGACACTCCACGCATCATTATTCCCTGAAAAGCGGGCGGTATGCGATTCTGGCACGGCAATTGCGGAGGACGTCCTGACCAATTCCAAGGGGGTCCAATGAAACTGATCATCGCAATCATTAAACCGTTCAAGCTGGACGATGTCCGCGAAGCGCTTACCGCGCTTGGCGTGTCCGGCATGACGATCACCGAAGTCAAAGGCTTCGGCCGCCAAAAAGGCCAGACCGAGATTTATCGCGGAGCCGAATACTCGACCAACATGGTCCCTAAGGTGAAGGTGGAAGTCGCTTGCGACGATGCCGTTGCTGACCGTGCGCTTGAGGCCATTCAGCAAGCCGCCAACACCGGCTCCATCGGTGATGGCAAGATCTTCATGCTCGAACTCAACGCGGCGGTCCGTATCCGCACGGGTGAGACGGGCGCGGTCGCACTCTAACGAAAAGCAGGGGACATATGACCAGACTCAACAAATGGATTGCAGGGGCCGCGACGATGCTCGCGACTGCCCCTGCCTTTGCGCAGGACGGGCCGATCAAGGCGCCAACTGCTGAACAAATGGCCGGCATGGTCGACAAGGGCGACACCACCTGGATGCTCGTTTCGTCGGCGCTCGTGCTGCTCATGTCGATCCCGGCGCTCGCCTTGTTCTACGGCGGTCTTGTCCGCACGAAGAACATGCTGAGCCTCCTCATGCAGGTCTTCATGATCGTATCGATCGCGGCCCTTGTCTGGGTCAGCTGGGGCTACACCCTCGCCTTTACGAGCGGCACGCCCTTCATCGGCAGCCTTTCCAAATTGTTCCTGCAGGGCGTTGATGCGACCACGGTTGCGGCGACCTTCTCCAACAATGTCTACATTCCGGAATACGCGTTTGTTGTGTTTCAGATGACCTTTGCCTGCATCACCCCGGCGCTGATCGTCGGTGCCTTTGCGGAGCGCGTGAAGTTTGCGCCGCTGATGCTGTTTGTGGTCGCCTGGTTGACGATCGTCTACTTCCCGATTGCGCACATGGTTTGGTATTGGGCTGGCCCAGACTTCCTGGTCGATGCTCCTGCTGACATGGGCTATCTGTGGGGCATGGGCGCACTGGACTTTGCCGGTGGCACCGTGGTTCACATCAACGCCGGGATCGCAGGCCTTGTTGGCTGCATCATGATCGGCAAGCGCATCGGTTACGGCAAGGAAGCCACACCGCCGCACTCGCTCACCATGACGATGATCGGCGCCTCGCTTCTGTGGGTGGGCTGGTTCGGCTTCAATGCCGGCTCCAACCTTGAAGCCAATGGCCTTGCTGCCCTTGCCTTCATCAACACCTTCGTCGCAACGGCCGCTGCCGCTGTCGCCTGGGCCTTGGTTGAACAGATCCACCATGGTCGTCCGTCGCTTCTGGGCGCTGTGACGGGTGCGGTTGCGGGTCTTGTCGCCATCACCCCGGCTTCGGGCTTTGCCGCTCCGATGACGTCGATCCTCATCGGCCTCTTCGTCTCGCCGGTCTGCTACCTGTTCGTCGCGGTTGTAAAGAACAAGCTGAAGTATGACGACACGCTCGACGTGTTCGGCGTGCACTGCGTCGGTGGTATCGTCGGTGCCATCGCAACGGGCATCGTGGCTGACCCGGCTCTGGGTGGTCAGGGCTGGATCGACTACACCGTCTTCCCCGCTGTTGCTGGCGAATATGACATGGCCGGACAGGTCATCACTCAGGCGAAGGCCGTCATCCTGACGCTGCTCTGGTCGGGGATTGGCTCTGCTGTCCTCTTCTTCATCCTCGACAAGACCATCGGTCTCCGCCCGTCGGAAGACGCCGAACGCGAAGGTCTCGATCTGTCGAGCCACGGGGAACGTGCCTACAACTACTAAGGCCACCCGTTACCAAGCTTGGGGGTCCATCCCGCTCCTCTCCTGAAAAGGGAAGGACCCCCTCCCCAGGTTCCTCCTGCGAACCTTACTGGGCCGGCAAGGAAACTTGCCGGCCTCTCTTTTTGCCTGAAATGCAGCCGTCGATTGAGAAGGGGATTGGCATTGTGACAATTTTGAGGCAGAGGAATGCGCAAGCGGTCAAGCCGCAAGAAATACAAAGCTCCGCGGGAGAGGAGAAAAAGGGTCGCCGGGGTTTCCCCGCGACCCTTTTTAATGCCTGCAAAAAGGCACATCCCCCTCAGTTCAGACGAAGGCCGATCCAGATCGTCCGCGGTGCGGCGCGTTCGATGACGCCGGTTGCGCTGATCGCGGTTTCCACGCGGGCGTCAGTCACATTCTCCCCACGCACGAACACCGACATCCTGCCCGCCACCGGAACCACCGCGACCGCATCCAGCGTCACCGCGTCGTTCAGTCGGCGGCTGTTTGAATCATCTTCAAACTGGGCAGAGACATAGCGCAGCGTCGTGGACAGACCCCGCCAGCCGAGCGTCCCGCTCGCCGTGTGTGCAGGCACCTGTGCCGGGCGCAGACCATCCAGCGCCGCCGCCCTGCCCGATCCGCTGATCCGGGCATCGCTATAGGCGTAGCTCGCCGCCAGCCGCCACCCGCCGCGCTCGATCCGGGCGTCGAGCTCTAGGCCGTTGCTGCGGACAGCATCAATGTTCACGCGCTGGCGGTAAGCCCCGGCGACAAAGCCGACACCGGGGAACGTCCCCGGCCCCTGCGCCAGCGTGACATTGCCAATGGCGTCGGTCAGCTTGTTGGTGAAGGCTGTTGCGCGAAGTGACACGCCTTGGGCAGGCGTCAGATCGATGCCAAGTTCGGCCCCCTTCATCTGCTCGGGCGCAAGCGCGGGATTGGCCGCCGTCGCATCCGCCCCCACGCGGAACGGGCGATAGAGTTCATTGAGCGTCGGCAGCCGCCAGCCGAGATAGGCTGCTGCCCGAAGCGTGACGATACCCGCATCATAGGCAAGCCCCGCCCGCGCCGTTGGTTCCCACCCCTGGCGGTCCGGTGCCAGCTCATTACGGATGCTGGCCCCTGTCGCGAGCGTGCGTTCGACCAAGCGGCCATCGCGGATCCACCAGCGATCAGCACGCACGCCGCCGGTCAGCGTCAGCGCCTCCAGCTTGGCCGAGAGCTCGGCAAAGGCACCTGCGGTATCGCTCTGCCCACCCGCCTCGCGGATGCGCGTCGGCTTGCCTGCGACATAGGTGAAGAGCTCGTTGGTCTCCCCCGTCGTCCGGCGGACATCAGCGCCCAGCCGAAGCTCGATGGCCTCACCCAAAGGCGGGCGGATTTCCAGTCGCCCGCCAAGACCTGTCGAGGGGACGTTAAACTGGTCCACCAACTGGGTAACGGTCGTCCGCGTTGCATCGACCGCCACCGCGCGGCTCGTGAACTTGCGCATCTGGACATAGCCCAAAGCCTGCACTCCCCAGCGTCCCTTGTGGACCAGCCGGATGCTGGCATCGGCCCCGTCCCCGCCATTTTCGGATAAGATCGTCCCGCGCTCCCGCCGGTCGGTGAAGCCCATGACAGAGGCCTGAAGCTCAGTCTGTGCATCGAGAGGCGCGACGCCGCGCGCCGTGAGCGTCGCCTGCTCATAGGGAGCCGCAATGTCCGCAGGGCCACGTCGTGCGGCCACGATAGGGATGAAGCCATTACCCCGCGCATAGGTCGCAGAGAGGAAGCCAAAGCCTTGGCCAAGCTTGCCGGACAGCATCGCGCTGCCATCCACGCTTTCCCGGCTGCCATAAGCGAGGCTGCCGGTCAGGCCTTGGCCAGTCCCCACGCTCTCCATCTCGATCGTGCCTGCAAGCGCGCCCGACCCATACGTGCCGGACCCGCCCCCACGCGTGACGCGGACGCTGCCAAGGCGTTCCGGCGCATAAGCCGGCCAAGTGATCCAGCCGCCAAAGGGGTCACTTTGCGGGACTCCATCGAGCACAAGCAAGGCGCGGCTCGACGCATTGCCGCCAAGGCCACGCAAGGTCGCGCCCTGGCTCGTCGCATTGGCAGAGCGGGCGTCGCTGCGACGGAACTGGGTGAGGCCCGCAACATCGCGCAGGACATCTTCGATCCGGCCGGATGCCGTCGCGACGATCCGGTCCCGGTCGACCACGGCCACGTCATACGCCGCCTCACCGATGGAGGCGGGCAGCGGCTGGCCGGTGACGACGATCTCCTCCTCGGCAAACGCAGGCGCGGCAAAAAGAAGGGCGGCAGAAGCAAGCAGACGTGGTTTCATGGCCTGCATGTGGCAGTGCCAGCCACAACATTAAAGGGGCAAGGTGGCGCTTTTCTATCCCGCCCAGCGATCATGCACCGGAAGATCGGTCGGCAGGCGGTGCCAGTCTTCAGCATCGCTCGCAAAGGCCGCGAACTCAGCGCCGCCGAAATCATCCTGATTGTCGAGGCTGCCCGCCTTGAGGATGACCCCCTGAGGGAACCCCGGCGCGCGGGTGAAAAGGTGTGTGCCACAATTGGGGCAGAATTCCCGCGTGACAGCGCCTTCAATGTCTTGGCGGGTAAAGCCCTTCACCTCGCCCTTGGTGATCTCAAAGCCTTCGTTGAGCACAGCCATACCGATGACGGGCCCACCGCCCGAGATGTAGCGGCATTCGCGGCAATAGCATTCAAACTTCATGAAACCCGGCCCTGCGGCCTGATAGTGCACATCCCCGCAATAGCAGCGTCCGGTGATCGTCATGAGAGTCTCCTGTCAGTCATAGCGCGCCGGTTTGACGGCGTCGGGATGGGCACGGGCAAACGGCTCCAATGCGGTTGCCCGCGCATCAATGGCGACGAGTGTCGGAAAGGCGTCGAGCGGTGTTGAGACCCGCCGCGCATTGGCCATTTGCGGCACGAGGAAGACATCTGCCAGGCCCGGTGCATCGCCCGACAGGAAAGGCTTGGCGGGATTTGCCATTGCCTCAAGTGCGGTGAAGCCCTCGATGATCCAGTGCCGTGCCCATTGGTCGATTTCGGCCTGTGCCTGCCCAAGCTCATTTTTCAGATATTTGAGGATGCGCAGATTGTTGATCGGGTGGATGTCAGCCGCAATGACCATCGCTTTGGCCAGTTCTGCCGACC